>Ga0210400_10000137_pt1 | contig 98080 bp, 83 predicted proteins | sample IncBWH26MmetaG_FD_155456 | JGI IMG/M metagenome (GOLD analysis project Ga0210400, IMG submission 155456) | Forest soil microbial communities from Barre Woods Harvard Forest LTER site, Petersham, Massachusetts, United States - Inc-BW-H-26-M | ecosystem: Environmental > Terrestrial > Soil >... | reverse complement strand
TTCCAGCGCGGCGGCGAACAGGTCGCGGCTCACTTCCTTGCGAAGATACTGGAACACGTAGCAATAGATCGCCGATTGCGTGATTTCGGGTTGCGTCGGCAGTGGCCGGACACCGGGAATCGTCGCGAGCGCGGTGCTTAGTCGAGCCGCGGCCGCATCGCGCTTGGCGGCGAACTCAGGCCACATATCGAGCTGACCGATCAATAGCGCGGCCTGCAAATCCGTCAGACGATAGTTCGAGCCGAGCACGTGTTGATCGAACTGATCGGTCATGCTGGCGCGTCCGCAATTGGTTTGCGATTGCAGATGCTCGAACATCTTCAAATCCGACGTAATGACGATCCCGCCTTCGCCCGACGTCATCAGCTTGCTTTCCTGAAGGCTGAAGCAGCCAACGTCGCCCATCGATCCAGCGCCGCGACCGCGATAGCTGCCGCCGTGCGCGTGCGCGCAGTCTTCAACGATTTTCAGATCGTGCTTCCGGGCGAGATCGAGCAAGCCGTCCATGTCGGCGAATCTCATGGCGAGATGCACGGGAAGAATCGCGCGAGTGCGCGGCGTCAAGACCCGCCTTGCAGTTTCCGCTGTTAGACAATACGTGTTGGGATCGACGTCGGCAAACACGGGGACGCCGCCGGCGAACAGGACCGCGGTCGCCGTTCCATCCCATGTATAGGCGGGGACAATCACTTCATCGCCGAATCGAATTCCAGCGGCGTTCAGTGCCGCGATCAGCGCAATGGTTCCGTTGGCGACGCACAATCCGTACTTGGCTCCGTGCATGGCCGCGAAGCGTTCGGCGAACTCGGCGGCATGACGCGACGGCATCGGATAGCCGCCCCAGTGGCGGCTTTCGATCACCTGGCGGACGCGGTCGACATCGGCGGGTAGATATTGCGGCCACGGCGCGAACGGTTTGTTACGGACCGGTTTGCCGCCCAGAATCGCGAGTTCGCTCATTGTTGATTGAATCCGCCGGCGATCCGGAACGCTTCCACGGTGTGGCCGTCCTTCTTGATTTGCCGCGCGCGCAGTCCTTGCTTCATCGTGTCGAGCACCTTGGGATCCCAATCCGGTCGATATTTGTCCCATGAAGGCGGCCATTGGCTGACATGCGCGGCTGCGGCGGCGAGTTTCAGATCGAGCACTTCGTCGATATTCACCCAACTGTTCTGTTCAGGCTCGGCAACGTAATAATACGCCTCCGCGGGAACCTTCCATGGCAGCAAGCCTTCATGGATGCGCTGGTTCGGAAAATACAGGTGCCACTCGGCGGCGCGGATCGCGTCGATGGTGTTGTTGGCGGCCATGCGGTGATCGGTCTTGTGCCATCGGACATGCTCGGTCCCAGGATCGGGCGCCATGACGACGTCGGGGCGAAATTTGCGGATGATGCGGGTGACTTCCTCGGCCAGATCGCGTGGATCCGCGTATTCGAGCATGCCGTCGTGATATTCGAGCCAGTGAATATTACTCGCAGGAATGCCGAGGATCTTGCTGGCAGTTTCTTCTTCCATCATGCGGATGGCGGCCAGGCGCTCGCTGGACATTTCCAAATCGAGGGAGCCTTTGTCGCCGTTGGTGTACAGAATAATGTGGATGTTGTTGCGATGCCGCGCCATCAAGGCGAGCGTTCCGGCGCAGCAGAACATGTCGTCATCGGGATGCGGGCTGAACAGCAGAATGGTCTTTTGCTCGATCCTGTCGAGCTGAATTCGCTGAGCGTTTCCCAACACGGACACAACCGCAAGAACCAGAAATCGTTTCGTCATTGGTTATTGAACTGAGTGGCGACGCGGAAGGCTTCCATGGTGTGGCCATCCTTTTTCACCTGACGATTCCGCAGGCCCTGCTTCATTTTCGCGAGGTCGTTGGCGTCCCAATCGGGGCGATACTTGCTCATCGACGGTTCGAACTGGCTGACATGCGCGGCGGCGGCGGAGAGCTTGAGATCGAGCACCTCATCGATATTGACCCAGTAGTTCGCGTCCTGGGGCGTCACGTAGAAGTACGCTTCCACGGGAACCTTCCAGGGCTTGAGCTTGTCGTGCAGGAACTGATTGGGGAAGTACAGACGAAATTCAGCGGCGCGGATCGCATCGAGCGTGTTGTTGGCCGACATGCGGTGATCGGTCTTGTGCCAGCGCACGTAATCCGAGCCAGGATCGATGGTCAAGACCACATCGGGATGGTATTCGCGGATAATTTTGGTGACTTGTTCCACCAGGTCCCGTGGGTTGGCGTATTCGAGCATGCCGTCATGAAATCCCAGCCAGTGGATATTCTGCGTGGGGATGCCGAGGACCTTGCACGAGTCTTCTTCTTCCTTCATGCGGATGCGCGCCAGGCGCTCGCTGGTCATGTCGATGTCGTAGGAACCCTTGTCGTCGTTGGTGTAGATGAAAATGTGGATGTTGTTGCGGCGCTTCTGGAGCATCGTGAGCGTTCCCGCGCAGCAGAACGTATCATCATCGGGATGCGGCGTAAACAGCAGGATGGTTTTTTGTTCCTGCTTTTCGAGTTGAAAGTCCTGGCCGAATAGGGAAGACGCTCCGACGATGAGTGCGGCGAGTTTTGAAGTCACGATTCACTATTGTAGTCAAACCGCTAATATCGTGATTGTCATGCGACGCGGCAGCGAGTACTTTCAGCTGTGTGGCTTCCTCGCGATCCTTTCGGCGGGACTGATTCTTTATTCGCAGATAGAAGCCTTCGAATGGGACGAGGGATTCCACTTGCTGGCGGCGCAGTTGATCATCGCGGGGAAGCGGCCGTATCTCGATTTCTGTTTTCCGCAGACGCCGCTTAACGCGTATTGGAATGCGGCTTGGATGCGCATATTCGGAGAGAACTGGCGCGTGGCACATGCACTCGCGGCGCTGCTTACCAGCGGTGCAGCAGTGCTGACCGCCGAGTTCGTTTTCATTCGATTGCCGTTCCCGCGGTGGCGGCTGGCGGGAGCACTGACGGCTGCGTTGCTGGTTGGTTTGAATTTCCCGGTGGTTGCTTTCGGCACAGTGGGGCAGGCGTACGGGATGTGTTTGTTTCTGATGGTCGCGTCGTTTCGCCTGTCGATTCTGGCAGTGGAGCGAAACAGTGCCTGGTTAACGGCGGCAGTGGGATTTCTCGCGGGTGCGGCCGCTGCATCTTCTCTGCTGACGGCGATGGTGGGGCCGGTGCTGCTGGTTTGGATCCTGCTCCACAACCGGGCGGGAAGCAGGACGATCAAGTTTGCCGCCTTCGTTTGCGCGGCGGCGCTTCCATTCCTACCGGTGGTCTGGCTCTTCACTCAAGGACCGCATCAGGTTTTCTTCAACCTGATCGAGTACCAGACGCGGTATCGACGGATGAATTGGGGCAATGCAACACAGCACGATTTCGAGGTTTTGATCGCGTGGATCGATTCGTCACAAGCGCTGCTGTTGGGATTGCTTGCGGCGGCCGGCGTCCTGTTCATTGCAAAGCGAAGCGAGTGGGATCGCGTCCAGCGAGCGGAGTTTTATTTATGCGGATGGCTGGCGCTGGCGACGGGCGCCGAACTGTCGGCCGCGCATCCTACATTTGAATGGTATTTTCTTCTGACGGTTCCTTTTCTCGCGATTCTGGCCGCGGTGGGGCTGTGTGCGACCGGTTCCCGAGTGTACGACCGGCCGCTGGTACTTTTACTGGCTGTAGGCTCCGTGATGTCCTTAGACTTGGGGAAATCGTTGTATGAGGATCACAACACGTACAACTGGCACAACATGGAACGAGTCGCCGCCAAAGTAGAGCAGGTCACGCCGCGGGGAGCGACGCTTTGGGCTGACGAGTTGATTTACTTTTTGACGCGACGTCGGCCGCCCGCGGGCATGGAATTCTCGTATTCGCACAAACTAGAGTTGCCCGACGCGGAGGCTGCGTCTCTCCACATCCTGCCCGGCTCTGAATTGAATCGGCGGGTTGCCGCAGGAGCATTCAGTACGGTCGGGATCTGCGAAAACACCGATGTCATTGAAGCGCTGGACCTGCCACGGCTATACGCCCAAAAGGCCGAGATCGCCGATTGCACCGTGTTTTGGGACAAAACATCCGCCGCGAAGTAAATTTCAGTCTTGCCGGAATTGGCCGTCGTGTGACACATCAACATCGACCGCTTCCTATGGTCGCGGCTCACGGCGTGGCTAAGGATGACAAGCGCCGACAGTGAGCCGCGACCATAGGAAGCGGTGGATGCTGAGTAAATCGACAGCCTCTTCAGATTACGGCGTGATCTGGATGGTGTTGCCGGACACCGCCACGAATGAGGATTCGCCGTTGGGAGTCGCCACTCGCACCACGCGTGATCCGGGTTTTGCCTGAGTCACCTTGATGGTTGCGGTCAGCGTCGATCCGTCCGCGCTCACCACAATGTTGGATGTGGAGAATGCGGAATCGTGCGACGAGAACGGGCCGTTATCCTGATCGCCTTTGCCATGTCCGCCGCTGTTCCCCGGCAGCGTCGTAGGATCGACAAACACGACGTCAGTCGCGCCGGTCAGGAGGCTGCCTTTGATGGTGATGGTAAACGTTGCAGTGGCTTTTGTGGTGGCCGGCGCCACCGAAGTGACCACCGGTATATTGGATGACCCGTTTCGATCGCTATGATCGTCGTCGCCATCGTCCGTCTCGGTTCCGCCGTGAACTGCATCGATTCGGCCGGCGACAGTATTGTCGGCGAGGTTAATCAACACCACGGTGCCACTGCCTTCATTCGTGACCAGGAGCAGTTTGTCTTTCACGTCGATGGCCAGCGCGCGCGCTCCCAGGTCCACTCTAATCGCGGTGGGCGGGCCGGCGGCGGATCCGGTGGAAGTGATCTGCAACATCGATACGGAGCCTCCCGTCTGGTTCGCAAAGTAGGCCGTCGAGCCGGTCACAGCGACATCGCTCGATCCGCCGGACCGGTCAGGATTGGCGCTGACCGTTACCGGCGATCCGTTAGCAGTGGTCACATTGACGATGAGCACCTGGCCGTCCGGCCCCGCGCTGGGCACGGTCACTACAGCGAACTTCGTGCCAGGAATCAACTGGATCGCTTGCGGCCGGACAGAGGTCCCCAGGTTGATGGTGGAGGCGAGCGTCGCCGAAGCCATGGTGATGACGCTGATGGTACCGTCGCTCTGATTGGTGACGTAAGCGGTGCCCGATAAATCAGCGGCGACTCCACGCGGGCCGTGGCCAACCGGTATCGGCGCGGACGCCGTCTTCGCCGTGATGTTCACGATGGATACCGTGTCGTCGTCGCCATTGACCACGGCAGCCAGATTTCCGGAGATGGCCACGCCCACGGGGCCCATCCCCACTGTCACCTCACTCGAAACCTGGAAGCTTGAAAGGTCGAGAATGGCGACCTTGCCTCGCTTCCGTTCCGCGACCACGGCTGTGGCGCCGGCTGCGTTCACGGCCAGCGCGACTGGCTCGGACCCTTGCGGCAATGAGATCACTTTGGTGATCTGCTTTTTCGAAATATCGGCGACGCGCACCACGTCGTCATTCTCATCCGCGATCAGCGCGAGGCTGGTACCGGGGATCCAGGCAATCGCGGCGAGTTCACGGCTGCGGTCGGCATTTCCGTCGTCGGACTTAAACGGACCTTGGCCGGCGTTAGGCAGGAGAACGACTTCGACAACATTGCTCATGGAAGTTCCAGCCTGGACCACCAGAGGGACGCGTCCGGCTCCTTGCAATTGAGAGGGCAAGCTTATATTGATCTGCTCCAGGCCGACACAGCAGGGAGACTTTCCAAAAAACAGCACCGGCACCGAAACGCCGCCCAGGGTCACGGTGGGGGAGGCCGTCAGATTCAGGCCTGTCAAAAAGATCGACAAGAAAGTTTGACCGCCCGCGTTCACTGGAGCGAAGGCGCCGATACGACCGGTGAGCGCGTCCACCACAGCAGCGTCGTTCGAACCCGTCCCGAGAAGGGAGAACAAACCCGGAGGTGCATTCGGATCGACTTGGACAGTTGCCGTAAACGTCCCTTTGGAGGAGGTGACCGTGAGAGTCTGGGAGCCCGTTCCGACAGATGGAGGGACCACGGCATTAATCTGGGTCGTGGAGACGTAGTCGAGCGGCAGCACAGCGCTGCCCAAGTTCACTGTGGTGCCGATTGCACTCAAGGGTGGATTGGCCGGGTCCGTGTTCTGAAAAACGGTGGTCCCCAGGTTGGTGCCTTTAATGGTGATGATGGAGCCTGGGGCAATCGCCGTATTACTGAGTAGGGAAGCCGCATTCATTACCTTATCGATCTGTCCGAATGCGATGGCTGAGAAGGCGGTGAAAAGGAATATTTTTCCGTAGCGAAGTAAACGTTTCATGGCACGATCCTCGGATTCCCGATTGGAATCATTGCGTCAAATAGGACTCGTTTTACGGGGCACGTTGGGTGCCAGTCGGCCAAAGGTCGGCCATGCCTTGAATCACTGCGATACGCCGGTGTTAGCTACGGAACAGTGAGTCGGAATGACCGCCGTTGAGTCATGATCAACCCAGGTGCGAAGAAAGCCGTAACCGATTTTGCGCTAAAGGCAGCCTCGCAAGGAGAACCACGGGCTGAAGCCCGTGCCACCTTAGTATCCGGGATGATACTCCCGCTCGGTGTGTCCTTTGAGTTGCGCGCGGTAGAAATACACTTCCCGCAGATCCCCGGCGGCGTAGCGTTTGGCCTCGTCATTGAAGTGCGGCGATTTGGGATCTCCACTCTCACCGCCGGCAGTGACGGCTTTCGCGCGCACTTTGTCGCCGAATTCGACCACGGCGACGAAGCTGTTTCCGCTGGCGCCATACCATTTCTTAGTCCCGGAATATGCACGGGCGGCAAAGGATGCCAACGATCCCCATTGCGAAGACGTGAAGGCGACAGGAATGCTCGGGCCAGCGTCGTTGAAGGGCTGGACGATATCGCCGGTTAGGCGCTGGTAGCGATTGATGTCGCCCCACGGGGTCTTCCAGCTCCCGAAATCGGAAGCGAGTTTTCCCGATGCCGCCGACAGGGACTGAAGGAGCTGTTCGGCGGGAACCTTAGTGGCGATGTAATCCTCGACGGACATGCCTTCGCGGCGCGCCTCAGCGATCACGGGACGACGGACCTCTTCGCCCCAGAACACGGCGAGCGAAGTGGCGACGGACGCCGCTCCCCAGCGGTAATCCCACGGGCGGAGTAGCGCGATTTGTTCCGTCAACTTCGCTTTCAGCGGATTCGACGCAGGAGCCTGGTCCCACGCTTTGAGCAGAGCCGGCATGGGCTTTTCGAACCACGGAAGATAACTGTCATACGCGGCCAGGATCAGCGAATCGAGCGTGAAATCTTTCTTGTTCTGCAATACACGGATCGCATGCAGACCGCGGGCAGATTCGCCGCCATTTTCGACATAAGGAGGGTAGTTTTCTTTCTTGGGGCTGCTCGGCCCGGCGGCGGACCAGGGCCAATTGTTGACGTTGAAAAGCCAGCCGCTTTTGGGATTCAGCAAGTGTGGCGTCTCGTCGACGGCGAGAAGTCCGTGCCATTCGGTTTCCGGATTGCTGCCGTCAACCGGCTTGGTCCAATCGAATTTCGTATCGCGACGCGGAATGTAGTTGCCGTGCCAGTAGGCGATGTCACCGTCGGCGTCGGCGAAAATCGTGTTGTTGGATGAGTTCGCTTTCAGTTCCATGGTCAGCAGGTACGATTTGTAATCGCGAGCCTTGGTGCGGGTGTAGGATTGCGTCAGCGCCTTGATGGGCTCCTGCATGATGCGGAAGCTCACCCACTTGCCGTTCAGTTCGCGCACGATTGGTCCATGATCGGTGCGATAGACGGTGAACTTCTTTTCGGCCATCCCGTGATCGGTCTTGTAAGGCACGGCAATCTCGGTCGATGTGATGGGACGCTCCTCGGCGCCGTACTTGTAGTAGAAACGATCGCCCTTTTTCACCACGGTTTCGAGATACTCGTCGATTGCGTCGACACCGCTCGAAGTGTGCATCCAGCCAGCGCGATCGTTGAAACCTTGATAGATGAAAAACTGGCCCCAGGTGACGGCGCCGTAGGTGTTCAGACCTTCTTCGCTCACCATCTGCAGTTCGGAGCGGAAGAAGAATGACGTGTGCGGATTGATCAGCAGCAGCGCGTGGTGCGCAGTCGTATTCGATGGCGCGACGGCCATTCCGTTTGACCCGCCCGGTTCTGCGAATTCGTCGTCCTGCGCCGCGGAAGGATGACTCGGCGCGGTTTTGCCGTAGAACGCTTCGAGCTGATTGAGATTCACTTTCTCGATATCGCCGCCGATGCTGCCTTCAGTGAAGCTGAGCGCCATCCACGGCTCGAATCGCTGGATTACGCGCGGTTTCACTTGGGGATGCTTGTAGAGATAGAAGTTCAAGCCGTCGGCATACGCGTTCATCAGGGTTTGGAGCCACGCGGGGCTCGCGGAGTATTGCTGCTTCAACGCGTCGGGCTGGATGAAGAGCTTCATGCGCAGATCCTGATAAATTTTCGATTCGCCTTCGGCCTCCGCCAGCCGGCCCATCGCATTGATGTAGTTGGTTTCCACGCGATTGAAATCGTCCTCGGCTTGCGCGTAGACCGTGCCGAAGACGGTGTCGGCGTCGGTCTTTCCGTAGATGTGCGCGATGCCCCAGTTATCACGAATGATGGTGATATTGCGAGCCTGCTTCTCCCAGCGCGCGATGTCCTGGTCTTTGGGTGCCTGGAACGCGAAGGCAGTGCAGGCGACGGCGACGATGACAATAAGCTTCGTCATATTCAGTCTGATGATACACGCGTAAGAGCGTCGGCGCGAGCGTTCGGGGATTCGCAGATGCTAACGGACAGACTTCGGCTTCACGTTGAACACGACGCTTTCCTGCGCGGCTTGGGCGACGGTTACCGGCATGCCGGTTTCGCGGCAACCGTCCAGCGCAGCAGCATCGTAGACGTCGCATGGAGGATCATCCAGCCATGCGATCAGGATATATTTGCCTGGCGCGACGCCGCGGAGCTGAAAGCGGCCGTACTCGTCGGCCGATCCTTCGCGGTATGCCTGTAGACGTCCCAGCGGCGGATCCGGGATCAGCATGAGATTCGCGCCGCTCCAGATATTTCCATCGGGACCCACGACGGCGCCTGAAACCCGGCCGCCTCGCGATTCCAGAACAACTTCAAACGGTTTGTCCGCCGACGCCTGTGCGCTCTCCAGGCCGATCGCCATCACGTCGGATCCGTTTACGCGCACCGCGGACATATAGAAATCGTCGGGCAGGTTCGACAGGTACAAGTCGTAGGTCTCATCGCTGAGCAGGGAGCATTGAAACGAAAGATTCCGGACATCCGCGCGCACCGATGCGGCCTTGTCGCTGCGGGGCTCGAGAGTCGCGACCAGCGGCTTGGCTGGGTCCAGCCGGCCGCCGCTTCCGATGCGAATGCTTCCGCCCCAGGCGCGCTCGGCCGAAATCATGAGTTGAAGCGCATCGATGTCCTCCTCGGCGACCGTGAACGTCGACCGCCCGATCAGCCGTTTGCCCGCATCGTCGCCCTCCGCCGTAATGAGATAGGCCCCAGCGGTAACGTCGCGAATCACGAAATTCCCATCGCGATCGAAAGCCGCGCGCACGCTCGCGGGAAGCCTGGCGACATTCTGCGAGTTCAGTCGCTGAAGAGTGATCGAGGCCGTGGTGACCACCTGCCCGCTAACGCCGCTCATCACCCGTCCGCGGACTTTGACTTTATGGACGAGTTTCAGGAAGAGATCGATCCCGGAGACTTCTTTCCCATAGTCGAGGCGCACCGGCACCGCCTCGCTCAACTTGACCGTGTTGGGAAAAAAGGTGGTGGTGTAGGCCAGCGAGGGAAGCTCGTGGCGCTCTTCGTCCGTACGAGCTTGATCGACGTATCCCGGCTGGGGAGCAGCGCGTTCGTAAACGGCGGCGATCAGATACGAACCTGGCGGCAACGAGTGCATCCGATATTCGCCACGGTCGTCGGTGACTGCACTCTTCACGACCATGTATCCTCGAGGGCCCTTGTTGCGGTATTCGCGATAGGCATCCACGCGAACGTTGACCCCGGGTTCGGCATCTTCGAAGCGTACTCGCCCGGCGAGCACGGCCCACGGCCGCAGACGAAACGTCAGACTGCTGAGTCGATCACCGGATCGGATCGCAATCACCGTCGACATACGCAGACCAGCGCGCAAGCAAGTGGACGACGGAAGAAATCCGTCGCGCTCGGCGGATAAAGTGTACCGTCCTGGCGCGATGTCTCGCATGAGGAACGCGCCATTGTCATCGCCGTCGACGCCGATCGCGGTGAGCCCCGCGTCCATCGGGCGCAGGACGATATGGGCGCGGCGGAGCGGTCTTTCGTCGAAATCGCTGATGATTTGACCTTCGGCCATAGCGGCTCGCGCGGGTGAGCGGACTTGTCCGGCGGCAGTCAGAGTCATGACGCTGAAACACACCAGTCGCGTCATTCCTAGGAATCATGACGCAATTCGCCACGCGGGTGTGCATGGGATATCGTATGGGGAGAATCATGGACGACCTTCTCTACGCATCCGCCATGAAGATGGCTGCCGCGGTCCGGGCGAAGCACGTTTCCTCGGCCGAATTGGTCGAGGCTCACTTGCGTCGAATCGAAGAAGTGAACCCGATGCTGAACGCAGTGGTCGTCTCGCTGGCCGATCGAGCGCGGGAGGAAGCTCGCCAGGCGGATGCCGCGACTATGCGAGGAGATGCGACCGGTCCGCTGCACGGCGTCCCCACCACGGTCAAGGAAGCCTGGGAATGCGCTGGGATTCCGTGCACCGGAGGAACACTGGGGCGCAAAGGATTCATCGGCGCGCGGGATTCGACCGTGGTCGCGAGGCTGCGGGCGGCGGGAGCGATCCCGCTGGGGATGACCAACACGCCCGAGTTTTCGATGGCGTTCGAATCCGACAATCTGGTGTACGGACGGACCAACAATCCTTACGATCTTTCACGCACGCCCGGAGGCAGCGGCGGAGGCGGCGCGGCGATCATAGCGGCAGGCGGGTCGCCTTGGGAAGTCGGGGCTGACCTGGGAGGAAGTATTCGCCTGCCGGCGCATTTTTCGGGAATCGCGGGAATCAAGCCCACAGTGGGACGCGTCCCGATGACGGGATATTTTCCGCCGTCGCTCGGTTTCATGCAGATGTTCTGCTCGGCGGGGCCGATGGCTCGCCATGTGGAGGATTTGGCGCTGACGCTGCGATTTCTTGCGGGTCCCGATGGGATCGACACGATGTGCGCTCCGGTGCCGGTGGGCGATCTGGCAGCATTCGACGTGCGCAAGCTGCGCGTGGCCCTTCATACGGACAATGGGATTGTTGCGGCGAGTGCGGAGACGGCGCAGACTGTTCGTCGAGCGGCGAAATCCCTGAGCGATGCGGGTGCGGCGGTCGAAGAAGCCCGGCCGGAAGCAATCGAGCTGGCGTTTGAAATCTTTCTTGCGACGTTCGCGGCGGACGGCGGATCTGGCCTTCGTCATCTGCTGGACGCGTGCGGAACAACGGAGATACATCCTCTGTTACAAGGACTGTTTTCGGTTGCCGGATCCGGATTCACCCCGGCGATGTTCGGCGGGTTGCTGGCGCGCGTGAGCATGTGGCGGATGCAGATGTTGGCGTTCATGTCGCGCTACGACGTGATCCTCGCGCCGGTCAATGCGTTTCCGGCGTTGAAACATGGCTCGACTGTGGAGAACCTCGCCGCGTTCAGCTACACCATGGCATACAACCTTACCGGATGGCCAGGCGCGGTGGTGCGCTGCGGAACATCGCAGGAAGGGCTACCGATCGGAGTGCAGGCGGTCGCGCAGCCGTGGCGGGAAGAGGTGGCGCTCGCGGTGGTGCAGCATCTGGAAACCGCGTTCGGAGGTTGGCAGCGGCCCGATCTCGCGCATCAGGCCGGCGCGTGATCACGGCGCGTAATTACTTGGAGGCCGCTGGTCGGGGAGCGCTGGCCGGTGGCACAACGCCGTTCATGCGCAAGTATTCCGCCATTTGACCGTACTCGTCAAAGGCGTGAACCAGCGTGAACGTGACGCCAAAAATGCGCGGCACCTTATTGCCTTGCGGGCCGGGCACCAGGTCGGTGGAATTTTCCGCGGTTAACATTTGGGCGGCGCGGTGTCCCACGGCGAAAGAATCTTTCAGGAACTGAACGATCTCGTCCTTCGATTTCAGCCCCGACGGACCTTTGATGCCTTCGACCATGGCCGGCGGTTGTTCACCCGCCGCGCCCGACCACAGGAAGTAATTCGCTGCGCCCAGATGCTTGACCAGTCCGGCGAAGGTGTAGACTCCCTTGAAATCGCTGCCCTTGATGTTGAGGCTTTCCGGTGAGAAATCGAATTTGTCTGCGGGCATGGCGGAAGCGGCGCCGACCACCTGCGCTTCCACCAGGCTGACTTCGCGGTCGAGCGCTCCGCCAATCGAGGGTGGCGGGGTTTGTGCGAAAGCGCCGATCGCGCAACTGATTCCAAGGCATAAGAGTTTCATATGGTTTATCTCCATGGCTATGGTTATCATAGTCACTAGTAAAATACAAGTTACATGAGAAAATACGACCTAAAATGTCCGGTGGCGCGAACTCTGGATGTCATCGGCGAGCGTTGGTCCTTACTGATTCTGCGTGATTTCTTCCGCTTTGGCCCGCGGCGATATCAGGATTTCGAAGCTTCGCTGCCGGGGCTCGCGCCGAGCGTGTTGTCGGCGCGATTGAAGGAACTCGAGGCCCAAGGAGTGATCGAGAGCAAGCTGTATTCCGAACATCCTCCCCGGCCCGAGTATTCGCTGACCGAGAAGGGACGCGAATTGGGACCGGTGCTGCGCGCTCTCAAACAATGGGGAGAAAAGCATGGCGCGCCAAAGAGAGATTAGAATCCATCTCATAAATGCCTCATCAGGATTAGGGCACAGGCGAGATGAGGCATGCCAAGGACATCGTCGAGCCGATATTCTCAGCGAACTGTCAGGCGGCGCTACAATCAAACCGTGCCGACGGATCGCGAAAGCGCGGAAGTTCCTCTGGGCGGCGAACTCATCCGGCAGGAAGCCCTGCTAGACAAACTGTTTGCGACACTGCCTGAAGCCATCGTTGTGCTCGACACGGATGACCGCATTCTGCGGGTCAATCCGGAATTCACCAGGATTTTCGGTTATGCCGAAGAGGAAGTGTTGGGGCGTCCGATCAACGAGCTAGTAGTGCCCGAAGAACTTTGCGCTGAGGTGGAGGAGTACACGCGACGTGGTACTCGAGGCGAGATCCTGAGCGTCGAAACGATGCGGAAGCGCAAGGATGGCTCCCGCGTTCCTGTGTCGATTGTCGGCGTACCGGTGTCGGTTGCGGGAAGCCGGATTTCCGAGTACGTAATCTATCGTGATATCACTGAGCGCAAACGCGCCGAACAGAGGCTACGTCAAAGCGAAGCATATCTGGCTGAAGCGCAAAGGCTAAGCCAAACCGGGAGTTGGGCCTGGAGTCCCGACACCGACGTCAGGTATTGGTCGGAGGAATGTTACCGCGTTCTGGGTTTCGATCCACACGATGGTTTGCCCTCAACGGAAGAACTCATCCAGCGAATTCATCCCGACGATCAACTGGCGTTCCGGGAGTCTACGAAGAGAGCCAAGCATAACAAGTTGGACGAAGGAGTGAATTATCGCATTGTGCACCCGGGTGGCGCCGTCAGGGACATTCACAGCATTGGTCATCCTGTTTTCAGCCCAAGCGGGGATCTCATGGAGTACACCGGTACTGTGATCGATGTCACCGAGCGTAAGCGTGCGGAGCAGGAGCTTCAGCAGCTGGTTGATCTTGTTCCCCAGTTAATTGTGGTGTTGGACTCGGGCGGCAAGCGAATTCACACCAATCGTGTCTTCAGGGAATACACGGGTCTGACCCCTGAGGAGTTACGGTCCGGGAACGAGATTGGCCTAATTCATCGCGACGATGTGGAGGGGATGCGAGCCGCCCGGGATCGAGGGATTTCCGCGGGTGAGCCGTTTGAACTTGATGCACGATGGCGTGGAAAAGACGGCATCTACCGCTGGTTCCTGGCGCGTTACAACCCATTGGTGGAGGAAGGGCGCGCGAGAAGATGGTACGTGACCGCGACGGAAATTGAATCGCGCAAACAGGAGGAAGAACGGATCCGGCAGGAAAATGTGCGTCTGGAGGAACGCACTCGAATCGCCCAGAAACTCCATGACACCCTGCTGCAAACTTTCCAGAGCGCCTCATTGCACCTGGGTGCGGCAGTCCTTCGCGTAGCCCAAGATTCACCGGTCAAGAACCAGTTGGATCGGATCCTTGAAATCATGAGGCAAGGTATCGTGGAGGGCCGCAGCGCGATACAGGGCCTTCGCTCGCCGGGCTCTCAAACCTCAGACCTGGTTGGTACTTTATCTCGCATTCAGGACGAACTCAAGGTACAGCCCGATATCGATTTTCGTGTCACGGTCACCGGCCGCCAGAGGCAGCTGCCACGAGAGATCCAGGATGAGATCTGCCGAATTGGCAGAGAGGCCCTGGTTAACGCATTTTGTCATTCCGGGGCGAAACGCATCGAGTTAGAGCTTGAATATTCCGACAATAAACTGTATGTGCGGATTCGCGACAACGGGTGTGGTATCGATCCGCAGATACTCGAAAAAGGGTGTGACGGGCACTGGGGTTTAGCAGGAATGCGGGAACGGGCAACGAGAATCGGCGGGCTACTCGAAATCTTGAGTAGTGCAACGGCTGGTACGGAGGTCCAACTGTCCATTTCAAGCGGTACCGGTCTAGAGCTTTCCTCCTCTCATCACAGCTCGGAATAACAAAATCTTGTCATTGCTTACGATCCAGATTGCATGAACGATTGACCCCGCGCTGCGATGACTGGATGGCCGCTAGTGTTTGTGAGGTGGGCTCTAAATTAATAGGTCTCGACGGTCTGCTCCGGCGTTCGCGAGCGAATCCGGAAGTGATACACCAGCGCGCCGGTGACCATGGTGATGACCGTTGCGAGCGAGATGAACGGCTTGCGCTGTACGCCGAAGATCACGATCCAGATTTCGGGAATGATGAAAAGAATCGGCACCAGCGGCCAGCAAAAACTCACGATGGGGAGCTTCTGCCAGCCGGGCTGACGCCGGAAGTAGAACAGTGACGCGACGCCCATGGCGGTGAAAAAGCTCAGCGTAAATCCGATATAGCTCACCAGTTCGCGAAATGGGGTCATCGTCAGGAGCATGGTGCAGACGCCTTGCGCAATGATCGCGATCCAGGGCGTGTGCCATTTCGGATGAACCTTGGCGGCGGACGCGAGAAACGCTCCGTTCTTCGCCATCGCGTAGTATACGCGCGGGCCGGTGATCACTTGCGCGTTTATGCTCGCCATGAGCGAAAGCGCCATCAGCGCGGCGAATGCCGTGGCGACGCCGGGTCCGAACAGTCTGGACGCCGCGAGCGCTCCTACAGCGACTTCGCCCTTCATCGTCTCAAGGGGCATCGCGTAAATAAAAACTACGTTGAGCACCAGATAGAGCACCGCTACCAGCCCGGTTCCAATCGCGAGTGCCATCGGAAGCGTCCGGGAGGGTTGCTTCAGCTCTTCGGCAACGTACGTAGCGGCGTTCCAGCCGCTATACGAGAGATAGATAAAAAACAGACTGATGGCGAACTGTTGCGACAGCGGCGCGCTCGATGTGCGGGCCGTGTGCATCGAAAAATTCTGCCAACTGCCGTTCCCCGCGGTGAATGCAAGGGCGATGAACGCAACCAGGATCGCGATCTTGGCCCCCGTCAGCACATTCTGAACTCGCGCCACGCGCTGCACGCCGAGTAGATTGAAAACGGTGAACAACACCACCACTGCGCAGGCGATCAGCTGTTGTTTGCCGAACAGCAACTCCCAATCGCCTGATCCGAACAGCACGCGAGGCGTCTCCTCCGCACACGCGCGGCAAACGTGCCCCAGATAGTCCGCGAAGGCGAGAGCAACTACCGCAATCGGCGCCGAAAAACCCGCGAAGAAGGACACCCAGCCGGTCATGAATCCCCAGGACGGTCCGTAGGCGCGGGTGAGATACACGTACTCGCCGCCCGAGCTGGGAAGATTGATGCCGAGCTCCGAGTAGCACATCGCGCCCAGAAGCGCAGTCACTGCGCCCACCACCCAGATCCACAGGACCAGAGTGGGCGATCCGAGGTCGCCGGCGAGGAATCCGGTGGTTCCAAAGATCCCTACGCCGATCATGCTGGACACGACCAGCGCGCTGGCACTGGTCACTCCGAGTTGGCGGAGCAGAGCGGGTTTCGCTGTAGGGATGGCCACTTTAGTCTTTTATTCTAACCCTGCAACCACTCGCTGGGACGCGAAAGGGACATACCGCCGTCGCACAGGTAAATTCCGCCAGTAATAAAGGAAGCCGCATCGGAACAAAGAAAGAGCGCGAGGTCGGCGAGTTCGTCTTTAGTTCCGAACCGGCGCAAGGGGACACTGCGCTCCACTCGATTGCGAGCCGCGTCGTCAGGAGCGAGGCGCCGCATCCCTTCGGTGTCGTCCGTGGGGCCCGGAGTGATGCAATTGCAGCGCACCCCCGAAGGACCCCACTCGATCGCCAAAGTCTTGATCAGAATATCAATTCCGGCTTTCGCTGCTCCGACGTGCGCCTGCGATGCGGTGGGCTGAAACGCGAAGCTGGCGGAAATAGCGATCACCGATGCGCCAGGTTTTCGGAGATGGTCGTAAGCAGCGCGGCAGGTGTTGAAGGTGCCCAGCAGGTCGATATCGATGACGGCTTTGAATCCGTTGGCGGACATCCCCAGCACCGGCGCCGGAAAATTGCCAGCCGCTCCGCACACCACGATGTCGATCTCGCCAAATGCGTCGTGGGTAGCTTCGACGGCCGCCTGAACACCGGGATAGTCGCGAACATCCGTTGCATGCGCGGCCGCAATGCCACCTTTCGCATGGATTGCAGCCACGGCGGCGTCCAGCTTTTCCTGCTTCCGCCCGATCAACATCACTCTTGCGCCGTGCTCCGCGAAACGCTCTGCCATGCGCTGGCCGATCCCACTGCCGCCGCCGGTGACGATCGCAGCCCTGCCCTTCAGCAGCTGTTCCCGAAAAATGGACATGCATGCAAGGATACAGGAATGGGTGCGCTCATTCCGGATCGTCGGAGATTCCGAGCGGACGCCGCGGCACTTCGTTCAGAAGCCTATTGCGTTTCCGCAACTGCCGTTGCATCGCATAGCGCAGCGTGAATAGCAGCGCCACCAGGACCAGAATTCCAGGCGGTACGCGGTTTCCGAACGGATGGATTTTTTGTGCGATGGCCAAGCCCAGCGCGGCCACGGCAAGGGCCAGCGGAAGATGTTCGCGGAACCTCACTTCATCTATACTTTACCCAGTCTCGATTCCTAAAATTCAGATCTGCCCTTCGCCTGCAGTGACGTTTGTTCATGCGGGCGCGAGCTTCAATTCTTCGAGAAGTGCTTTCGAAGTTTGGCAACTTCTTCACTGGATGGCGGCCAGTCAGTGTCGCAAGTATTGCAGTGGAACATCAGCGTATCGGATTTCATCGCTGCTTCGAATTCTTCCCGATTAAATGTAACGGTCTGGTTATGGTTGTGCGGACAAACGATATCGAACTCCATGCGATCGCTCATGAGCCTCCTGCCTGCGCTTGCTCGATCAGTCTAGACGATTCTTGATGGTAGCGCGAGCCTTGCATCCAGAAGTGTCTCCAGAAATGTCTCCAGAGTCGCGATCTTTTGTGAGGTGCTATGATCGGCGATTAACATGTCGACGAAGACCATCGGAGCCGTGCTGCTGGTGCTGGCGATCGCGGCGGTCGGAACCGCCATCGTGACCCTGATTCCAGCCACCGCGCTACATGGAAACGATCTGGGCTATTTCTCGCTGTGCCCCTTCGCGCCGTGGAGCACGTTGATGCTCGTCTTACTTGCGGGCCTGATCTGGGTGGTCCGCGGCTACGTTCTTACGCGCACCGGCTAGGAACGCCGCCAGATCCTCGTATTGATCCGTCGCGATCAGGTTGACTCCGGCTTCGAAGGCGGCCTTCCAGCGCGCCAGTGCGGCTTCGCGCGATCCAAAGTTGTAGCCCTTATCCCAGCCGCGATTGGTCTCTTCCGTAAAACCGTCGAGCGTGTAGAAACGAATCCAGTAGCCCAGATCGTGTGCACGATTCACCAGCGCGCGCAGACGGCGGTCATCGTCCGCGGTCCAATCTCCGGCCCGAGTTTGGCCGCCTTCCTCGACCTCCGTCCAGGAATTGTTCCACCAGCGGCGATAGTTGGTCGGCTTTTCGGCGAGCAGCTTTTCCGGAGGCAGCGTGGCTAAAAGATGCGCCCGCTCTTCCCTCGATTTCGCTTCGATCTTTTCCGTGTGCGCCGAACCGAATACGCGCAATCGCGCGCCTTTTGGCAGGGACTTGAAGAAAACCTCTTCCTGCTCGTCGGCATCTTCGGTAAGAACGAGAAGTGGCTTCTTGTCGAACGGTGCGAGTACATGCGGATCGGACGTCTGCGGCGCTGTGGTGATCCACGCTTCGTATTCCCCCAGCAGGCCCCACACGGCGCGAATGGTCTGCGGGTCGAGCGTCTTGAAATCGAAATGTAGAATGATCAGCGGCCAACTGGCGCGATCGTTTTGCGCCAGCGCCTTTTCAACAATCGGACGCACGCGTTCAAAGAAATGATCGCGCAGCGCGGGTTCGGAGCCGGTGGTTTTGGACGTGTGCGAAACGACTGGCCGGCCGTTCGCCCACGCGATATCCTGCTCGATCGCAACGGGAAATCCAGTGCTCAATGCGCGATCGATGCGGTTCGTCCAGCGGCCTTCATAGGGATAACAATTGTGCGAGTCGAGCACTGGGCGATTGTGATTCAGAAAATCGGATTGCGCCTGCGTGACGTTGGCAGCGAATACAAGAAACGCGAACCACCTCCACACGGCTCGAATTGGGGCGCTCGACTCCATCCAGTCGCGGCCAACTCTATGCATCTCCTCAGTCTAGAACACACATGTGACACTTCCATGAGATTCATCCGGCAACATACTTGTTAACGACTGTCTCCCAACCCCCTAGGAATTCGATGCTTTTTACATTCTTTTTACAACGTTGCCGAAATACTTGAAACGGTTTCCGCATCTTGGTCAGAGATGATGACGAATCTCACTAAACAGTTCATTCTGTCCGGCGCAATTGCAGGATGGCTCTGTGCGCAGAGCGCTCCGCCGAACAACTATCTGGTTCACAATCTGGTTTCCGATCTTCCAGGGATCGCCGACCATCAGGACAAGAATCTGGTGAATCCGTGGGGCAACGGATTCGGCCCTACCCCCTTCTGGATCGGCAATAACAACACCGGTACATCCACTCTGTACGACGGCACCGGCACAGCCATTCCGCTGGTGGTCAAGATTCCGCAAGCCGGCGGTGCGGGCACTGCTGGTCCGGTAACCGGCGTGATCTTCAACGCGTTCTCCGCCAACACGTCAGCCTTCCAGGTGGGGGCGGGAAAATCCTCCTTGTTCATTTTCTGCTCGGAAGAAGGTGTAGTCTCCGGTTGGAATCAGACGGTCGATCTGAACAATGCCAAGGTCCTGCTGGACAATTCCAAAGCGGGCGCGGTTTATAAAGGATGCGCGCTGGGCGGCACTGCAGCGGCGCCGCTGCTGTTCGCCGCGAACTTCGCCGCTGGAACCGTGGACATCGTCGATGGCGGACTCAACCTCAACCCCGTCGCTTATGGACGCAGCTTTTCCAACCCTGCCATTCCCGCGGGGTTCGCGCCGTTCAACGTGCAAAACATCAACGGCACGATTTTCGTGACGTACGCCAAGCAGGACGGTAAGAAACATGACGACGTCGCAGGCGCGGGCAACGGATATGTCGCCATGTTCGACCAGACCGGCAACCTGATCAAGAATCTGATCAACCAAAGTTCTTTGAATTCGCCCTGGGGGATGGCGATGGCGCCATCGGTCTTCGGCGCGTTTGCCGGCGATTTGCTGGTCGGCAACTTCGGCGATGGAACCATCAACGCCTTCGATCCGGTCAGCGGCAAGCAGCTCGGGACGCTGAACGACCTGAATGGGAAGCCGATCACGATCCCCGGTTTGTGGTCGCTCAACTTCGGCAGCGGCGCTCAAAGCGAAGACACGGGAACACTGTATTTCACGGCGGGGATTGGGGACGGGCCGAACAACGCGAGCAATCTCGAATCGCACGGGCTGCTGGGCAGCATCCAAGGCCCGCCCGTCTTTACTACAGCGGGAATTCTGAACGGCGCGAGTGGTTTGCCCAGCCTTCTGGTGCCAAACACCTGGATGGCGCTGAAGGGCAACGCGATGTCGACGACCACTGGGAACTGGGTGGTGACTGGCTCCACGCTCCCGACTCTGGTCAACGGCGTAAACGTTAAGTTGAATGGCGTCGCGGTACCGGTGAGCTTCGTCAGCAACGGGCAGATCAACTTCCTGGTGCCGTTCGGAACGCCGGCGACGAACGCTGCGCAACTTCAAGTCGTTAACAACGGATTGACCAGCGCGACGGTAACCATCGGCACGGATTCGCTTTCGCCGGGATTCTTCCCGCTGGGAACTCAGAACGGAAAACAATATGCGGCCGCGACCCATGCCGACGGAACTCTCATCGGCCCGCCCAATTTGATCAAGGGAGTGACCACCACGCCGGCGAAGCCTGGCGAAACCATCGTCCTCTATGGAACTGGTTTTGGCGGGACAACGCCGCAGAGCACGCTGCTCGTGAATCACACCATCGTCATCGACGGGCTGGTCGCGGACGTCGCGTTTGCCGGATTGGTCGGGCCAGGATTGTACCAGTTCAATGTGACCGTCCCGCCCACGGTCGACACCGGCGTGGACGCGTTCGTGATCGCATTGGCGTCCAACAGCGAAACGCAGGCGGGAATTTTCATCCCGATCCAGGGCAACCCGATCGCGCCGTAGTCAGCTACTTTTTCGGCCGCGATTCCGGAGGCACCAATCCATTGGCGCGGTAGTAAGCGACCAGCAGGCCGTAGTGCTCGGAGGAGTGTTGGATCACGGAAAGGAAGGGCTGCATGTTCTTTTGCGGTCCTTCCGGATTCTGCGCGAGTGCGGCGTTGGCTTCATCCAACGACTTTTTGAACATGGCCACTACATCGGCCTTCTCGGGGAACTTTTTGGGATCCTGCTCCTGGTCGTCCCATTTGACCTTTTCGCCTTTGCCAGCTTTGCCGGCGTAAGTATTGCCCCCCGCGATGTGGACGATCACGGCGCCGAACGTTCGCATCTCTGGTTTCAGCTTGTAATCGTATTTCTCCGCCGGGAAATCCTGCGCCATTTCGAGGATCTTGTTGTTGATGTAATCGAAGTTGGACTTCAAGGCCTTGGCGGCGGTCGGGGGCGGGGTTTGTGCCTGCGCGAGCGCGGCGCCGGTCACGGTACTCAGGACAGCGAGGACATAACCTGCTAATCTGGTCATAGTGGTTACGATGCTATCAATGCCGTCGTAGCCTGTCAAGCTGCTTTTTAATGATTACGGGATCGACGTTCAAATTTATCGGGGGCGCTGTGTGCCTCGATTTCATCAACACGGTGAGCGGGCGCATCGGCGGTACTCGATATCGAATCGTGCGCGACAAGCTCGCCGCCGCCCAGGATTTGAGGGTCTGGAGTGAACTCGCCGGCATACCGTGTGCCCGCCCTTCACCGGATCTCTTGGCGCGGGCACTGACTTTCCGCGAGTCGCTGTATCGCATCTGCAAGTCGGTAGTGGAAGGCTCGACGCCGCCTAAAGCCGATCTTGCGAGACTGAATCGCGAGCTCGCCATCGCGCATTCGCATGAGCGTCTGACATATTCCGAGAATGCGTTTGCACTCACATCGGATCATTCACCCGATCGAATTTTGTGGAGCATCGCACGATCCGCGACGGATTTGCTTGCATCGGAAGATCGCACACTGCTGCGCCAATGCGGCGGGCACGAATGCGGCTGGATGTTTCTGGACACCAGCCGTAACCGGTCGCGGCAGTGGTGCGATATGCGGATCTGTGGAAATCGCGCCAAGGCGCGCAAATTCAGGCAGAGGCTCCGCGGAAAAATGTCGTAGTCGAAGGCAACGTGGGGCAGGCTTTTCTTGAACCCGCAAGCGGGGTAGCCTGCAGGCGGATTTTGAAATTCGCCTGCGCCGGTTACAACCGGCGCGCGGGCTCCAAGCCCGCCCCACGCTACACTAAGAGCCAAATGAGGCTTCGACTCTACTTCCTGATTTGCACAGTGGCGCTCGCGCAGCCGAACACCGATTCGCGCATTGCCGAAATCCTGAACGATCTTGGCTCGACGCACCAGTTCACCGAAGTAGCGATTTCGCCGGACGCGAGCCGCGTCGCGTGGGTCGAGGATGCCAAGGCTGAGATTTACGTGAAGGCGATCGCGTCCACTGCCCCGGCCGCTCGCATCGGAGCGGGACGGAAAATCGCGTGGTCGCCCGACAGCACTCGGGTCGCATTCCTTTCCGACGACAAACAGCCGCAGCTTTGCGTCGTCGCCGCCAAGGGCGGCCGTGCGAAGAAGCTGACCAGCCTGGCCGGTTTCTTGACCGATCCGCAATGGTCGCCGGATGGATCGAAGATCGCGGTTCTATTCGCCGAGAATGCCCCGGGCGGAGGCGGGCCTCTCGAAGCGGAACCGGTCGAGACCGGAGTGATCGGCGGAGAAATCCACAATCAGCGGTTGACCATCATCGACGCTGCGTCCGGCGCAGCGAAGCAGCTTTCGCCCGCCGAGTTGAACATTTACGAATACGACTGGTCACCGGATGGAAAGGAGTTCGCGTTGAGCGCCGCGCCCGGTCCAGCCGACAACAACTGGTGGACCGCGAAGCTCTACACCATGCCTCTCGAGACTGGCAAGATGACGCCGATTTTCACGCCGGAAACGCAGATCGCGATGCCGCGCTGGTCGCCCGACGGTCACTCGATCGGTTTCATTCAGGGCCTGATGAGCGATGAAGGTTTCACCGGCGGCGACGTGTTCACGATTCCTGCGACCGGCGGAACGGCCATGAATCGGACGCCGAGCCGCAAAACCTCGCCCAGTTCGCTCGCCTGGCTTTCACCGCAAAAAATCGTAGTGACCGAGTTCACGGGAGGATCGAGCGCGATCACCACGCTCGATTTGCAATCCGGACAGACCGAACGGCTGTGGCAGGGCGACGAAAATCTTCACGTGGGAGGGAACTTCGGGAATCTTTCGCTGGCGCGCGACGGGAAGAGCGCAGCGGCAACTCGTAGCGACTGGCAGCATCCCCCGGAAATCTGGGCTGGCTCGATCGGCGACTGGAGGCCGGTCACGCAGGCGAATGTGGCTCATCACCCGCAGTGGGGTTCCGCAAAGAGCATCGAGTGGTCGAGCGACGGATTTTCGGTTCAGGGATGGCTCCTCTATCCGCGCGATTTCGATGCTTCGAAAAAATACGCCATGATCGTGTCACCGCACGGCGGACCCGCGAATCTGATCACGCCCCACTGGCCCGGCGTCCAATTCGACCCGGGAATTCTTTCGGTGCTGGGCTATTTCGTGTTCTTCCCCAATCCGCGCGGCAGCTACGGTCAAGGCGAAGGCTTCACGCGAGCCAACGTCAAGGATTTCGGCTATGGCGACCTGCGCGACGTGATGTCCGGAGTGGACGCGGTTCTCAAGATGGCGCCTGTCGATCCCAATCGTTTAGGAATCACCGGCTGGAGCTATGGCGGCTACATGACCATGTGGACAGTGACGCAGACCAATCGCTTCAAAGCCGCCGTGGCGGGCGCCGGAATCGCGAACTGGCAAAGCTACTACGGCGAAAACTCGATCGACGAATGGATGATCCCGTATTTCGGCGCGTCGGTGTACGACGATCCGAAGGTGTACGAAAAAAGCTCCCCGATCACGTTCATCAAGAAAGTGAAGACTCCGACCCTGATCGTGGTAGGTGAGCGAGACGGAGAATGCCCTGCTCCGCAATCCTACGAATTCTGGCACGCGCTGAAAAACCTGGGCGTGCCGACGGAACTAGTCGTGTATGAAGGCGAAGGCCATATGTTCCGCAAGCCGGATCACAAGCGCGACGTGATCGAGCGGACGTTGAAGTGGTTCGAGCAGTATCTCAAGTGAGCCCGGGGAATGCAGCGCGCGTGACGGTTTAACCGCTCCCTTTGGTCACGGCTCGGCGCACAGATTGACCGACAATGAGCCGCGACCATAGGGAGCGGTTAAACCGTCAAGGCTCTGAACAGCAACCCTATTCGCAGATGACATAGAAAGTGCTTCCCCGTCTGTACGAACTCAAGAACGACAAGTCCGTTGTCGCGGGCGTCGAAGATGCGTTAGAGGACATCACGTTTTTCCTTCGTTTTCAATGAGCTGGATAGGAAAATGAACATGTGCCGATTGGCAGGTTATTTTACATTTTGTGCGTGATAACCTGATGAAAGCTCGTAAGTTATGATTTCCAAGCCGTTCATCGAAAGGCCCGTCGCCACCACTCTTCTTACGGTCGCGCTGGGGATTTCGGGGGCGGTGGCGTACAACTTTTTGCCGGTCGCTCCGCTGCCGCAAGTCGATTTTCCTTCGATTTCTGTGAACACCGGACTTCCCGGCGCGAGCCCAGAGACCATGGCTTCGGCGGTGGCCACGCCGCTGGAACGGCAATTCGGACGCATCGCCGGCGTCAATGAGATGACGTCGACCAGCACTCTCGGTTCGACCAGTATCACTCTGCAGTTCGATCTGAACCGCAATATCGACGCGGCGGCGCGCGACGTGCAAGCCGCGATCAATGCTGCACGCGGCCAGCTTCCCAACAACCTGCCGCGGAATCCAAACTGGCGCAAAGTCAATCCGGCCGACGCGCCCATCCTAATGCTGGGGCTGACCTCGGACACGATGACGCCGGGAGAGATGTACGGCGCGGCGTCAACCATCCTGCAGCAGAAGCTGTCGCAGGTGAAGGGCGTGGGCAGCGTGTTCGTCGGAGGTAGTTCGCTACCCGGCGTGCGCGTGGAAGTGAATCCGTCCAAGCTCAACAATCTGGGCCTGAACCTGGAAGATGTGCGCGCAGTGCTGAGTGCCGCCAACGCCAACCGGCCGAAGGGCCAGTTTTCCGACAGTCAGCGCGCCTGGACGATCACTTCGACCGATCAGTTGCTGAAAGCCAGCGAGTATGCGCCGCTCATCGTGGCCTACCGCCACGGTGCACCTGTGGTGCTGTCCGACATTGCGCGAGTCGAAGATTCGGTAGAAGACTTGCGCAACGTGGGATTCGTGAACGGCAAACCGGCGGTGATCCTCTACATCAACCGGCAGCCGGGAGCCAACATCGTCGATACCGTGGACCGCGTCAAGGAAATGTTGCCGCTGTTGCAGGCCTCCATGCCCGCGGCCATCCAAAAATTTCTGATCCTGAGCGATCGCACCACCACCATCCGCGCTTCGGTCCTGAATGTGCAACAGACTATGGCGATTTCGGTGGGCCTGGTGATCCTGGTGGTGTTCATCTTTCTGCGCAGCGTGCGCACCACGCTAATCCCCAGCGTCGCGGTGCCGGTTTCGCTGGTGGGCACGTTTGGGGTGCTGTATCTGATGGGATACAGCGTCGACAATCTTTCCCTGATGGCGCTGACGATCGCCACCGGATTCGTGGTGGATGACGCGATCGTGGTGATCGAAAACATCACACGGCACATGGAGCACGGCATGAGCCCCATGGAAGCGGCGCTCCGTGGCGCATCCGAAATCGGATTCACCGTGATGACCATCAGCATGTCGCTGATTGCTGTATTTATTCCGATTCTGATGATGGCCGGGATCGTAGGACGCCTGTTCCGCGAATTCGCAATCACGCTCTCCGTGGCGATCGTTTTGTCTCTGTGCATTTCGCTCACCATGACGCCGATGATGTGCGCCCGCTTGCCGCGCCCGCGACCTGAGCATGAACATGGAGTTCTGTACCGGCTTAGCGGATGGGCGGTCGAATTTCTTCGCAAAGGTTATGAGAAAACGCTGGGCTGGGTGCTGCGCCATCAACCGGTGATGCTGGGCGTGACGCTGACCACGGTGGCACTAAGCGTGTATCTGTACGTCATCGTTCCCAAGGGATTCTTCCCGCAGCAGGACGTGGGCCGGATCAATGGCACGATTATTGCGGATCAGGCGACTTCTTTTCAGGCCATGCGCGACCGAGTGGTGCAACTGGTCAAAATCGTGGAAACCGATCCCGCGGTCGAATCGTTAAACGCCTACGTGGGCGGCGGCGGCGGTGGCGGCGGTGGATCCAGCATCAATCAGGGGCGCATGAACATCACCCTGTTTCCTCTGGACCGGCGCAAGATCAGCACCGACGAAGTGATCGCCCGGCTGCGGCCCAAGCTGGCGCGAATCGCCGGCGCGAGCCTGTATTTGCAAGCGGTTCAGGATTTGCGCATCGGCGGGCGAATGGGCGGCGCGCAGTATCAGTACACGCTGCAATCCGACAGCGTCGCGGAGCTGAACGAGTGGGCGCCGCTCCTGTATCGCAAGTTGCGGGCACTGCCGGAGATTGCCGACGTCAACAGCGATCAGCAGGATCGCGGATTGCAGGCTGGTCTGCAGATCGACCGGCAGACCGCCGGGCGGTTGGGAATTTCGGCGCAGATGATCGACGACACGCTGTACGACGCGTTCGGGCAGCGGCAAGTGTCGGTCATGTACACGCAGTTGAACCAGTATCACGTGGTGATGGAAGTGGAGCCGGCATTCTGGCAGAATCCCGACGGACTGAAGTATCTGTACGTGAGGACTCCCGCCGACAGCCAGGTTCCGTTGAGCGCGTTCGCGCGTTACGCACCCTCCAACACGGCGCTTTCGGTGAATCACCAGGGATTCTTTCCGTCGGTGACCATTTCGTTCAATCTGCCGGTGGGTGTGTCGCTGAGCCAGGCGGTGCCGGCGATCGAGCAGGCGGAACGCGAAATCGGGCTTCCGCTGACCATTCACGGAAGTTTCCAAGGGACGGCGCAGGCTTATCAAGACGCGCTTTCGAGCGAGCCGATCCTCATCGCGGCGGCGCTGGTCACGGTCTACATCGTGCTCGGCGTGCTGTATGAAAGCCTGATCCATCCGCTGACCATTCTTTCCACGCTTCCCTCCGCGGGCGTCGGCGCGCTGCTCGCCTTGATGGTCACGCACAACGAAATGAACGTCGTCTCACTGATCGGAATCATTTTGCTGATCGGCATTGTGAAAAAGAACGCGATCATGATGATCGATTTCGCCATCGCGGTGGAGCGCAGCGAGGGACTGCATCCACGGGATGCGATCTTCAAGGCGTGCATGCTTCGCTTCCGGCCGATCATGATGACCACTGCAGCGGCGCTGCTGGGCGGCTTGCCGCTGGCGATCGGCCACGGCGAAGGAGCTGAAATGCGCCGTCCGCTCGGTATGGCGATCGTGGGTGGTCTGCTGTTTAGTCAGGCGCTGACGTTATATACCACGCCGGTGGTTTATCTTTACATGGATCGCATGCGGCTGCGCTGGGAGTCTCTGCGCAACCGGACTCGCCGCCCGGCGCCGCTACCCACGCGTGCGTAACTGTTAAATACCGCGCGGCCGTCCGTTGAGGCTGCGCTCTACCAGCCCGCGTGAGCCGGTAGTAGCGGGCCCGCCGGTTTTCTTTGGTGACGCCCCATTCGGCGGTGGCCCATCCTTAATCAGCATCCGCTGCAACGCGGGATACTGTGACTCGAAAGGCTGCCCCGTGCCAACGGGCCGTCAGGAGTTCTTCAGCTCTCTCTCGACCGCATCCGCGAAGAAATCGAGATCGCTGAGCGTGCTGTACACATGCGGCGTGATGCGCAGACCGTCGAATTCCTCGTGTTGCACACGCGCTGTAATGATGTTGTATTTGCTGAACAACACATCGTGCATCTTGCCGGCGTCGGCGCCTTTGAAAGCGAGAAAACCGATGCCGCAGGATTGAGCCGGATCTTCGCTATGCAGCGTCGTGCATTTCGGATTCTCGCGCAATCGGTGCGCCCAGCGGTTGCGCATATAGCGGAAGCGCGCCGCTTTGCGATCGATGCCGATGTTTTCGTTGAACACCAGCGCCTGGCTGATGGCGTCGTGATTCGCCGCCGGATGAGTCCCGATTTCCTCGAATTTGCGGATATCGTGATCCTGCGCATTGGTGGCGGCCATCAGCGGCCAGGTGGTCGCGATGCGCGACTTTTTCACGTACAGGAATCCCGTGCCGACCGGCGCGCAGGTCCATTTGTGCAGGCTGACGCCGTAGTAGTCGCAATCCAGATCGGAAATCTTGAACGGAAAATGATTGAAGGCGTGCGCGCCATCGACGATCACCGGAATGTTGCGGGCGTGCGCCATGTCGCAAATCCTGCGCACCGGGAAGATCTGTCCGGTTCGATTGGTGATGTGGCAAACCAGGATCAGCTTCGTCTTCGGCGTCACCGCGCGCTCGAAGCGCTGATACAGATCGTCCATGCTGGGCGGAGGCACGGGGAACGAAATGGTTTTCAGTACGATGCCTTCGCGCCGCTCGCGCTGGCGGAACGTGGTCAGCATACGGGGATAGTCCTGATTGGTGGTGAGCACCTCGTCGCCAGGCTTCAGATCGATTCCATACTGAGCATTTTCCAGCGATTCACTGGCGTTGCGCGTGATCGCCATCTCTTCCCGATCGCAGCCCGCGGCCATCGCGAGGCGCGTGCGAACCATCTCGATCTGACGTTCCAGATTGTTGATCATGGTGTGCCACGGGCCCATGTCGCTGAATTCGAGATAGCGTCGCATGGCCTCTTGCACCGGCTTCGGCGCGGGGCTGACGTAGCCATTGTTCAGATTGATGACGTTGCGATCGATGGTGAACGCGTTGCGGATTTCCGTCCAGTAATCCTCATCGCGAGCCACATCTTCCGGTTTGCGGCCATTGACCGATTCCGACGCGGCCTGAGCGCGCGGAATTGCATCGTTTTGAAATGCGGCGAGCGCAGCCGAGCCTGCCGCGATCTGGAAAAAGCCACGACGATTCATGGGGCCTCCCTACTTGGGACGAAGTCTAACACGAATACACGTGGGGCCGGCAGTGGTGCCGGCGAGCCGGCTTTCAGACCGGCTTGTGCCTTTTCGGACGATTGACCGGCTAAAACCCCAAGCCGGCCTGAAAGCCGGCTCGCCGCGAAGACTCGCGGCCCCACAAGAGTCGGTCAATGTCAGCAGAATGTTACCTTCAGACCGCGGCGATCTTAGGTGAGGTTTTCGGGCTGGGCCGGCGAGCCCACACGACCGCGCGATACAGCATCAATACTAAAAGAATCGCGCCATACATCAACGGCTCGCGGATATCCGATTTCACCAGCCAATAGTAGTGGATCACGGCCGCCGTCGCGCTGAAGTAGATCAGCCGGTGCACCCTCTGCCAGCGCTTGAAGCCTAAACGCCGCACCCATCCCGCGGTGGACGTGATGGCCAGCGGCAGCATGAGCGACAGCGCCAGCATCCCCATGGTGATGAAGCGCCGCTTCAACACGTCCTGCCACATCTCGTGAAAATCGAAAAACTTGTCGAGCACGATCCATGTCGACAAATGCAGGCAACCGTAGAAAAACGCGAACAGCCCCAGCATTCTACGGAACCGCACCAGTTGCGGCTGATTCACCAGACCGCGCAACGGCGTGACAGTTAAAGTGATCAGCAGGAAACGAATGGTCCAGTCGCCGGTGCGATGGGTGATGTCGCTGACGGGATCCTTATATGTCGGATAGAGGTATGCAATGTACACCGCAGGCATCAGGCAGAGGACGAACAACACGACTTTCGTCCATCTGCTGAGCAGAAGCGTCCGCATGCGGGCTCAGTAGTTTTTCTTCAGATCGAGCCCGGTGTACAAACTGGCGACCTGGTCGCCGTAGCCGTTGAACATGATGGTCTTCCGCCGGCCGATTTCGCCCAGCCGCCGCTCGGTCGCCTGGCTCCAGCGGGGATGATCCACTTCCGGATTCACGTTGGAATAGAAGCCATACTCGTGCGCGTTGGCCATATTCCACGTAGTGGATGGCTGCTTGTCGGTGAAGTGAATCTTGACGATGGATTTGATGCTCTTGAATCCGTACTTCCAAGGCACCACCAGCCTGACCGGCGCGCCGTTCTGGTTCGGGAGCACTTCGTCGTACAAACCGACGGCAAGCATGGTAAGCGGATGCATGGCTTCGTCGATGCGCAGCCCCTCGACATACGGGTAGGAGATGAACGAACGGGACGGCGTCGCCAGCGGCATCTGCTTAAGGTCGTGATAGCTCTGGAAGGCGACGAACTTCGCTTTAGCCGTCGGCTCCACCTGCTTGAGCAACGCGCTCAGCGAGAAGCCAACCCACGGAATAATGATCGACCAGCCTTCGACGCAGCGATGGCGGGTGATACGCTGCTCCAGCGGCGCGAGCTTCATGATCGCATCGAGGTCGATGGTCTTGGGCTTGGTTACTTCGCCGTCGATCACGATGCTCCACGGCGAGGTCTTGAAGTTCTTGGCGTTCTGTTCCGGATCTTCCTTGCCGGTTCCGAACTCGTAGAAGTTGTTGTACCCGCTGATGATGTTGGGAGCCGACGCTTTCTCATCCACGCTGAACGGACTTTTCTGGACGCTGGTCAGCTTGGTCCCGGCGAAGGCGACGGCGGCGGGGCTCGCCAGCGCGGCTGCGAGAAACCTGCGCCGATTCAAATAGATCGATTTCGGCGTCACGTCCGAATAGCGGAATTGCGGTGTTTTCCGGATGATCATGGCTCTTACTTCCTATGTTATCCCTTTGCGGCTGACTCAATAATTCCGCTTCAAATCCATCCCCGCGTACAGGCTGGAAACCTGTTCCGCGTAGCCGTTGAACATCAGCGTTTTTCGACGTCCGATTTCGCCCAGCCGCCGTTCCGTTTCCTGGATTGGGCGCACTTGCGGATTGACATTGGAATAAAAGCCATACTCGGGCGGGTTCGCCATGTTCCAGGTGGTCGCAGGCTGCTTCTCCGTAAAATGAACCCTGACGATCGATTTGATGCTCTTGAAGCCGTATTTCCACGGCACGACCAGCCGGACCGGCGCGCCATTCTGGTTGGGCAGCACCTCATCGTACAAGCCGACGGCCAGCATCGCGAGCGGATGCATGGCCTCATCCAGGCGGAGTCCTTCAACATACGGGAATGAAATTCCCGCGCGGAACGAGGTCGCCAGCGGCATCTGTTTGGTGTTGTGATAGCTCTGGAACGCGACGTATTTCGCTTTGGATGTCGGCTCCACTTGCTTGAGCAGCGCGCTCAACGAAAATCCGATCCAGGGAACGACGATCGACCAGCCTTCGACGCAGCGATGCCGGGCGATGCGCTGCTCCAGCGGTGCGAGCTTCAGGATCGCATCGAGGTCCAATGTCTTGGGCGTGGCGACTTCGCCATCGATCGTGATGGCCCAGGGTGACGTCTTGAAACTCTTCGCATTCTCCGCCGGTTCGTCTTTGTGGGTTCCGAACTCGTAGAAATTATTGAACCCAGTGATGATGTCGTAACCCGTCGGCTTTTCATCGATGCTGAGCGGACTCTTCTGAAGGTTGCTCAGCTTAGTCCCGGCGAACGCGACTGCCGCGGGAGTCGCCCATGCGGCCGCAAGAAACGTCCGGCGATTCATGTAGATCGATTTCGGAGTGACGTCGGAATAGCGGAATTGGGGAGCTTTCCGAATGATCATGGCTTATTCCTTATGCTATCCCTAACGAATCTCGGCGTGTCGGAAGCAATCGATCAAGTGATCGTTCACCATGCCCACGCCCTGCATGTAGGCGTAGCATATGGTTGACCCGACGAACTTGAAGCCGCGGCGTGAAAGCTCGCGGCTCATCTTGTCGGATTCGGCGGTCTTGGGCGGAACCTGGCTGGCTGTTCTCCATTTGTTCACCTTCGGGCGGCCATCTACAAATTGCCAAACGAACCCAGCGAAACTACCGTGTTCATGCTGTATCTCCATAAAGCATTTCGCATTGGTGACCGCGGAAGTTACTTTCAGTCGATTCCGGACGATCCCTGGATTGAGTAGCAGCGATTCGATCTTCTCCGGCCGGAATCGGGCGACCTTGGCTGGCTCGAAGTTAGCGAACGCTTTGCGATAAGCCTCGCGTTTGGCCAGGATGGTGGACCAGGAGAGGCCCGCCTGGGCACCTTCGAGGATCAGAAACTCGAACAGGAGTCGGTCGTCATGTACGGGGACGCCCCATTCGAGATCGTGATATTCGATATCCAGCGGTTTTGTGGCCCACGGACAGCGTTTCATTCTTTTTCGAGGATATAACGACTTTGTGGCCAAAGGAGCGCGATCAGGGGATCGCGCGCGGACCCGGGGGTCCGCCCCCCTTCTTCAGCACATCGCCGACGATGGCTTGAGCTTCTTCCTGGATGCGGCGCAGGTGCTGGGCATCGCGGAAGCTTTCAGCGTAGATTTTGTAGACATCCTCGGTGCCGGATGGCCGCGCGGCGAACCAGCCGTTGGTCGCGATCACTTTGACACCGCCGATCGGACTACCGTCGCCAGGGGCGGCGGTCAGGATTTGTACGATCTTTTCGCCTGCCAGTTCCGTCGCCGGAACATCTTTCGGTGACAACTTGGCCAGCGCGGCGCGCTGAGTCGCATTCGCGGGCGCGTCGATTCGTTCGTACACCGGCGAGCCGTGCTGTTCGCAAAGCTGCGCGTAACGCTCGCCCGGATCGCGACCGGTGCGCGCCGTAATCTCCGCCGCCAGAAGCGCCGCGATGATTCCATCTTTGTCGGTGCACCACGGAGATCCGTCGCGAGCCAGGAATGACGCGCCAGCGCTCTCTTCGCCGCCGAACCCGAGCGATCCGTCCAGTAACCCGTCGACGAAATATTTGAACCCGACGGGAACCTCGAAAAGCTTCCTGCCGAGAGCCGCCGTGACGCGATCGATGGTGCTGCTGGACACCACCGTCTTTCCCACGGCGGCGTTGGCGGGCCAACCCGGTCGATTACGGTACAGGTAGTCGATGCACACCGTCAGATAGTGATTTGGAGGCAGCAGCCCGGCACTGCGCGTAACGATACCGTGCCGGTCGTGATCGGTGTCGCAGGCGGCCGCAACATCGAACTTTTCCATTTGATCGATCACTCCGCGCATGGCGTAGGTCGAGGACGGGTCCATGCGAATGCGCCCATCCCAATCGAGCGTCATAAAGTGGAACGTGGGATCGACGGCGTCATTGATGATGGTCACATTCAGCCCGTACCGCTCGGCGATGGGTCCCCAATAGTGGACGCCTGCACCGCCCAGCGGATCGATTCCGAAGCGCACGCCACGCATCGAGTCCAGATCGAGGACGGCGCTCAGGTCGCCGACATACTCGTTGAGGTAGTCGTGCTCATGAGTGGTCGATGCGGTCAGCGCGGCATCGAAGGTCACGCGCTTCACGCCTTCGAGTCCGCTGGTTAGGAACTCATTGGCCCGGTCCTGAATGAACGTGGTGGTGTGACTGTCCGCTGGACCGCCGTGCGGCGGATCGTACTTGAATCCGCCATCTTCCGGCGGATTGTGCGACGGCGTGACGACGATCCCATCGGCGAGCCCGGTCTTTCTTCCGCGGTTGTATTTCACGATCGCGTGCGAAACCGTGGGGGTCGGTGTGTATTCACGATTGCGGGCGATCATCGTGTGGATGCCGTTCGCCGCCAGCACCTCCATTGCGCTGGCGAAGGCGGGTTCGGAAAGCGCATGCGTATCGATCCCCAGGAACAGCGGCCCGTCGATCCCATATTGCTTGCGGTAGACGCAAATTCCTTGAGCGATCGCCAGAATGTGCCACTCGTTGAAGGTGCGGTGCAAAGACGATCCGCGATGGCCGGAGGTTCCGAAAGAGACGCGCTGAGAGGGAATGTTGGCGTCGGGACGATCGGAGTAATATGCCGTGATCAGGCGAGGAATGTTAACCAGCTTGGCCGGATCGGCAGGCTGCCCGGCGGCAGGATCGACGCTCATGCATCCATCATGTTAGCGCGCCGCGGTTGAAAAATAGCTGAGAGAAACTGTGCACCAAGCGCACTTACTGAGAGGTAAGGGTTCGCTCGATGCACGGGGTAAGGAGAATCGTCGTGAAGGAGGCTGCGTGTGGTTGAGAACACTCTAACAAGGCCTGAGGGCAGGATCACAAAGACGGGCATTCGGGGCCTGGATGACGTCCTGCTGGGCGGTATTCCATGCACCAACAGCATTCTGGTACAGGGCGCGGCCGGGACAGGGAAGACACTGCTGGGCATGGAATTCATTTACCGGGGAATCGTCGAGTACCATCAGCCTGGCATCATCGTTGTGTTTGAGACTAGCCCCGCCAAGCTGATCCGGGATGCCGCCCTGTTTGACTGGAACCTGGAGGACCTGCAGCGGAAGAACCAGCTCAAGATCATTTTTACCAGTCCCTCCGTCCTCGAGGCGGAACTGCTGTCGCCCCGCAGCCTGCTGCTCGAAACCGTCACGGAGATGGGCGCGAAGCGAATGTTTATCGACGGGATAGGGTTGCTGGGCACCATACGGAGTCCGCCCGTAGCCGGGGCTGAGCATTCGCTATCCGCAGGGACCCTGTCCAGTGGGGGATTCGACCGGCCGGCGTCCTACCGGGGTCTGCTGCAGCAATTGCTGGAAGGATTGGATCGCGAGAATCTGACATGCATGATGTCGCACGAGATCGGCGTGTTGCCCGAATCGCTGGCTACTTTGGAAGCGGCAGGTTTTCTGTGCGACACGGTGCTGGAACTCAGCCATGATCGCGTGAGCCGGCGCGGCCATCGCAGCGTGGAGATTGTGAAAAGCCGCGGCCAGAAATACGTCGCCGGTAAGCATACGCTGCGAATTACCAGCGGGCGCGGTCTGGAGGTGTTTCGCCGCGTGCAAGCCCCTATCATCCAGAATCTGGCGCAACCGACCTCCACCGCCAAGCGTTCCCTGATTGGCGTGCAGGCGCTGGACGACTTGATTGGCGGCGGCCTGTTCGACGGGTCGACCACCATGGTGGTGGGCATTTCGGGAGCGGGCAAAACCGTCCTGGGCGGGCAACTTCTACGGGAAGGCGCGATCCGGGATGGAAAGCGCGGCCTGCTGATCTCACTGGACGAGCATCCCGCGCAGATCGTCCGCAACTCTGAAACCCTCGGTCTGGATCTCCAGACGCACATCGATTCCGGGATGATCCGCATTTTCTACGAGAGTCCGCAGGAGCTGGAGGTCGATTCGCATTTCGCGCGGATCGTGGAAACCATCGAAAAATATGACATACAACGGCTGGTGATCGACGGCGTGACCAGCTACAGCAGCGCGCTCGACACGCAGCGGGCCTACCGCGATTTCTTTCATGCCCTGGTGGCGTACAGCAAATTCCGCTTGATGACTACGTTTTTCAACTACGAAAATCCGGAGCTGTTCGGCCTGTCTTCCTATATGCCGGAGTTCCCGGTGAGTTCCATTGTCGACAATATCATCGTGCTCTCACTGGTGGAACTGGGGAATTCGGTGCATCGCTGCATCGCGGTGGTGAAAGCGCGCGGGTGCAAGCATGAGTTCGAAACCCGCGAATTCACCATCGGACAAGGGGGCATCACGCTGCTGCCACTGGACCACGCCCAAGGGCTGACTGCCCTGCCGATCGAGAACTACTCCAGTGTTCTGAGCCGGGCGCCGACGCGTGAAAGTCCACGGAGGGGAGCGGCGCGGCGTCCAAGTCCGCCGAAAAGCCTTCGCCAAAGTGTCTGATCCGTGGAAATCAAGCGTGAGCTGCTCGATCCCGGGGCGTGGGCCGAAGTTCTGGAGTTGTGCGCAAGCGCGATGCAGGTCGCCGTCGCCCTCATCGACGAGAAAGGCCATCTGGTGGGGACCTGTCACAACCCACAACCGATCTGGAGTCTAGCTCGCGACGCCAAGCCGGAGTGGATCGCGGGATGTATGTTTTGCCTGGGGACTTCCGCCGGAGCCTGCACCGCCGATGCCGATGCGCGTCGAACGAACTCCGTCGTTCTGGCACACGACCGCGCAGGCTTTGCCCACATCGCACTTCCGCTCTTTTTGGGCGAGCGGCATTTTGGAACCATCCTCGCCGGCCAGGTATTGGATGGCTACCCTGATCCTCTCGCGCTGGAGCGGGTGGCAAAGGCATATGGTCTGTCGACGCAACGCGTGTGGAATATAGCGCGTCATCAGGTTCCCGTCAGCCGGTCCAACCTGAAGTCGTATGGCAGTTTGCTGCATACACTGGGCCGGGCGCTGCTCGGGCAACGCAATGCGACGATCCTAAAAAGGCGGTTGGCCACCACCGATGCGGAGCTTCAGTCGACTAACCAGGAACTGGAAAAGGCCAATTCGGACTTGCAAGACAAGGTCGCCGAACTCAGCACGTCCAATGGCGAAAAGACCATCCTGTTGCACGAAGTCCACCACCGGGTGAATAACAATTTGCAGGTGATTGCCAGCCTGCTGCGTATGCAAGCCCAGTCTTCCGGCGATTCACAGCTCACCGACGCGCTGCGGACGACGCAGCTCCGCGTGGAAGCCATGGCGCTGATTCATGCGCAGCTTTACGACGCGGCCGACTTGCAGCAAGTCGATTTCGCCGAGTATACCGCGCGGCTGGCGGACAACCTGCTGCTCTCCTATGGCGTGGACCGGGAGCGGATTGCGATGTCGGTGGATATTAACACCGTCAGATTGACGGTGAACCAAGCCATCCCTTCCGGCTTGATTTTAGGCGAATTGATTTCGAATGCCATCAAGTATGCCTTTCCGGAGCAACGCCGAGGCTCCATCCGGATCGAAGGCGGACGGCGCGGGGACCGTATCGAACTTGTCGTGCGCGACGATGGAGTGGGTGTCGCCCAGCGACCGGAGCCGAAGCGGAGCAGTAGTCGTGGACTGCAGATCGTAAAGATCCTGTGCGGTCAATTGCATGCGACGCTCGAGCAAACCCGGGGCGACGGGGAGCCGGGTCCGGGCACGGTCTTTCGCATCTCCTTTGAAGACGGCGTATTTTCTCGCAAAGTCTAGAGCAAGTTCCGGCCTTCTTATACAGCCTACTTGACCGCTCTTATATTTTAGTATATACTAAAATATAAATGCCCGATCTTTTCGAGATTCTCGCTGAGCCGCGCCGTCAAGCGATTCTGCGCCTGGTCTGGAGCGAAGAAAAGACGGCAGGAGACATCGCCAAACAGTTCGACGTCACTTTCGGCGCGGTGTCGCAACACCTCGCGATTCTTCGCGATGCGCATCTTGTCCACCAGCGTAAACAAGGGCGTCAAAGGCTCTACAAAGCGAATCGTCAAACTCTTGGTCCCATCGCCTTGTACCTCGAATCGATGTGGAACGACAAACTGGGCCGCCTCAAGACAGCCGCCGAACGGGAGGAAAAAGCAAGATGGAAAAAATCGAAATCGAAGTAAAGATAGCCGCGCGCCGGCGTACGGTGTACCAGTTTCTGTGCGAACCTGAGCGCTTCCGCCAATGGATCGGGGACGCCGACGTGGCGCCCGCCCCGGGCGGCGAACTCGCGGTGCGTTATCCCAACGGCGACGTGGCGCGCGGCAAATTCGTCGAATTGGTTCCCGATCAACGCATCGTTTTTACGTGGGGTTACGACAATGCAGCGAACGGTCTTCCGCCGGGATCGACTACGGTGACCATCGAGCTGCGCGACATCGATTCGGGCACTCTGCTTACGTTGCGCCACGAAGGCATTCCCAGCGCGCCGGCCCGTGAAAATCATCTGCAAGGCTGGAAGCACTACACGTCGCGTCTGGATAATCTGGCGGTCGCGGCTCAAGCTGCAATGGGCCTGAAGGACGCCATTGACGCTTATTTCGCCGCCTGGAACGAAGCCGACGACGAACGCCGCCTCGCGCTGCTCGATCGATCCTGGGATTTGAATGGGACCTTCTGCGATTCGATGGGGTCTGTCGAGGGCCGCGCCGCGCTCTCTACCTACATCGGTAACGCGCTGCGCTACGCTCCGGCGGCGAAACTGGAGGCGGCGGGGGCACCGCAACAGATTCGGAATCATGTTCGGTTCGATTGGAAAATCGTAATGGACGGAAATGCGTTCGCGAGTGGAACGAACTTCGGACGCATTAATGTCGAAGGACACTTCGATTCAATGGTCGGGTTCTGGAACCAATGACTATTTGCCGCACTCTTTCGGCTCGACGATCACGCCCTCGTGGACCGCATCGGTCGGGTTGAGCACCACCGTGTCGCCTTCGGACAAGCCTGAAAGAATCTCGAACTGCGCCCCGCACTCGCGTCCGACTTTCTTGTCCAGGTGGATTTGCCCGCTATACACGCGGAACACCTTTGAGACATTACCCGGAGTTATCCCAGCCCTTCCACACGGTTCTCAAAATGACCGGGAGCGCAGCAGAACTCGTACCCTCAACAAACCCATGACCCGCGGCGTCCGCGGCTGAGGGCAGCAGTGTCGCAAAATGGTCGTTCGGGAGCCTGCGTGCCGGATTGGCAATGACAAATGTCTATCTGGAAACCAATCCCCCACCCGCCCCGGTAGTACACTAATACGCTATGGCACGCTACCTCGCTCTTACATTGCTCCTCGCGCCGTTCACGTTCGCGCAGAGTATCGATCTGTTCAAGCCGCTCCATTTCCGCGAGATCGGACCGGCGACTCCGGGCGGCCGTACCGACGATTTCGCGGTGGTCGAGAGCAACACGAACATCGCCTACGCGGGCCTGGCGTCGGGCGGAGTGTGGAAAACCGTGAATGGCGGGTTGTCGTGGAAGCCGGTGTTTGACGATCAGTCCGTCTCGACCATCGGCGATGTGACCGTGTCGCAATCCGAGCCCGACGTGGTGTGGGTCGGCAGCGGGGAAGCGAATAACCGGCAGAGCTCGTCGTGGGGCAACGGGGTCTACAAATCGACGGACGGCGGCGCGCACTGGACGCACATGGGTCTTAAGGACACGCATCACATTGGCAGAATCCTGATCCATCCTACAAACGCGAACGTAGTTTACGTCGCCGCGCAAGGGCATTTGTGGGGTTCCAATGAAGAGCGCGGGCTGTTCAAATCGACGGACGGCGGCAAGACCTGGCAGAAGGTTTTATACATCAATCCCGATACCGGCGTGACCGATATCGCGATGGATCCGCAAAACCCTGACACGATTTATGCCGCGGCTTATCAGCGGCGGCGCACAGTATTCGGCATGAACGGCGGTGGTCCTGGGAGCGCGATTTGGCGCACGACCGACGGCGGGGCGCATTGGACCAAGCTCGCCAACGGCCTGCCGAAAGGCGAGATGGGACGCATCGCGCTGGATGTGTATCGCCGTGATGGAAACGTGGTTTACGCACTGGTGGAGAGCGAAGAACCGGGCTTGTATCGCAGCAACGACAAAGGCGAGCACTGGACGAAAATGAGCAACACCAATCCTCGTCCCATGTACTTCAGCCAAGTACGCGTGGATCCGAATAACGATCAGCGCGTGTGGGTGGCGGGCGTCAACATGGCGTATTCAGAAGACGGCGGAAAAACGTTCGTCGAGAATCGCATCACCAAGATTCACGTCGATTTTCACGCCATCTGGATCGATCCGTCGAATTCGGACAACATGCTGGTGGGCTGCGACGGGGGGATTCATTTCAGCCACGACGCGGGACGGTCGTGGGATTCGCGTGAGAACCTCGCCATCGGCCAGTTTTACGAAGTTGCGTATGACATGGGCCGTCCGTACAAAGTGTGCGGCGGATTGCAAGACAACAGCTCGTGGTGCGGCCCCAGCGCGACCACCAATCAGCGCGGGATCACCAACGACGATTGGTATACCGTGGCGGGCGGCGACGGATTTTATGCGCAGATCGATCCGGAGGAGCCGTGGATCGTGTACGCGGAATCGCAGGACGGCAATTTGATCCGCCGCGATTTGCGGACGCACGAATCGCGCAGCATCCGTCCGCGCGAGGACGATGACAAGATGTCGCGCTACCGGTTCCAGTGGAATTCTCCCGTGGTCGATTCGAAGCACGATCGCAAAACGATTTACTACGGCGGGAATTTTGTTTTCAAATCAACCGATCAAGGCGACAACTGGAAGCGCATCTCGCCGGATCTGACCAACAACACAGATCGCAAAACGCTAAGCATCATGGGTCGCAAGGTGGAGGATCGGACCATGCTGTCGCGAAACGACGGCGTGGCGGCGTTTCCCACTGTGACGACTTTGAGCGAGTCTCCGGTGCGCGCGGGAATCTTGTGGGCCGGGACTGATGACGGCAATCTGCAAGTCTCGCGCGACGGCGAGACGTGGAAAAACCTCGTATCGAATATTCCCGGCGTTCCCAAAGGGACGTATGTCAGCCGCGTGCTTCCCTCGGCGTTCGATGCGGGGACGGCTTACGTCGCGTTCGATGGCCATCGCGGCGACGATTACGGCATTTATCTTTTTAAGACCACCGATTTCGGCGAGACGTGGAAAGCGATCACCAACGGTATTCCGAAGAACGAAGGAACGCTGCACGTGGTCCGAGAGCATCCACGGAATCGCGATCTGCTGTTCGCGGGTGGCGAGTTCGGGCTGTATGTTTCTTTCGATCGTGGCGAAAATTGGCAGGAGCTGAAAAACAACCTGCCGCGCGTGCCGGTCGACGACATTCAGATTCATCCTCGCGACAACGATCTGATCCTGGCAACACATGGCCGCTCGGTGTGGATTCTCGATAGTATCTACGGCCTGGAACAGATGAATCCGCAGACGGCGAATACGCCGGTGATGGTGTTCCACGTTCGTCCGGGGACCACATGGAAAATGTACTCCAAGCGCGATTTCGACGGCCACGACATTTTCACCGGCGAGAATCCGCCATACGGAGCGATCATCGATTTCTGGGCGAAATCCAAACCCGATATGAAAGACGTGAAGATCACGATTACACGCGCCGACAAGCTGATCGCAACCCTCAGACCTAAATCCGTGGAGGCAGGGTTGAACCGGATCGTGTGGGACATGCGAGCCGATCGCGCCGTGCCGCTGACACAGCAGGAAGAGCAGAATATCGAACGGCAGATCGCTTCCGGCGGCCCTGCGCAGCCACGCGGCGGGCCGCTCGTGGATCCAGGCGGTGAGTACACCATCGAAGTGCAGATCGGCTCGAACAAGGATTCGAAAAAGTTCAACATTCAAGATGACCCGCGAATCACGTGGTTCACGCCGGCCGATCGACAGAAGCGTCGCGCCGCGATCGATGAATTGGTGGAGATGACCAAGCAAGCCGACGCGCTGCGCAAGAAGTTCACGGCGGCGGATCAATCCGTCACGCAGCTTCAGGCGGCGTGGAAACGGCCGGACGCCGTGAAGCCGGCGGCGAACATCCAGAAGATGGCGGAGGAATTGAAGAAGTCGCTGGATGATATGCGTCCACTGTTTGTGAATCGGGGATTCGGCGGTGGCGGTCCACCCATCGTTTCCGCGGAAGAACGCCAGGCTGAGTTGGCAAAACCAGAACCGGATTTCGTGTTACCGGCGCTGCCCCAGCGAGTGCAGCAGATGATCGGGCAGCTCGAAGGCTACTCCGCGGCTCCAGCGCAGAGCCAGTTGCAACAGGTCGCGCTAACGAAGGTCGCCATCGCCGATGCGGGCAAGAAGATGGACGCGCTCCGCGTCGAGGTGACCAAGTTCAACGATGCAATGAATGCCGCGAAGGTGCCGTTCGTCCCGGTACCGTAAATCGGTTGGCCGTTAATGAATGAACGTGAACAACGTTAATCACATTCATTAAAGGCTCATATCAGTACGACTTCGCGATCACCACGCGGCGATCCACTGTCTCGCCCGTCACGATACACTTTCCAGGACCGTCATACTCATCGGTCAGTGGGATGTTGCGTACCGTCGCCTTAAACTCTTTCATGCGGGCGTCGCACACGGCATCGTCTTTCATGTGCGCCATAACGAATTTTCCGCCGCCTTTTTCCGCGGTGACGTCCTTCAGGATCGACTCGACTTCGTCGACCGAGTTCGCCAGCACAGTGTTGTCTTTCAGGCGCTTCTTGGCGGAATTGTAGAGATCTGTTTGCATCGCAGCGAGTGTGGCAGGCACGCGCGACGCTAATTCCGTTTGAGGGATTATTTCTTTTGTCCCGGTATCGCGCCGCTTCATGACGATGTTGTTCGATGCGAGGTCGCGCGGGCCCAATTCGAGTACGATTGGAACGCCGCGCCGCTCCCAATGGAAAAATTTGGCGCCGGGCGATTGACCTTCCCGATCGTCGACCTTCGCCCCGACTTCTTTCGCCAGGCGGTGCGCGGCTTCGAGCACTTGCGATTTTTCTTCGTCTTTGCGATAGATCGGGACCAGCACGGACTTTACCGGCGCGAGCTTCGGCGGCAGAACCAAGCCTTTATCATCGGAGTGGCTCATGATGAGCCCACCAATGAGCCGCGTGCTGACGCCCCAACTCGTTTGCCACACGTAATCGAGCTTGCCTTCCTTCGATTGAAACTGGACGTCGAAGGCTTTGCCGAAATTCTGACCGAGGTCGTGGCTGGTTCCAGCTTGCAGAGCGAGCCCGTTCTGCATCATTGCTTCGATCGAATAGCTCTTGAACGCGCCGGCGAATTTTTCTGAATTCGTTTTCACGCCTTTGATCACGGGCATCGCCATGATGTCCTCGGCGACTTCGGCATACACATCGAGAATCCGCAAAACTTCTTCCACCGCTTCCTGATGTGTCGCATGCGCGGTGTGGCCTTCCTGCCACAGAAATTCCGTGGTCCGCAGGAACATGCGCGTGCGCAGTTCCCACCGGATAATATTGGCCCACTGATTCACCAGCATCGGAAGATCGCGATAGCTGTGAATCCATTTCGCGAAAAAATGGCCGATGATCGTCTCCGAGGTTGGCCTGATCACGTATGGCTCTTCCAGTTCCTTACCGCCCGCGATGGTCACCACGGCCAACTCCGGCGCGAAGCCTTCCACGTGTTCGGCTTCTTTTTGCAAAAAACTCTGCGGAATCAGCAGCGGGAAGTACACGTTCTGATGCCCGGTCGCTTTGAAGCGATCGTCCAGCTCGCGTTGGAGCAGTTCCCAGACCGCATAGCCATTGGCTTTGATGACCATGCAGCCTTTGACGATTTCGGCGGGCTCCGCCATGTCGCCTTGTAAAACGACGTCTTGATACCACGCAGCGAAATCCTGGCTGCGCGCAGTGATTGGAGATTCGGCCATTCGTTCTAGGTTACGACAGGTGGACCCGCTCACTGCGTTCGCGGTTCTGTGGTCTTCCCACCGCACCCAACCGGAACGTCACAGCACCAAAACCGGATGATACAGGTGCGGCAGCCGCGCTTCACCGATCGCGACCAGGTCGCCTTGCGGAGTCACGGCTTTCACATAGCGCGATCCTGTGCGCGCCTGAAACGGGGATACCCGAAAATCGCGGCCATTGCGGATCTGGCCCGCCGTGATCGCATCCACCAGTTCCATGGGAAATTCGGGAAGAAGCTGCGCAGCCGGGATCAGGGCGTCGTTGAGGCTGTCCTTGGCCGCCATTTCCGCCAACGTTTCCAGGGTGCGCGCGGATTCGATTTTGAAATCCCCGGAAGCCGTCCGGCGTAGCGATTTTAGGAACGCCCCGCATCCCAGAACCTGTCCTGCATCGTGCGCGATGCTGCGCAAATATGTCCCGGCCGAACAGTGGACCCGAACATCGGCGTCGCATCCATCCAGGCGCACGATATCGAGCGAATAAATCTCCACGGGGACCGGCTTCAAATCCACCGGCTCATTCTTTCGGGCCAGCGCATACGCGGGCCTGCCGCCGATTTTCTTGGCCGAAACCGCGGGGGGAGTCTGCAAAATCTCGCCGCGAAACTGGTCGAAAACTTCTTCCAGACGCGCGCGATCGAGCGTGACGATTACCTCGGGTGACACAGCCTGGCCGTCGCCATCGTAGGTATTGGTGGAGTATCCGAAATGAACCACGCCTTCGTACACTTTGTCGTTCCGGGTGTAAAACTGCGCCAGCCGGGTGGCCCGCCCGATCACCAGCGGCAATACGCCGGTCGCACCCGGGTCCAGCGTGCCCAGGTGGCCGATTTTGCGCGTCCCCGCGATTCGCCGCATCTTATTGACCACGTCGTGCGAGGTCCATTCCCGCGGCTTGTCGACAACGATCACTCCGTCCACGTGTTTACTGTAACTAACCGCGGGCGATGGCGGTAGTCAAAGGAGCATGGATATCCGCTACGCCATTCGTGTCCTTTTGAAAAGCCGGGGGATTACGCTGGTCGCCGTAGTAGCGCTCGCGCTGGGAATCGGCGTCAATACCGCGATCTTTTCAGTAGTCAACGCCGTGCTGTTCCGGCCGCTGCCGTATAGCGACCCGGCGCGCCTGGTGACTGTTTTGCGCCCGGACTCCAATCCCGTTGCCGCGCCCGATTTCCTGGAATTTCGCGATCATGCGCATTCGTTTGAACACGTCGGGGCGGCCGAAGGCTGGAGCGCGAGCCTCACCGGCCGGGACGCACCGGAGCAGATCCGCGGTCTCCACTTGAGCGAAGACATGTTCGCGATGCTGGGCGTCGCCGCGCTACGCGGGCGCACATTTTCGGCCGACGACTTGAAGCCCGGCAGTCCGCGTGTGCTGGTGATCAGCTATGCCCTATGGCAGCGCTCGTTTGCGGCGTCAGCCGACATTGTCGGCCAAAAGGTCCAGCTGGATCGCGAGAGCTACACCGTGATCGGCATCATGCCGCCGGAGTTTGAATTTGCGCCGTTCTGGATCACCCAGGCGGAAATGTGGGCTCCACTCGATCTTTCGCAGCGGAAGACCCAGTACGGCAGCAATTCCATCCGCGTATTCGCGCGTTTGAAGCCGAACGTGAGACTTGAGCAGGCTCAGGCCGAGGCGGACCAGATCGCCGGAGCGCTGGCCGCCGCGTATCCCGCAACCAACGCACGGATGAAAATCGTGGTCGAGCCGTTAACGGATAAGGCGCTGGGCAAGATCCGCCCCGCGCTTGAGGTAATGCTGGGCGCGGTTGGGATGGTGTTACTGATTGCGTGCGCGAACGTAGCGAACCTGGCTCTGGCGCGCGCGGCGTCGCGGCAGAAGGAAATCGCCATCCGGTTGGCGCTCGGCGCGAGACGGTCGCGCATTGCCCGCCAGTTCCTGACAGAAAGCGTGGTCCTGTCGCTGTGCGGCGGCGCCCTAGGACTCGTACTCGCTCACTGGGGAATCCAAGGATTGCGAGCGATGTTGCGTCCGGACGTGGGCGGCTCGTCTGTGCGGCTCCTGCGTTGGGACCAGATCGCGCTCGATCTGCCGGTGCTGCTCTTCACACTCGGACTGGCGTTGTTAACCGGAATTCTGTCGGGAATCGCACCGGCCTTTTCGGCGTCCCGCGGCGTGGGCCACGCGCTCAAGGAAGCGGGCCGCGGCTCCAGCGCGGGAACCGGCGCAGTGAGATTTCGAAAGATCATGGTCGCGGCTGAAATTGCGGTTTCCCTGGTGCTTCTGGTGGGCGCCGGCCTCCTGATGCGGAGCTTCCTGAAGCTTCGCGCGGTGGACCCCGGATTCGATTCCCGCAACGTTCTCACCATGACTGTATCGGTCGCGGGCCGCTCGGATTCCGTAGGACAAGCCCGCGAGAATCTGTACCGCACCATCATCGAACGCGTGGAGGCTGTACCCGGCGTGCTCCAGGCCAGCATGACGAATCATCTTCCCATCGCCGGCGACTGGTGGGGTACTGATATTACAGTAGACGGCGCGCCCAAGCCGCTTCCCGGCCAGGAGATCAACACCGTGTTCCGCGTCACGCGGCCTGGATATTTCTCGGTGATGCGCGTCCCCATTTTGAAGGGCCGCGATTTTACGGAGCGAGACTCCGCCAACGCTCCTGCGGTGGTCATCATCAACGAAACGCTGGCGCGCCACATTTTTTCCGGTCATGACCCGTTGGGGAAGCGGATTTCGAGCTCCTCGCTGGGCGCGTCGAGAACCATCGTCGGCGTGATCAAAGACATCAAGCAGAACAGTTGGGGAGATCCGCCGGCCAACGAAGCTCACATCCCTTTCCTGCAAAACCGTATGTTTCTGAACGACACGCATCCATGGACGTCCATCATGACACTGGTGGTCAGAACGCGTGTCGATCCGGAAGGGCTCGCCCAGGCTGTAAAACGTGCGGCGTGGAGCGTCGATCGCGACCTGCCGCTTTCTGAGGTCCAGACGCTCGATCACGCCATTGGGAATGCGACATGGGGATCGCGATTTTCGCTGATGCTGGTCAGTCTGTTCTCCGGACTCGCACTGCTATTGGCGATGATCGGCATCTACGGCGTGATGGCTTACGAAGTCACGCAACGCACCCACGAGATCGGCATCCGCATCGCGTTGGGCGCAGGCAGCCGTGGCATTCTCGGACTGATCGCACGCCAAAGCCTGAGCGTCGCCTTAGCCGGCGTCGGCTGCGGCCTCTTCGCTGCCGCCGGACTGGTGCGCCTGATGCGAACTATGTTGTACCAGATCGACGTGCTCGATCCCGCGACCTTCGCGGCGGTTGCGACCCTGATGCTGCTGGTCGGGATGGCTGCCGCCTTGATTCCGGCCCGCCGTGCGACGCGCGTGGACCCGATGGTCGCGCTCAGAAACGAGTGATCTTCTCCGCTTCTCGGATTCACGCAAAGACGCCAAGACGCAAAGGACGCCAAGAGATTTTTCTTTCATTGCTTTCGCCGACCTTCCGTCGACGAGCTGAAACTCAGTCACACGTTTCGTCTATTTCTTCTGCCCGCGCCGCTGCAAACCATTCCTAGATCAAAATGCTTCGCGCTCAGTAATTTAGCGTGTGAACCCAGCACCTATTGACGCGCTGTGGCTACCGTAATTCCTCGTTCGGAACGCGGAGCGTAGGTTACGCTAGAGATGAATTGGAAGAAGAAGTCCTCGGCAAAGCATACGACCGCCGCCTGATGGGGCGGCTGATCCGGTACTTGCGGCCCTATCGGGGAGCGGTGATCGTTTCGCTGATTTTCCTGCTGGCGCAGTCTGTGGCTCAGGTCGCTGGACCGCTGCTCACCAAGCTGGCGATCGACCGTTACCTGGTCAAGCCCGATCGTCCCGTGTCATCGCCGCTGGATTCCTGGCTGGCTGCCGACGCGTGGACCGGGCTGTTCCAAATCTCGCTCCTGTATCTTGCGGCGTTGCTGATTGGATTCGTTTGCGAGTTCGCCGAAACGTACCTGATGCAGCGCACCGGACAGCTCGCGATGCTGGATCTGCGCCGCGAAATAATGGATCACCTTCAGCGCCTCGATCTCGCATTCTACGATCGCAATCCGGTGGGCCGCTTGATCACGCGGGTGACCACCGACGTCGACGCCCTCAACGAACTGTGGGCGTCAGGACTGGTCACGATCTTGGGAGACGTGCTCGCGCTCGGTTTCGTGATCGCGGTGATGCTTCGAATGAGCCCCGGGATGACCGGCCTGCTCATGCTGGTGATGCCGCTGGTAATTATCGTGACCGCGAAATTCAGAAGTTCCGTGCAACACAGCTATCGACGGATTCGCACGGCGATCGCGCGCATTAATTCTTATCTTCAGGAACACGTCAACGGAATCGCCGTGCTCCAGCTTTTCAATCGTGAACAGCGCAGCCGTGAAGAATTCGATCGCGTGAATCGCGATCACATGGAGGCGTATAAAGACGCCATCCAGGCTTATGGCTGGTTCTATCCCATCGTCGAATTCCTGGGGATGTTGGCGTTGGCCCTGCTGCTCGGCTACGGCGGGTTTCGCATTCGCACCGGGGCGATCTCGGTCGGTGTGTTGGTGGCTTTTTTTCAATACGGGCTCCGTTTTTTCCGCCCGATTCAGGATCTCAGCGAAAAATACAACATCCTGCAAGGCGCGATGGCGGCTAGCGAGCGCGTGTTCAAGTTGCTCGACACGCCTGCGTCCATCACATCGCCCGTGCAGCCGCGGCCCTTTCCGGAAAACGGCGCCGCGATTGAATTCGAGCAGGTTTGGTTTGCCTACAAAGACGAAGACTGGGTGGTTCGCGATCTAAGCTTCCGCATCGAGCCCGGCGAGACCATCGCGGTCGTCGGCCACACTGGCGCGGGCAAAACTACTCTGACCAGTTTGTTGCTGCGTTTTTATGAAATCCAGCGCGGATCGATCAAGATCGGCGGAATCGACATCCGCGAGTTCGCTCTCGACGATCTGCGCCGGAATTTCGGAGTGGTGCTGCAGGATCCCTACCTGTTTACTGGAACCATCGACTCGAATATCCGGCTGGGCTCCAGCATCGATTCCCGGACCATGGAAGACGCCGCGGCGCAGGTGAACCTGCTCGACTTCGTACGCACATTACCGCAAGGGTTCGCCGAGCCGGTTCGCGAACGCGGCAACGGATACTCCACGGGACAGAAGCAGCTCATCAGCTTTGCGCGGGCGCTGGCGCACAATCCACGCTTTCTGATTCTGGACGAGGCGACGTCCAGCGTCGATACGGAAACCGAATTCCGAGTGCGGGAAGCGCTGGCGCGCATGGTGGAGGGCCGCACGTCGATGGTCATCGCGCATCGCCTTTCGACTATTCAGCGCGCCGACCGGATTTTCGTGATGCACAAAGGCAAGCTGCGCGAAAGCGGCACGCATCAGGAGCTGCTGGCTGTGCGCGGCATTTATTGGAATCTATATCTACTTCAATACAAGGACCAGGAAAATGGCGACACCTTCAAGCGATTTGCGTTACCCGATCGGGAAGTTCTCGTTTCCACAATCGACCACGGCGAGCCAGCGTGAGCAGTGGATTGCCGACATCGCCGCGACGCCCGCGAAACTTCGCGCCGCGGTCGCCGGCCTGACGCCGCAGCAGCTCGAGACGCCGTATCGTGACGGCGGATGGACCGTGCGCCAGGTAGTTCATCACGTACCCGAGAGCCACATGAACGCATACATCCGGTTCAAGCTCGCTCTGACGGAAAACGAGCCGACGGTTAAGCCGTACGACGAATCGGCGTGGGCGAAACTGCCCGACGTACCAGGAACGCCGATCGAAACATCGCTCGCACTCCTGGATGCTCTGCACGATCGCTGGGTGCGCGTGCTGCGGCTGATCGAGGGCGCGGATTGGAACCGGACTTTTCGTCATCCGGAGATTGGCATCGTGAAACTGGAAGGCAACCTCGCGCTGTATTCGTGGCACGGGAAGCATCACACAGCGCATATTACTTCGCTGCGCGATCGGATGAAGTGGTAACGTCGCCGACGCGCTCCATGACTGTCGCGCCTCAAAATGGCATCCGCGCGGCCGTCAGTTGAGGCGCGACCGCTAGGAAGCGCGTTGTTGAGTAGCAGGAAAATTCTTCTGAAGCGCCGTGAGCCGCGCGCGAGCTGCTCCGGAATCGATCGACTTCGCGGCCCGTATCATTCCATCCCGTAGATCCGCCGCGATACCTGCCGCGAGCAGTCCAGCCGCCGCATTCACCAGCACGATATCGCGCGCCGCACCCTTCGCGCCTTCTAAAATCTCCAGGGCGATCTGTGCGTTCCGGGCTGCGTCGCCTCCGCGAAGCTGTTCGATGTTCGCGAAAGGAACGCCGAAATCCGCCGGCGTCCAGATATGTTTTTCCACTCGGGTCGCGCGGACTTCATAGACTTCCGTCGCCCCGGTGGTGCTGATTTCGTCCAGTCCATTGAAGCCGTGAACGACAAAAGAACGCGTTGTCCCCAACTCCGCCAATGCTTCGGCCATCAAGGACGCGGCGGATGCGGACGGCGCGCCGATCAATTGCGATTGCGCGCGAGCCGGATTCGCCAGCGGGCCGAGCAGGTTGAACACGGTGCGAATCTTCAGCTCGCGCCGGACGGGTTGCGCGTGCTTCATCGCGGGATGCAGATTCGGAGCGAACAGAAACCCGATGCCAATTTCGCGAACCGCGCGCGTAGCGTCTTCGGGAGTCATTGCGAAGCGGACGCCCAGCGCCTCCACGACCTCCGCGCTGCCGGCGCTGATGCTGGTGATCGACCGGTTGCCGTGTTTGGCGACTCGGGCACCCGCTCCCGCCATCACCATCGCAGCGATAGTGGAGATGTTGAACGTGCCATCGCCGGAACCCCCAGTTCCGCAGGTGTCGATGACGTTCATCCCGCAATCGACAAAGATGGATCGTTCGCGCATGGCTCGCGCGAATCCGGCGAGTTCCGACGCAGTCTCGCCTTTCATCTTGAGCGCGACGAGGAACGCCGCAAGCAACGGCTCGGTCGCATCGCCGTCGAGGATCACGCTCATGGCGCGATGCGCGTCGTCTGACGACAGACTTTCGGCAGCAGTGACGCGCTGGAGAAACGGTAAAAGAGACACTCCTACTTATGATCGCGCAGGCCATCTACTTCTTGGTCGCAGCGCGAGCCGGTGCGGACCCGGTCGCAGGATTGTATCGCGGATTTTCGGGATTATTGGGGATATCGATCTCTTTCACGGCAGGGTCGGGCTTGGCGCTCTCGATCCATGCAGTGTAGGCCAAGTCCCTCAGGAAACTTGCACCGGAGGCCAGACGCGTGTAGACCAGCTTCTTGGCTTCCGCATTTTCACGATCCTTGAACGCGTCGCGCAAATCCAGGCGGTACACGTCTTCGGCGCTGTCGCGTGCCTGAATCATGTGATCGAGGATCGCTGTCCATGGATCGTCCAGATGACGAGCCTGTTTGCCGACAAAGGGCAAGACGTCCGCTTCGGTCGCAGCGATCAGATCCACGTAGGTCGATTCGAAGCGGCTATGGATATTCGGGTCGCGGGTGTAGCCCTTGGGATTGTCGCCTTCCCATCCATCGTGATGCTTGGAGTTATGCAACGGCTGCGCCGCATCGGCGATGTAGTGACCCAGCCATCCCATGTAGAACGCGATATCGCGCGCCAGATATTCTTTCACTTGCGCGGCATCGGTCATGGAATGCGAGATCGATCCGTACATCGCCGCAATGTCCCGATAGCGCGACGCTGGACCGTTGCCGCTGGCCAATCGGTAAAGGCGCATCCCGGCCTTCATCCGTTCATAGCCTTCCATCATGGAATAAGCTTGCAAGCCGGTGTAGCGGATATTCAGAAGTTTGGCGCGCTCAGGATCGGATTTGATCGTGCGCAGATACTCGTCGTAGACGCGAAGCGTGAACTCGGTACGCGATCGCGGAATCTCTCTCATGAAATCGAAGGATTCGGTGTACCAGCCGTGATTCGGATCTTCGGAGATGCGCAGATACGGCTCGCTCACGCTACGCCAGGTATCGGGGATCGGTCCAAGGTGGCCGATGTACGCTTTATACGCTTTGAGAAATGTGGGGCCATCGCTGATCGATTCGACCGCTGCGAGATTCGCCAGGGTGTGTCCCCGGAATCCCCAGGCGTCGAGCTGCTGAAGATTCAACATCGCGATACAAAAAAGCGCAACCGTTTTGTTGGTCATGTCGTTTCTTTCCAGCGCCAGGCTATCAGCGAATTTTGACGCGTGCGTGAATGTTTAGCAACATTCATGATTTCACTCCGTGCTGCCGGAGCATTGCGTCGACCTGCTCAATTCCCGTCGGATAGTCGGCTTCATTGATGTTTGAGCCGGCATCGAGCAGCGCCTGGATGACCGGAGCATAGTCGATGTTGCGATCGCCATGTATGGCGCACCAGGTCGCTTGTCCGAGAACCGTACCTCTCCAGACATTCTTCGCTTCGAGCGGTGCTCCACGTTTCAGAAGCACCTGGACGAGGTTCAAGTCTCCGTTAATGACGGCGCGGTGCAGGCCTGTCTGTCCGCTGTCTTCATGTGCGCGCAGATCGGCTCCTCTATCCAACAAGAACTCGACGACGGCGGTTCGACCGTAAGTACAGGCCAAAACGAAGCCTGAATTGAGGTCCTCTCTCGTTGCATTCGCTCTCAAACTGCCGTCTTGGTTGAAGAAGTTCTTGACCCGATCGAGACGGTCCAACCCCGCCGCTCCAACCAGATCGATTTGCGCTCCGCGCGCGGCGAGAAATTCAGCGGCTTTGGGCTGCCCGTTAAACAACGCGGCGTTCAGTGGTGATCCCGTGCCTGGGGGTCCATCGATCGCGGCGCCCCGCTCCAGCAGGAGGTCGAGCAGCGGGATCTGCACGCCGGCTTGCGCGGGATGCACGCTGGTTGCGATCAATCCCAGGGTCGCATCCTTGCCATACATGTCCGCGATCGCGTCCACGTCAGCGCCGGAATCGAGCAACAGCTTGGCGACTTCAAGCGCATTTTTGGGTGATTTCTGACGGTAGTTCTCGAACCCGTTGGCCGAGACGTAATGCAGCAGCGTGGCCCGATGCGCCCGCGTCGAACGCGCCCGGATCAAAGTAGGATTCTCGCGCAGTAGCCGCGCAAGCGTGGCGATGTCTCCGCTGACGATGGCATCCGCGGCGGACTCGAATTGCACATCGCCGGAATCCTTCCGCGTGAGGCCTTGGAGATGTTTCGCAAACTTCGGCCAGCTCTCGAAGCCGTGTTCGCGAGCGATGACTAGTTGGGCGTCGGCGAGAGTGAACTTCGCGCTTTCAACCTCGAAATCGAGGAGTTGACCCGAGCGAACCCGCGCCGCTTCCACGGCGTTTCGCGGTTTTTGATGCCGGGGATGGTATTTCCGGATGCGGTGAATCGCTTCCGAATCGTCAGCCTTGCAGGCTTTGACTAAATCCTTGGCTTGTTTCTTGTACTGCTCCAGGCTCGGATGAGCCGGCAGCGCCTCAACGTCGGTTGTATTCATGTACGAACTCCCTTTCGTTTTTGCCTGGAGTCCGCCCGAATCAGGCTGAAAGAAGGTTCGTAAAACTGAATCGAACTTCTGAAGGTGGGCACGGCCCTTTCCGCGGACTGGATGCGCCCTTCGCGCTGACCACGATATTATCACGAAAAATTATGTTAGGATCGCCCATAGCGTAAGGGACGCATCCGGTCCGCGGAAAGGGTAGAAGCCCACCCGTTTGCAATCGATTTTTCGCGAACCTTCTTTCAGCCCGAACGGCGGACAACGGGCGCTTCGTTGAAAGGAGGTCGCCTTGCCGACCCATTCTCCGCTCCCTGATCGTCCCAATCTCCGGCACCTGAAAGATCAAGCCAAGGACTTGTTGAAGTCTGGCGGTGCCAAGTCGCTCACCGATGCACAGTTCAAAATCGCACGACAGTATGGTTTCGCGAATTGGCCCAAGCTCAAGGAACACGTCGAGTCGCTGGAAGAGATCGGACAACTCAAACGCGCGATCGACACCAACGACGTCGAGCGCGTCAAGACGCTCATGACGAAGAACCCGGCGCTGCATCAGGCTTCACTGGGATATGGAAAAAACGGGCCGCTGACGTGGGTCGCCGAATGCCGGGTGCCATGGGAGCCGCCGGGTCCAGCCCGGTTGTCGCTGGCGCAATGGATGATCGAAAACGGATCGGACGTGCACCAGGGCGGCGACGGCCCGTTAATGCGAGCTGCACTCAATCGCGATCGAATCGCCATGATGGAATTGCTGATCGCGTACGGCGCAGATGTGAATGCCGAATGGAGCGGATATTTCCCCATCATCTTCGCGCCATGCGAGAGCGTGGACCCGGTGCCGCTCCAGTGGCTCCTCGATCATGGCGCGAATCCGAACTGCGCCAGGGCCGGCCGCAAATATCCGGACAATGCGCTCGATTATGTGATCCAGTCCTACTCGCGCACTCCGGAGCTCGCCACCTGTATCGACATTCTTCTCGCTGCGGGCGCGGTGACCAGATACAACGTGCCGGGCGTGTTCGATATGCTACGCGGCCGCCTTGATCTTCTTGCGGCGCACGTTGATGCGGATCCGTCACTCGTTAATCGACGCTTCCCGGAGCTCGATTTCGGCAGCACGGCAATGAGACGGCTGCGGCTCAACGGAGCGACGCTACTGCACGTCGCGGCGGAGTATTGCAATGCGGAAGCGGCTCGACTCCTGCTCGATCGAGGAGCTAATGTAAATGCACCTGCGGCGATCGAAGCAGGCGGCGTCGGCGGACAGACGGCGATTTTCCATTCGGCGTCGCAGTTCGACGACAAGGGACTCGCGGTAACGCAGCTACTCCTCGATCGCGGCGCGGATTTGTCGATTCGGGCCAAGATCCCCGGTCAGCATGACCTTCCCGACGAGTTCGTCGAATTCACTCCCCTGGAATACGCGATGCGATTTCCCGGCGATGACGAGAGCCACGCGGGGCGGCTCGCAAACCGCAAGACCATCGCGCTGTTGCGGGAGCGAGGAGCGGACATTTGATATAGTGGAAATTCTCTCCCACTAACCCATGAAGATCCATGAATACCAGGCCAAGGCTCTCTTGGCGCGGCACAATGTCCCTGTGCCCAGAGGCGAAGTTGCCCGAACGGCGCAGGAAGCCGAGGACGCGGCCAAGAAGATCGGCGGAAGCGTGGTCGTCAAGGCGCAGATTCACGCCGGCGGAAGAGGCAAGGGCGGCGGCGTGAAGATCGCCAAGAACGCGACGGAAGCGTACGAGATCGCCGAGAAGATGCTGGGCATGACGCTGGTGACGCATCAGACCGGACCCGAAGGACGGGTGGTCCAACGGCTTCTGGTTGAAGAAACGCTACCGATCGCGCACGAATTTTATCTGGGCATCGTGCTGGATCGCGTACTCGGGAAAAATGTTTTCATGGCGTCCGCCGATGGCGGCGTCGAGATCGAAGAAGTTGCCGCCAAGACTCCGGAGCGGCTGCTCAAGGAAGCGATCGAGCCGGGACTCGGCCTGACGGCGTTTCAAGCGCGCAAGCTCGCCTTCGGCATCGGATTCAATGGACCGGCGGCGAATCTGGCTGCGTCGTCGATGATGGCGCTGGCTCGGGCGAATGACGCGATCGATGCGTCGCTGGCGGAGATCAATCCGTTCATCCTTACCAAGGACGAAAGGGTTTTCGCACTGGATGCAAAGATCAACATCGACGATAACGCGATGTTCCGCCACAAGGATCTGGCCGAGCTGCGCGACCTGAACGAAGAAGATCCGCTGGAAGTGGAAGCGTCCAAGTTCGGGCTGAACTACATCAAGCTGGATGGAAACGTCGCGTGCATGGTGAACGGCGCGGGACTCGCCATGGCGACCATGGACATCATCAAGTACGCGGGCGGCAGTCCTGCGAACTTCCTGGACGTCGGCGGCGGCGCGAATGCCGAGCAGATCAAGAACGCGTTTCGCATTCTGCTTTCGGACACGGCTGTCAAGGCGGTGCTGATCAATATTTTCGGCGGGATTTTGCGTTGCGACACGCTGGCCACCGGAGTCGTCGCCGCCGCACGCGACCTCGCCATCAAAGTTCCCATCGTGATCCGCATGGAAGGAACCAACGTTGAGCTAGGGCGCAAGATTCTGATGGAATCCGGATTCAATTTTACAGTGGCCGACGGAATGCGCGATGCCGCGGAGAAAGTCGTAGGAGCCGCGAAATGAGCGTCCTCGTTAACGAAAGAACCCGCGTACTGTTCCAGGGGTTCACCGGCAAAGAAGCGACGTTTCATGCGTCGCAATCGATCGCGTATAAGACACAAGTCGTCGGCGGCGTGACGCCTGGAAAAGGCGGGCAGACGCATCTGGATCTGCCGGTATTCAACACCGTTGCGGACGGAGTGAAGGCCACGGGCGCGAACGCATCGGTGATTTTCGTGCCGCCGCCGTTCGCCGCGGACGCGATCATGGAAGCCGCCGACGCTGGAGTCGCGCTGGTTGTGTGCATAACCGAGGGAATTCCTGCCGCCGATATGTTGCGCGCGTGGGAATATCTCAAAGGTCATCCGAAAACGCGGCTGATCGGTCCGAATTGCCCTGGAATCATTTCACCCGGTAAATGTAAGATCGGCATCATGCCGGCGCACATTCATTTGCAGGGTCATGTCGGCGTGGTTTCGCGATCGGGAACGCTGACGTACGAAGCGGTCGGCCAATTGACCAAGCTGGGCATCGGACAATCGACGTGCATCGGAATCGGCGGCGATCCGATCATCGGCACATCGTTCACGGACGCGCTGCGGCTGTTCAATGACGACGCCGATACGCACGCCATTGTGATGATCGGCGAGATCGGCGGCAATGCGGAAGAGACCGCAGCCGCGTTCATAAAAGCGAACGTGAAGAAGCCGGTAATTGGTTTCATCGCGGGGCAGACGGCTCCTCCTGGACGTCGCATGGGCCACGCGGGCGCCATCATTTCGGGCGGAAGCGGAAAAGCCGAGGACAAGATCGCGGCCATGAAGAGTGCCGGCGTGACGGTGTGCGCGACGCCTGCCGAAATCGGAGAAAAGGTTAAATCTCGATTCTAATGGAAAGAACTTTTGCAATTATCAAACCGGATGCCGTAGCAGCCGGACAAAGCGGCGACATCATCGCCATCATTCAGAACGCCGGCTTCCGCGTCGTCGGGATGAAGATGAAGCGGTTGAGTCAACTGGAGGCCGAAGGCTTCTACGCCGTCCACAGCGAGCGTCCGTTTTACGGATCGCTGGTGAAGTTCATGACCGAGGGCCCGGTGGTCGTGATGGTTCTCGAAGCTCCGGACGCCATCAAGAAATGGCGCGACACGATGGGCGCGACGAATCCCGCAAGTGCGGCGGAGGGCACCATTCGCAAACGATTTGCGCAGTCCATCGAGCGGAACTGCGTCCACGGATCGGATGCGTCGGAGACGGCGGCGGTCGAGATTCCGTTTTTCTTTAGCGCGGCGGAATTGCTTTAGCTCTGTTCTATGCGGAGGGCGATCGCCGGCGTCGTTTGCACGGCAGCGTTAATCGTTGGTGTCTCCGCATATAGGTTGGCATCCCCGTTTCCCAGCTCGATCGGACGATCGCCGGGCGACCTTCCGGCGCAGCCCGTGGAATTTGCGGGAGCGGAGTCGGCGACGCTGCACGGCTGGTTCGTTCCGTCTGAATCGCACAAGGGTGCGGTGATCCTTATGCACGGTGTTCATGCAAACCGGTTACAGATGCTCGGCCGGGCGCGTTTTCTTCACCGCGCTGGTTATTCGACGTTGCTTTTTGATTCGCGCGCTCACGGCGAAAGCACCGGTGCGGCGATCACCTTTGGGTACCTCGAAAGCAAGGACGCAAATGCAGCGCTTCAATTGGTTCACAACCTCTCTCCCGGGCAGCCTGTCGGCGTAGTCGGCGTATCTCTCGGAGGCGCGGCGGCCGTGCTCGCGGAACCACGACTCAATGTGGACGCTCTGGTGATGGAGTCCGTCTATCCCACGATCCAACAGGCAATTGAAGATCGCTTGCGTATCTATCTCGGCCCGCTCGGCGCGCCGTTCACACCGCTGTTAAGTGCGATGATTCGCCCTCGCCTCGGTTTTGCCCCCGACCAACTGCGTCCTATCGATCGCGTTCGCGCTTTGCCGATTCCAAAGTTGATCGCCTTCGGTACACGCGATCGCAACACAACTCCCGATGAGTCGCGCCAGCTTTTCGAAGCCGCCGCCGCACCGAAGCAGATGTGGTCCGTAGAGGGAGCAGCGCACGTCGATTTATACCAGTTCGCCGGCGCCGAATATGAGCGCCAGCTACTTTCCTTTTTCGAACGCTATCTGGCGAAACCTACGCGATCGCTAGTCGCACCCCGGGACTGAGTTCCAGTGAATCCGCGTACTCGATATGCAACACCCGCCGCGGATTGCCCAATACTGCCTTCGACGACGAATGAATCAAAAGCGGCCGCATCGCGAGGACACCTCCACGACCAACTGGACACACCTCGGACTCCGACTCGTTCGCCTGCTTCAGGACTTCGTCATCGGAAAGGATGCCGGCGCGATGTGAGTCCGGGATCACACGCAGTGGACCATTCTCTGACGTTGATGCATCCAGATGCAACCGAAGCGCGATGACTCGTGACAGCGCCCAGGAGGGAGCATGTGCGTAAAGCACACCTCCCTTTTCCGACCACGGCCCCCATCCCGCAGCGTCGAACTTCGATTCGAGCGGCAGCGCCGTATCCTGGTGCCAGGCGATCAGCCAGTTCTTCGCGCCAGTTTTTTCGAACAGCGTTGCGCGAAACGGAACCGCGGTTTTGCCGATTCCGCGACGGGCAATCGGCAGCATGCGCGTATCGTTCGCGGCGGCTGCCACGACGGGATTCGACATCAAATGCCGCACTCCGGCCCGCGAGCGTGACAGTCCGCTCAGGGTATCGATCAGCGCATCGCATTCAGCTGGTTGGAAAACCGCCGGTTCGATCCAGAATCCTCGATCGCTCACCGCGGCTTCAGATCGTTGTAGTGCATCACGGTATTAAACAGCATGTTGAACTCGCCGAAATTTTGCCAGCGATACGACGGATTCGTGGCGAACATGACCACGCGGCCGTCGCCGACAGGGACGTCCACAATCGCCGGCCTGCCGCGAATTTCGTTTGGTCCGCGCATCAGTCCGCTCAGCACACTCGATTCGCCGCCGGGGAAGCGCATCAGGACCTGCTGTTCCCGATCGCGCTCGGGGACCGTCAACAGTGGACCATTCGCCCACCGCACTGGAATGGTCTTCTCCGTGTAGCCGTAGAATATCGGACTCGCGGTGCGCAGAATTTCCGCCTGCACGATGGGACCCGGCGCGTAAAACTGGGGCGACGTTCTCCCGGCCTCGATGCGGCGCGTGATCCCGAATTCGGCTGGAAACGCACTGGCCGTTCCCAGCGTCACCAGAACGCCGCCCGACTCCACGAACTTGCGGAACTCGACGACACCTTCAAGTCCCATGCCGCCGGTGATGTCGTCCGACGATCCATACATCCCCAGGCTCTTGAACTGGTCTGACTTGGTGTAGGAAAGCGTCACGCCGGGGCGCGGATCGATGTCGTAGACCAGTCCCTTACCGCCGCGGCCCTGATTCGGAATCACGATCACGTCGTAAGCCCCGCGCAGATTGCCCTGCTTCACGCGCTCCTTATAGATCAAGTCGTAGGCGACTTCGTAGTGATCGAACGCGTGCCGCACCCAGCCGACTTCCTGCGTGCTGCCCCAAGTCGAATACATGGCGACGCGCGGCAAGTCGACGTCGTGCATCGGGACTGTGGGTGCAGCCGCCAGCGCGACGGCAGTCAGTCCTAACGGCTCAACCGCGGCCCTCATTTTGTCTGCCGCACTGGACGCGATGATGAACGACCCGGCGGGAATCTCCTGATCGCCGCTCTTGAAGGCCTGCTCGACAGCCCGCACTGGGACGTCTTTCAATCGATAGCGCAGCGTGACCAGATTGTTCGAGCCGTTCTCGATCACAGCGTAGAACGCACCCGAGCCTGAAACCGTCCCGCGCGGCTCGAACTTGTCGATTAATGGAGCCGGAACGTCGAGCACGGCTTTATCCGCGATCTCGACGATCTTCGCCTGCGACATCAGCCCCATGGTCCACGCGGTGTCGTCGTAAGTGGTCAACGCAGGATCCGGAAAATTCTGTTTCTCCAACAGGATTTTTGCCAGTCGGCCGTACGGTTGATCGCGTTTGATGACGAACGATCCGGCTGGAAAGGTCCCTTCTTTCAGTTTTACTTCAGCAGTCGCGCGGCCGATCTCGATGCCTTGTGTCCGCAGAATACTGACCACCATGGCGACGCGAGTCATGTCGTTGCCGGGCGGGATGACGTAACCGTACGGAGCTTCGTTCTTCCCCGCCTCAATCGAATTGCGGCTTTTCTTGTAGAAATTTTCGAGAATGATTTCCGGAAACGCGGACGTCAACTGCAATCCGCTGAGTACGCCGGTCTCTTCGTAGTTGGTGTTGTTTCTCTGCGACCAATCCACTTCGCGATACGGCGGCACCGGACGATACCACTCCCGCGTCGTCTGGCTCGGCCCGCGACCTCCACCACCGCCTCCTCCGCCTTCTGGCGGCGCCACGCGGCGATGCATGGTATTCGCTCCACCATTGCCGAAGGTTTCATACATCCGCAACATCCCATTGTGATTCGACGACATGAAGCCGAGATAACCAGGCGACCACATATCCACGAACGCATGCGTCCAGACGCCCGGCATGCCGTACTTAATCATCTGCTCCATTTCGAAGTTCGAAAACCACGGCAATTCGCCGTACAGGATCGGATCGAGCGTCGGATTCTGCGGCGATTGTCCGCTGAAGGTGTACATGAACGGCACCGATTCGTGCAGTTCATGCATGATCGGCGGGTGCCATTGCAGATACCAATCCAGAAGCGTGCGCATGGTCACCTGCGAATAATTGATGTCGCGATTGTTGTCGTGGAAAATGTACTTGCCCCAATACGGCGGGCCGGGAAGCTGGCTGTTTTCGTCGGTTTCGTTGATCTTGTATTTGTAGTACCAGTCGACGTAGCGATCGCGTCCGTCGGGTTCGGCCGCCGGAGTAATGCTGACGATCACGTTATCGCGGATCTTTTTGATGATCGGCGTATCTTCGGTCGCAATGCGATAGGCCAGTTCCAGCAGCATTTCCGAAGGACCGGTCTCGGCGCTGTGCAGCCCGCCCATCAGGTGATAAATCGGTTTCGCTTTAGCGACGATCTCACGTGCCTGCGCATCGCTGATCTTGCGCGGATCGGCGAGCTGTGCGAGATAGCCGCGATACGTTTCGAGATTCTTGATCGAATCGTCCGACGCGACGAACACCACCACTGTCTCGCGTCCTTCGTCGGTCTTCCCTGTACTGATCACTTTGACGCGCGGCGACTTCGATTCCAGCGCGCGATAGTACTTCAGCAGATCGGCATAGTAGGTGAGCTTCTTCGGAGCACCTGCATAATATCCGAGCACATCTTTCGGCGACGGAACGGTCGACGATTTAGGGAGATGGTCCACCAGCGGACTGATGAATTCGGGTTTGGTGGTCCATTCCTTGACCAACCGGGCGAATTCTTCATCCATTTGTTGCGGCAGAGCGAACGGAGCGAGAGCGAGAAAACCAAGCAGCAGGCGCATGAAGTAACCATCATAGAACGGTGGTAGCGCCGAATGCGACTTGAGCCGTTCGATGCGGCCGCTATTGAGCGATCTGGATTTCGGATTTCAGATCCTGCCACTCGGGCAGCGAGATCGACTTCGACAGCTTCTCGATCGGACTGGTCATTTCCTTCGATTCAAAAGGCCCCAAGGCCGGTGCGCGGAAGGAGAAGCGGCACAGCGGAGGTTGTCCTGGCTTGGTGTTCGCGGCGCGCAGCGTAACAAACACCGTGACGTCGGAAATCTCGGCGCCGGAGTGATTGATCACCAGATAGTGAATCTCGGATTTCTTGCTGTAATCGACGACGATGCGGAATCCGGTTACTTCGATGAACTGCGCCAGCGGGTGTGATGGCGGCTGCGATGGGGTCTGCGATGCTGGCTGCGGCGTCACCACTGGCGCTTCCGGAAGCGGTTTCGCTTCGGCGCTGGAATGACCCAGAGGCTGGAAGTAGAACAGGATGCCCGCCCCCATGATCGGGATGCCAACCATAAGGACCAGGCTGATCAGCCAGCCCGGAAGGCTACGTTTTCCGGCGCGCGGTTCGTCTCCCAGCACGGTGACGATTTTGGCTTCCTGTAACCTCGCCAATTCCGGTGGCAGAGCGGGGCCCGGAAGCGTCATCCGCGGACCTGAATCGGGCGTGAGGATTTGCGCCGGTGGCGCGGCCGGCTGGATGGCGCGGGTCGCCGCCGAATAATCCTGGAGCGGCGCCAGTTGGAGCCACGATCCCGATGGTGGCGCCTCCACTCGAGCTGGTTCGGGTGTTGGAGCAGCCGGAGCTTCGACCGGAGGAGGCTCGAGTTTGGTTTCCTCGACTAGCGGAGCCGCCGCAACCGGTTCAGCCGGCTTCGGTTCCTCAGTGGCAGGTGCAGCGTTTTCCTGAACTGGTGCTGGTATCGGTGGTGCGGGCGCTGCGGCTTCAGCTTGCGGAGCTGCGTCTGGGGCAGGGGGCGGTTGAAGCGCTGGCGCTGGAGCCTCCAGGGCTACTGGCGCTGCCTTCTCTTGCTCACTCGCGGCCTGCTCTGTCGGAACGGTTTGTGGATGAGCGGCTTGTTCGGAAACCGTCGGGACCTTGGCCGTTTCCGGCACGGCCGGAGGAATCGCGTCTGGGACTGGTGCGGCTGGTACTAAGGCCAGCGCCTCCGGGGCGCTAACTCGCACCGGCTCGGTTGGTGGCGGCAAGGGTGGTTGCGCTTCCGGGGCCGGGGCCAGTAATGCGACGGGCTGAGTTCTTTGCTCGGCTGCTGGGGACGTCTCGACGCTCTGCACGGCCTCAACCGGCGATTCCGGGGGCGGTGCCAAGGGCGGCGCAACGGATGCCACGGGAGCCGCAGGAGTCTCCGCCAGCCCCACAGCTGTGGCGAGTTCGGGCAATCCCTGGACGTCGGCAGTCTGGGGCGGCTCGGAAGCTTGTTTCTGAACTGCGCGGATCTGTTCCGCAAGCGCGAGCAAAGGGTCGGGTAGGGACTCAGGCTCGGCGATGGGCGAGGGAAGCGGTGGCGGAACCGGCAGTGGCGCGACGGCGGCTGGGATCGCCGGAGGCGTAGGTTCCATTGAGGCAGGGACGGCTACCGGGATCGCTGCTTCCGCTGGAACTGCTGGCGCCGGCACAGCCTGAGGAAGCGCCGCGTTTGGATCGCACGCGGGGCATTCCTTTGACGTAGGGGGGATTTCCCGTCCACATTCCGGGCAGATCCAATGGAACATGTCTCCAATTTACTCGTGAATGCTTGTTTTTCGGTTCGGGCACACACCCTACCAGACATGTCTAGGCACCTTAAGTGGCATAGGGAAGAGATCTCAGGAGCAACGCGCTCCATGACTGTCGCGCCTCAATCATTTGACGATTCCAGGCGGTTTGAGGCGCGACAGTGATGGAGCGCGTGAAGCGATAGGTCGCGAGTTCTATGACTCGTATGTCCCTATCTGCGCGCTTCGAGGACCATGTTGAAGGGAGTCTCCGCCGCGCGGCGAATGTGACGGAACCCGCCCTCGGAGATCACCTTCCGTAGGCGAGCCTCACCCGCCTGGGCTCCCAGTCCCAGTCCGACTTCCTGCGCCCGGGATGCCGGTGTGCATATGAATGTCGAGGCCGAGTAGAACACCCGGCCGACCGGATTCAGGTTGTCTTCCAGTTTGTCGTGCGCGAAGGGCTCTACCACCATCCACGCGCCGTCTTCGGCCAGCGTCGAATGCACGTGCTTCGCCGCCCCCGCGGGATCGCCCATATCATGCAGGCAATCGAAAAATGCCACCAGCGAATAGCCTGTTCCTGGAAAATCCTTGGCCGTCGCGATGTCGAACGTCACTCGATCGGACACGCCGGCCGCCTCCGCTGTCTTCCGGGCGCGCTCGATCGACGGCCCGTGATAATCGAACCCGTAGAACTGGCTCTTGGGAAACGCCTGCGCCATCAGGATGGTGGACGAGCCGTGACCGCAGCCGACGTCGGCCACACGAGCGCCCGATTCAAGTTTCCCCTTGACGCCGTCCAGTGCCGGGATCCATTCGGTCAGCAGGTGACGCATGTAGCCCGGCCGGAAGAAACGCTCGGTTCCGCGGAACAGACACGCGTCGTGCTCATGCCAACCGAGCCCCTTGCCGGTGCGGAACGCTTCGAGCATCTTCGGCTCCGCTCTCATCATCGCGATGGCCACTTCCACCGCACCCAGAAAATAGAACGGGCTCTCTTCAAGACCAAGCGCGGCGGCCTGTTCCTCCGTCATCGAGAACTTCCCGGACGCGGCATCGTATTCCACGAATCCCGATGCGGCCTGCCCGCACAGCCATTCGCGAACGTAGCGTTCGTGCGTCCCGGTGGCGGTGGCAAGCTCGCCCGGAGTCATTGCGCCTCCTTTGGCCAACGCCTTGTACAGCCCCAGCTTTTCGCCTACCAGCATGGGACCGATACTCATCATCGCCCCCAGGTCGCCCACCAGCTGGCCCATGAACGCCATCAGCTTGTCAGGATTGAGTGCCACGTTACTTCCTCCGTTTCCACAAATAGTAACAGAGCGCCGCTGCAATCAGCGCGATCGAAACATACAAAAGGTACTGATGGATCGCTTCCGCGAGCTGTTTCCAGTTTTCTCCCAGAAAGTAGCCGAGTGTGAGGAACGTCGTCACCCACAGCAGTCCGCCGGACCAGGCATACGCCATGAACGACGGGAACGCGAGCCTCGAAGTCCCTGCCACGATCGCCGAAAAGTGCCGCACACCCGCAATATAGTACCCGACGAACAGCGCCCAATGGCCGATCCGGTCGAACCACATGTGGACCTTGGCCAGCCGCTCCTCGGTGATGTGCAGATATTTTCCGAATCGATGCACCACGCCGAGCCCCAGCGTGCGGCCGATGGTGTAGCTGAGACTGATTCCGCACCAGCTCCCGGCAATCGCACACAGCCATGCCGGTAACGGTTGGAGGGTCCCCTTCGAGATTAGGTATCCGCAGAAAACCAGGATGGTCTCGTCGGGAATCGGCAGCCCCACAATCCCCAGCATCAACAACAGAAAAATGGCGCCGTAACCGTAGGTGGTGATCCACCCGAAGACCGCTTCCATCGCTCTACGATAGCGGATTCACGTCTCACGGCGCGCATTCGTCGCGGATTATGTTTTCTACTTTTGGTTCACTGCGGTGCGCGCGGGCACGGAGAACAGCTCCATGAATTTCTTCTTCTCGGGAGCTTGCCCCACCACACGCCGGTCGATCATCTCGTTGGCGAACTCGGTGAAGGATTTGCCCAGGTCCGAGTTGATGTCGACGACCCTTCCTTCAGTCATGGCGCGATTGACGCCCGGATAGTCGTTGGGGAAGGTCTTGATCACGGGAACCTTTAGCAGCTCTTCCACTTGTTCCTTGGTGAAGAGAGCTTTCTTCTGGCAGCGGTTCAGAACTACTGAAACTCGCGATTCGAGATCGAAACCGCGCAGAAACTGCATCTTTTCGCGAGCCAGATGCAGCGACGGAATCTCCGGCGTACACACCAGCAGGATGCGTTTGCAGTCCTGCATGATTTCGAGCGAATAGCGCTCCAGGTTCCCCGACAGATCGAAGCACAGGGCCTGGTAGTTGCGGCGCATGAAGTCGGTCAGTTGCCGGATCTGCGAACCTTCCACCCGCAAGCTGGGATTGCAGCGGCCGGCGTGCAAGACATCCAGCGCGCCGATCGAGGTCACCAGTTGCGGCCACAGATGCTCGTCCACTTCATGGGCGTGCTCCACTGCGTCAACCACGCTGTGTTCGTTTTGCAGCTTGAGCATGAAGCGCATCATGCCGCTGTTCAAATCGAAATCCGAAAGCAACACATGCATGTCCGGCCTGCGGGCCATGGCTGCACTGACGTTCAGAGCGATGGTGGACGTACCCGCCCCGGCTTTGGACGGCAGGAACGCGAAGATCTGGCTGGTCGAATCCATGGTCGGCGGCTTGCGCTCCACCAGGTCCTTGATAGTTCGCAAGGCTTCCAATATGGATTGCCGGTCGAAGGGCTCACCCAGGCACTCCCGCACTCCGGCGCGCATGGTTTCGCGGAGCAGTGTCGCGTTGACCTGGGAATGTACGGCAACGATCTGGATTCCGTTGGCTTCGGTGTCCAGGAATTTCACCACTTCCTGAGCCTTCTCCAGCGACTCAAAGCTTAGAAACACCACCTCGGGAGCATGGGCCCGCAAGGTCCGTACCAGGTCAATCGAATTGGGATACCGGTCTATCGTCCGCCCTACCGACACTTCTCCAGTGGCCGCGAGCGCCGCTTGAAGGTGTCCCGCCAATTCGGTATTTGGGCAAATGATGATGGAACGCAACATCGTCTTTACGAGCTCCTTCTCTAGCCTAAGGAACTTATCGGGTCCAGGCAATGCACTCGCGGCCTGAAATTCGATTCCGGTTTGAGCCTAGATGCGGCAAGGTTTTGCTTAGTCATCGATAAGGCATTCCTCCTATGCCGATCATCCTTTCGTACTACGCAACTGCGGCGATGACCTGGGATCGTTCGGCCGACGCCTCGAGATAGCATGCCGAGAAGTGGCGATGCATCCTGGCACACGCCGAATGCGGATGAATCTGCACAAACAACTGACCGATGGCCTTGCCCCGTAAGCCTTTGCAGGCCTGGGCGAGCTGGCGCGCTGTCTCGGCGGTGCAACCCTCACAGGTGAGCCCAACCTCGAAACAAAGCTGCGGATAGTTGGCGTCCGTCGAACGACCCAAACTGTGGATCTTGTCCGGTTCGACGAACTCGAGACGAAGCTGCTGTGAATGCTGTTCCATCGATAAAGTATTATGGCCGTCAACCTACTGTGGACAAAGGACTTTGAGGCGGGTTATCCCTGACTCATTTGGGGGTATAGGTATGCCCCCGTACTATCGCGACGCGGATCGTTGCGATGCAGGAAAGACTATCAATCGATACACATTCGAAGATGATGGATGGATTCCTCTACGACGACAAATCCCAATCGTTCGTAAAGTTTACGCGCTTCGGGGATGCGGTGTGTTACTCCTGAACGTATGGATCAGGATCATCTGCGCACGCTGCTTGAACAGGTGCGCGCGGGAGCAATGGACGTCGACGCGGCCATGGAACGGATGCGCCATCTTCCGTTCGAGGATCTGGGGTTCGCCAAAGTCGATCATCACCGTGCGCTTCGTCATGGGATGCCCGAGGTCATCTTCGGACAGGGCAAGACTGCGGATCAGGTGTCCGCCATCGTGGGAACGCTGCTTTCGCAAGCGCAGAATGTTCTCGTCACGCGCGCCAGCGCCGAGGTTGCCGGGCGGTTGAAGCGCGAACACCCCGATGCCGAATACTTTCCGATTTCCGGCGCCGTTCGCATCTGGCGCGATCGCACGTTGCGCGGCAAAGGGACCATCGCCGTGGTGTGCGCCGGAACCAGCGATCTGTTTGTCGCCGAAGAGGCGCAAGTGACCGCCGAGGTAATGGGCAACCAGATCGACGCGATTCACGATATCGGCGTCGCGGGGATCCACCGCCTGATGCACAATCGCGAACGGCTGACGTCGGCGCGCGTGGTGATTGTGTGCGCCGGCATGGAAGGCGCGCTGCCCAGCGTAGTCGGGGGACTGGTTGCCGCCCCGGTGATCGCCGTGCCGACCAGCGTCGGCTATGGAGCCAGCTTTCACGGCCTGGCGGCATTGCTGGGGATGTTGAACAGTTGCGCCAGTAACGTGACCGTGGTCAACATCGACAACGGATTCGGCGCAGGCTACGCCGCGAGTTTGATGAACCGCCTCTAGCCATTAATGGCTGCGCGAATCAGGCCCCAACAGCGTGGAGCTTGGGTTTTTCGGCCTGCAGATAGAACCCAAACAGCGGAGCGTCTCCGCGCGCCCAGCGGTTCATCTTCCACTGCGCGCGGACATAACACAGCTCAGGAAATCGTGTCAGGTCGAGAAGTAATGAGTACGTTCCGCAGTAGAATTTCTGGGGAAAGACCTGGATCTTCCTCCAGTTCCTGCGGTCGGAGGAGCCCCAGACGGACACTTCCAGGCTCTCCTGTTCCATGATGCGAGTAATGCCCAGCGTCAGCAGCAACGGCTTGCCGCGGTTGTCTTCCAGTGCGACTTCAGCACCGGAGCCATCCTGGCGGGCGACACCTTCCGGGAGGATCAACATCGACATACAGCCTCCATCACCCGGCGATCAACGAGGTCGCTTGGACCTTCTCTAAATTTTACGAAGGCGCTCTTGCGCTGCCTTTAGGGTCTCATACTTTTTGCAAAAGCAAAAGCGGATCATTTGGGACCCATCCCGCGGATCTTCAAAAAAGCTCGATCCGGGCACGGCCGCCACGCCGACGTCCTCGATCAGATGACGCGTGAACGCCATATCGTCGGGATAGCCGAAGCCGGAGATGTCCGTCAGGATGTAATACGCGCCGCGCGGCTTGAAGCATTTGAATCCAGCCTCTTCGAGCACGGCCAACATCATGTCGCGACGCTCGCCATAATCGCGATTCAAATGCGTGTAATAATCGTCGGGCAGTGCCAGCGCCACAGCGCCCGCCTGTTGCAGTGGAGCCGCCGCGCCCACCGTCAGGAAATCGTGGACCTTGCGGATGGAATCGGTCAGATCCGGCGCGGCCAGCACCCAACCCACGCGCCATCCCGTGACCGCGTAGGTCTTGCTCATGCTGTTGATCAGAATGGTGCGGTTTCGCATCCCGGGGATGGTCATGATCGGAATGTGCTCGGTTCCGTCGTACAGGATGTGTTCGTAAATCTCGTCGGTGATGGCGATCGCGTCGAATTCCTGGCATAGTCCCGCGATGTATTCCAGCTCTTCGCGATTGAACACGCGGCCGGAAGGGTTATTCGGCGTGCACAAGATGATGGCCTTGGTCCGCGGTGAGAACGCCCGGCGCAGTTCTTCGCGATCGAAGCTCCAATCCGGTGGATACATTTTCACGAACTTCCGGTCCGCCCCGCACAGCAGCGTGTCGGGTCCGTAGTTTTCGTAGTACGGCTCGAAGATGACCACTTCGTCGCCGGGATTCGAAATCGCCATAAGCGCCGCCATCATGCCTTCGGTGGACCCGCAGGTGACGGTGATTTCGCGCTCGGGGTCCAGTTCGATTCCGTAGGTGTGTTTGTATTTCGCGGTGATCGCGTCACGGAACGGCTTGGCGCCCCAGGTGATCGCATATTGATTGATGTCGTCGGTAATCGCCTGGCGGGCGGCGTTCTTGAGAATTTCCGGTGCGGGGAAATCGGGAAAGCCCTGCGCGAGATTAACCGCATTATGCTGCGCGGCGAGGCGCGTCATTTCGCGGATGACGCTTTCCGTAAACCGCATGGTCCGCTGCGCGCGGAAGCGCGGACGGCGCTCGCCGATATCGGGCGGCGAGAGAAGAGATTTTTCGGCAATTGAGGCCATGGATCTATGGTACTTCGCCGCTATACTGTTTGGATTAGATGAGGCTACTTCGTTTTGAACACCATGGCCGCCGCCACGCAGGCGTCCTGACCGCAAAGGGCGTAATCCCGATCGAGACCGTCAACGCCAAGCGCGGAATGCACATTCCCGACGATGTGCTCGCGATCATCCAAGCCGGCGGCACCGGCAAGATCCACGATCTGGATAGTTTGGACGCGATCCCGTTCGAGGACGTCACACCGCTGCTGCCCTACGACGTCCCGCCCAAGATCTGGTGCATCGGCTTGAATTATCATTCGCACGCCGAAGACATCAACGCAGTGCAGCCCGAGGAGCCCGGCAGCTTCATGAAGCCTGCGTCGTGCATGTTTCGTCCCGGCGGCGAGATCGTGCTGCCGCCGCCGCACATTTCCGACGACGTGGATGCCGAAGGCGAACTGGGCGTCATCATAGGCAGAAAATGCCGGTTCGTTTCGTCTGGCGAAGTTCCGTCGGTGATTTTCGGATATACGACGACGCTCGATCTGACCGCGCTCGACGTGCTGCGGAAGAATCCGCGCTATCTGACCCGCGCCAAGAGCATCGATACATTTTTCAGCTTCGGGCCCCTGATCGTCACAGCGGACGAGATCGGCGATCCGAGCAGGCTGGAAGTGATTACGGAACACAACGGTTCCGTCTGCTCCCGCGATTTCGTGAGCAACATGAAGCACAGCCCGTACGAGCTGGTCCGGTTCCACTCGGATTTCATGACGTTGTATCCGGGCGATGTGATCTCGACCGGGTGTCCCAAAGGCGCGCGGATTAAAGCTGGCGATCGTGTGCGGGCGCGAATCGAAGGCGTCGGCACTCTGGAGGCGAGCGTCACCCGATGAATCTCCGCTGGTTCAGCTTTTTCAGCCGCGTGATCGTGGGCCTGTTATTTGGAATGGCGGGCTACTACAAGGTTTTCATCCAGGGCCCACGCGGTCATGCCGCGCAGTGGTTCACCGTTCCCTACGCGAACACGTGGATTCCGCACTGGCTGCTGCTGGCAACCGGCGTGACGATTCCGTTTGTCGAATTGACCGCTGGATGGCTGCTCGTGATCGGACTCTTCCGGCGTCCGGCCGCGATCGCGCTGGGATTTGTGCTGCTGCTGGTGACCTACGGGCACGAACTGAAGGAGCCGCTATTTAACGTGAACTCGCACATCATCCCGCGATTCCTGCTGCTGATCCCCGTGTGGATTCTGCCGCTGGACGCCGATCCGTTTTCGCTTGACTGGCTGCTGCGCCGGCGAGCTACCAGCGGAAAGACTGCCTGAAATCGCGCCAGTATTCCTGCCGTTCGCGGAGAGCTTCGCGGCGCGCTTCCATCTTTTCGCGGAACACTTCGCGCTTGGCGCGCATCCTCTCGCGATACGCGTCCATGCGTTCGCGCTGGGCTTCTCTGCGCAATTCAAACGCCTCGCGGCGTAGTTCCATGCGCATGTGTCGCAGATCGCGGCAGGTATCGCTCCAGCAATCGCCAAAAACCGGTACCACGAGCAGCAGGGCTGCCAATGCAAGTTTCATCCGACGCTCCTTATGGAGAGTAATACGCCGAAATGGGCGAATGGTTTCGTGGATTTTTTCGAGCGAAGAAAACGCGAAGGTCAGGAGTGATGGCCCCGTGTCAGGATCTCCGCCACCACATCCCGGCAATGTATGACGTAGCGTTCGAGGAGGCTCGACAAGGGGATGGGCGGCTCGACACCGATGCGAACCATCGTTTGGATTTTCTCTTCGGGAATACGCGCGACACTGTGGGTCAGCAAATAGTTCAGTGAAGTCCACAGCGGGATCATGTCGGTCCACACATAGGTTTCATATCCCATCGCTGCGATCCATTCGTCCTGGGGATAACCGCCGAAGGCAGGCTTCGGCTCGGTAAGCGCGCGTGCAAGCCAAAGGTGGTGCGTCGATGCCCAGTCGATCAGGTGGCCGAGAGCTTCCTTTCTCGACCAGCCTTTCTGTCCAACGGCCACGTCGGCTTCGGATTCCGAGAATTGAAGGAATTGCGACTCGGCGGTCTGGATTAAGGAGATTAACCGCGTGGCGATCGGTGTATCGGCTGCGAGGGGACCCGGTGGTTTCAACGCACTCGCCATTGGTGTGGCGAGCATGTGCTCAATCGTGGCCGCGTCAATCATCCATTCCTTGAGCAGTTCTGCGACAAACGTCGATTCATGAATCAATCCCAAAACGAGATGGCCGCACTCGATGTTCTTATGGCCGAGCCGGTCAGCCTCCTGCGCGCCGCGGGAAAGCGCCCGCTGGGCTTCTTTGCTGAGCGGCATATCCACGGACGTCGCGACTGTCTCGCCGCGAGGAAGTTTCTCGGCAATACGCACTCGGAGATCATCGACGGGCAGACGCCCAGCAAGCTCCGTGTATTCGCGCAAGATGCCGATCAGAAGATGCTCGGGCTCAATGAATGAGGTCGGATGGATGCTGGCTTCGTAGCGCGCGAAAAAGATCGACCGTCGAGCTTTTTCGGTAAATCGATCGAACACACCTCATTTTCCCATCACGCCTTTCCATTTGCGCATGACCAGCTCGATAAGATTCAGCACGATGGCGAGAATGAGAAACCCGGGCCACAACTGCATACTCGACGCGATGGACCGGCGGCCTGCATCGAATACCGATTTCGGATCGGGCTGGAAATGTCCGCCGGTGAATTCGGCGACTTGTTTGAGCAGCGCCTCATTCGATCCATAGTCGGTCAGCTCGGCTTCAGGACGATACAGGCCCGCTTCCGGAAACGCCCGCGATTCGACCACGGGACGCACGCGGAACAAACCGTCGCGAGCGCCGATCTGCAACCGTCCCCGGAACGCACCGGCGGCGATCTTTTTCACCGCGACCGGTTTCTGGAATCCGTTGGGGCCGAACGCGAAGATTTCAGGAATCGGAGCGGGCTCCTCGACGTCGCGGCCCAACCTGTAGTCCACCACCAGATCGCCGTTGGCGCTGTCGAACTCCACCGTCGCCTCGCCGGCCTGGGCGTGCGGAAGCAGGTCGCGCGAAAGATTGGTCCAGAACTTGTCGTAGCCTTTCCAGGTGACCCAATCCGCGGCCCAGCGGGCTTTGGCGTCGGACGCGAACACGGCGGAGCGTCCCAGGCCGTACTGCCAGCGCGTGAGCAACGGATCCCGATCGACTCCCAGGATCGTGTCCGCCGTCGGTTTGGCGATGAATTTCACGTATCCCTTGAGCGCCGGCGCGGATTCCATCCCGACCCCATCGAGGATTTCGGCCTGTTTTTTTACCTCCGCCTTGAGCGCGAGTTTCTCGACCGCGGTGGTGCCGGTGTGTTCCATCACGTCGCGCAACAGGATCTGTTCCAAGCCCTGCGGCTCGTTCAGGAAATACGCTTTTCCCCCCGCGAACTGCGCGATTTTTTCCAAATAAGCCCGGTTGACATCCTGACCCAGGCCGACCGTCGATATCGTCACACGGCGGAGCACCGCTTCACGCGAAAGCTCCAGCGAGTCGCCTTCCTCGGAAATTCCGTCGGTGAGCAGCACGATGTGCTTGTAAGTCGCATTGGAAGGCAGAATTCGTCGATATGCCTCGTTCAGCGCGGGCGCGATCTGCGTGCCGCCATCGGGCGTGATTCCGGAGATGAGCCGCTTGATCAGCGTTCGATCCTCGGCGCGGCGCATGGGCACGGCCCACTGGAAGGAGTTGTCGAAAATGAGCACGCCGACCATGTCGATGGGCCGCAGATTATCCACCACTCCGATCGCGGCCAGTCGCGCCAGTTCCATCTTGCGGCCTTCCATCGACGACGATTTATCGATGATCAGAACCACGGCGGTTCCTTCGGGCGATCGCGGCGGCGCCAGCTTAGCGGGAAGCGTGCGGTCGAGCGCGTCCTCGACCTTCTGCTTATCTTCGACGTACATGTTGCGCTCGCCGCCGATAACCAGGACTCCACCGCCTTGCTTGACGTATTTCTCGATTTCGTTCTTGCGCGCGGTGGCGATGCTTTCCAGATCCCAGTTATCGAAAATCACGAGCTGGTATTCGGCCAGATTCGTGGCGGTGAAATCCGCCGTGCGCTGCACCTCGAACTGCGCGGCGGCCAGCGTCGAGGCGAGGTGCGCGTTCACTTCCGCCGAATCGCCGGTGACGTACAGAACCTTGGGCTGGCGCAGCATCACGGCCTGATCGAAATGCACGTCGCCCGCGCCTTGCGCCTTGATCGAAACCGAAAGATCGAGAGCGCCGGGCGTGTTCAGGCTGGCGTGAAGACGGATCGAATTGTCGCCGCTGGCGAGCTGTACCTGCGTCTTCCCGAGTGTGCGGCCTTCCGCCGTAAGTTCCACTTCAGCCGCGCCGGCCCTGGGCGTATTGACCACCACGTCGATGGGGAACTGCTCGCCGGTGAATGCCAGCGATGGCAGGCTGATCGATTCGAGATGCAGCGCGGGTTCGGGGCGTCCTTTCATCGCGTAGGTATCGATAGGGATTCCCAGTTGCTGCGCCTGCCATGCAGCTCGCGCGACGCTACCTTTGTTCTGTTTTCCATCCGAGATCAGCGCGATGCGCGGAACCAGACCGGCCGGAAGCGACGCCGCGGCTTCGCGAATGGCGGCTTCAAGATCCGTCGCGCGGCCGGATTCACCGGAGGTGGGACGAAGCTTCCAGGATTTTCCGCCTTCGCTGTTGTCGAGAGATCTGGTGGACCGGGCGAACGGAATCACGCGCATCCAATGACGGCCGCGCTGATCGGCCAAAGCTCCCGTGATTTGCGACGCATGTTCCAGATCGTTCGCGGAAACGCTGGCCGAGGTGTCGACCAGAACCGCCAGCGCGACCTTGGTTTCCGATGTATTCAACCGCGGCTCGGCGAGTGCGATCAGGATCGCGGCAAGCGACAAAGCTTTGAGAATTAACGCGGTCCGGCGCGCCGTTCGCCGCCATTCGAAAACCACCCAGGCTAGCGGGAGCCACGCGATCGCGAGAACCCAGGTGCGGTCGAAGGTCATGCCAAAAAGCTCCATTGGCCGCGAATAAACCCGAATGAACGCGAATCAAGAACGGTTGTATTATTCGTGTTCATTCGTGTGAATTCGCGGCTCATGACGCTTTTCTCCACGCGAATGGAGTCTTCGAAACGATCTGCGAAGCGCGCAACCGGAAAGCCCGGCTGCGGCCATACAACAGCCAGTCAATGAACAATCCGAGTCCGCCGAGAACGGCGAGCCACGGCCAGAAATCAGTCGCCGATGTGCCCGCTTCGGAGGCGCGCGGAATGCCGCGGCGGACGTTTTGAGGTGGCTTCCAGGCGGTATCGCCGACGTCGGGCAATGTGAGCGAATACACGGTTTCCCGATCGCCGGTGAGGACCCGAACCGTTCCGGGAGCGCCCGCAAAAAAACGCAGGGCGTTGCCATCGATGGTGAATGGCAGCGGCTTTTGGTCCTCGGTTAAAACACGCACATTGGCTGGATCGATACCTTTATCCAGACTAACGTTTACGGTGCCTACGGTCCCCGCCTGTACTTCCCAACGGCGGAAGGTTTCGGGCGCCATCCAGCGCAGCATATTTGCGATCAGCAGCGGCGTAGCGAGCTCATACTTCATGGAGGATGTGGCCGGCTGGAAACCGATCACGGCGATTTTCGGTGAACTGGCTCGCGCGACGATCAGCGGTCCATCGGCCGATTCGGCGACGACAATATCGCCGGCAGCGGCGGTGAAGATTTCGCTTGAATCGAGTTGCGTATTCTTGGTATGCAATCCAGCCCCGAGCGGAGTCTCGGGGTGCCAATGATCGAGCTTCACGCCGCTTTTGGTCGCGCGAACGGGAATGGGCGAGCCGGAGGCTGGAGGCTCGATCCAGATGGAATCCGCGCGCGGCCGCACCGGCGGAGTGAAGCGATCCAGTACGACGATGTTGGCTTTGACTTGCGCGTCGTATTTCGCGGGCGGTTCGAAAACTGCTTCCACTTGCGGGTTCGACGCGATCAGCGCACGCAACCCCTGCGGATCGGCGGAGTAGACCACCACACGCAGCGGCTGCTGCGCGGGAAGCTCGATCACGGCGCGATCGTCCTGCGGGAACGCATCGTGCGGAGCAATGCGGGCTTCAAGATAGCCGCCGACGCGGGTCTTATAAGTAAACGTCGCCTGTTCTTCCGCGCCCGGCTTCAGCGTCATCGACTTCGATCCGGCGGGCGAACCGCCGAATTGCAATGCCAGATCGATGCTGTGCGGACGGACCCCGTAGTTGTGCACGGCCACGAAAATATCCCACGAATCGGGCGCGGTAAGCGATCGCCGCAAACCGATCTTTCTGAGTCCAACGTTCTCTTGAGTCGAATTGACGGCCAGCACGCGCAGGTTCGAGGGTGGCGGCGCACCGGTCGATTCCTGCTGGGGAATGCGGCCTGCGCCGGCGAACACAATTTCTCCGGCACGGTGCGATTGCAGTTTTTGAGCTCTCTGGGCGAATTCCAAAGCCTGCTCGATATTGAGCGCCGATGACCCTGGTTGCGACTGGCGGATGGCGTCGTCAAGCGCCTGGCGGTTCGACTCGAACGCGGTCGCCGGTGTCGCCAGCGCATCGGCGCGAACGATCATCACGCGATCCCGTGCGGGCAACGCCTTTATGTAAGCCCGCGCCGAAGCTCGCGCCTCGTCCATCAAAGTGCCTTGCCGGATTCGCGCGCCCATCCACGCCGACGTATCCAGAATCACGACGTGATCGCGTCCCGAATCTTCGTCGCCGCCGAAACGCGGTCCGGCGACTGCCAGCAGCAGCAGGATGATGCTGATGATCTGAAGCAGCAGGCTCCAGGGCTGCTGAATCCGGCGGCGATGCTTCAGCTCCGTGCGCACGTCGGCGGCGGACCAGAAGCGCAACGTCGCGACCAGCTGCTTGCGCTTGGAGCGATCCAGCAAGTACAACGCGACGATGCCGGCCGAGATCGCGCCCGCGAGTCCGATCAGTTCACCGAGACTGAGATTGAGAAAGGACACTGAAGTCTGATTACTTCTCCTTCTTCAATCGCGCCTCAACCCGCTCGCCGGTCAAACGGATGATCTTTTTAATGTCCGCGAACGTGGTCGTGGGATCGTTGTTGTAACCCATTAGCCGGTGATCGTAGTCCTTATTGCCGTCCACTTCGTCGATGGTGAAACGCGCTTCCTGCATGACTGCGCCGCGATGCTCGAAACTTCCAGTGACCTCCATCGTCGCCTGCTCCAGAGCGCAGTACAGGCTGACGGTCTTGGCATCCTTTGGACACTTGCGATTATCGGCGCGGTTCCATTTCGCAGGGGAGCTGAGAATCTGGTCCGCTTTCTTGACGATTTCAAGATCGGTTTTCGAAACCGGCGGCCTGACGTTGCTGTCGCCGGACTGCGCGGCCCAGACGATCATAAAAACGGCTGATATCGGGTTCAAAGCTACTCCATGGCTCCCGCGTGAACGATTGGCCCAAAAATGGCTTCATCCACTGGGACGTCGGTCGGCACGCCGACGTAACGGCCATTATTACGCAACGCAACGCGGCGAAGGGCCTGGGCGTACTCGTCAAACGCGGTGGTATACATGGCCCGGGCCTCGGAATCGAATGATAACTCAACGTGTTGCCCGGTTTCGGCGTCTTCCAGTTCCAACTCGCCTTCCCAGGGAGGCTCGCGATCCTCGGGCGCCCAGATGTGGACCAGAATGATGTCATGGCCGAAATCGGAAAGGTACTGAAGCGGCTTTTCGCACTCGCCGTCGTCCAGAAAATCCGAGATGACGATGGCCAGGCCGCGCTGCGGATAGGTGGAGACGAACTGGCGCGAGACTTCCAGAAAATTGGTTTTTCCGCCGGGCTTGATGGAGGACAAAAAGTTCACCGCCGGCTGGAACCGATGGCGTCCGCCGCCAGCGATGAAGGCGTCGCCCAGCTTATCCGAAAAAGGCTGCAGACAGATGGAGTCGAGCCGAACCAGGCCCACGTAGCACAATGCTCCGGTGAGCTTCCGGACGTAGTCGAACTTTGAAATCGCGCCGGTTTGCATCGAGCTGCTGACGTCGAACAGGAGGCGCACCGGAATACGCGGTTCCAGCTGGAACATCTTCAGAAACAGCTTCTCCAGCCGCAGATAGACACGCCAGTTGATGGCGCGGAGATCGTCGCCGTGATGGAAATTGCGATGATCCAGGAATTCCTGCCCGGGTCCGGCGAAATGTGATGCATGGTGGCCGCCGACCAGTCCGGGCAGCGATTTCTGCCATTGGATAGTCAGCCGCTCGAGCTTTTCGAGCAGCGCGGTTTCGAGGAGAGGTTCGGCGGGCATGCTAATTCTCAAGCCACGAATGGACACGGACGCACACGAATAAAGACGACTCTCTTAATTCGTGCTCATTCGTAATCATTCGTTGGCCAACTTCTTTATCGGACCGCTGCGCCGATGCTAGGGATGATCTTAGCGAGGATCGTCTCCGGGGTCTGCCCTTCGGCGTGCGCGTCGAAATTCAGAATAATGCGATGCCGCAAAACCGACGGAGCCACGGCTTCGACGTCTTCCACCGATAGGTGCAGGCGGCCTCTCATTAGCGCATACACGCGTCCGCATTCCACCAGCGCCTGCGCGCCGCGAGGCGAGCTTCCATAGCGGATGAACTTGTTCGCCAGCTCGTGCGATTGCTTCCCGCCGGGCTGCGTCGCCATTACGATGTCGATGGCGTGTTCCTGCACGTGCGGGGCGACCAGAACGTGATGGCACACGTCGCGCAAACCCAGGATCTCTTCGCGCGTCAGGACCGGATTCACGGAGATGTCGTCGCGCTGGATAGTCCGCTCGACGATAGTGTTCAAATCGCTGCGCGAGGGATATTGCACCAGGATCTTCATCAGAAACCGGTCCAGCTGCGCTTCGGGCAGCGGATAAGTTCCCTCCATTTCGATGGGGTTCTGGGTGGCCATGACCAGGAAGGGCGGCTCCAGTTCGTGCGTCTGTGTGCCGCTGGTAACGGTGTGCTCCTGCATGGCTTCGAGCAGCGCGGACTGGGTTTTCGGAGTCGCGCGATTGATTTCGTCGGCCAGCACCAGGTGCGCGAATATCGGCCCGGGCGCGAAGCGCAGCGTCTTCGAACCGTCTTCGGTATCGATGATCATACTGCCCACGATGTCGGCGGGCATCAGGTCGGGCGTGAACTGGATTCGCGAGTATTTGAGATGCAGCACGCGGGCGAGCGTGCGAAGCAGCGTCGTCTTGCCCAGGCCAGGTACGCCTTCGAGCAGCACGTGGCCGCCGGCCAGCAGGCAGATGAGAACTCCATCGACCACCTCCTGCTGGCCGACGATGATTTTTCCAATCTCGTCCCGGACCCGGGTCAGTTGAGTGGTGGCAAGTTGTAGAGCGGTGTCGGGCTGCACGGATTTATTCTACATCACCGCGGAAAACCACCTAAGAACGCGCGGGTCCTCCCGTCGAATCCGAGTTCTGCTGGCCTCTGGGTTCTGTTGTCGTAGTTCTATTGGCCCGGGTTTTGTTGCCCTTGCGAGCCCTGTTTGGTGAAGACTTTAACCAAATCGATGCTGGCATTGATAAAGATTCTTGTCGCGTCGGGCACGCCTGGACCCGCTTTCCCTCCCGACGTTCCCCACGTCGTGTCCCATTCAACCCCGATCGAAACGTCGAACGGATTGGCCGTCGTGGTTGAACTGAAGTCCTTCTGGGCGACCTTGGTGAGCGTGACAAAGCTGCGAATAAACCACCGTTTGGTTGGATTCGCAAAACTCTCGATGCCACTGCCGGGGAACGGATCGAAACGCGAGTCCCGTCGATAGCCCGTGGAAAAGGAGAACGACGGCTCCAGAAATTTTTTGGAATCCTCGATCGTCGCCAGCAGCTTGGGATAGAGGCGATATTCCGGCGCGGCCTCCCAAAACCATGCGCTCTTTCCTCGATTATTGGCGATTGGCATCGCCGTCGTTGTAGGTTGAGCCGATACCGACACGGAGTCGTCCATTAGAATCGTCTCCCCAAATCGAAACATGGGCAGCGAGAGTTCCGCCTTGCGCCCCAGGCGCCAGTTCAGCCGCGCGTTGAGGTCCCAGATAAAAGCGTTTTGGTGCAGTGTGTAAACGCCCGTTGGACTCGGCTTCTGCGGAGCCGGAGCGACCGTATCCAGCGTTTCCACCGGCCCCACGCCGAAACGGCCTCCGAAACTCAAGTCCGGTCCGGTGTTGCTGTTGGTGTGGAAGTGCTCCGATTCAAAATTCAAAAATCCGGCAGCCTTCACCTGATTCGTCTGGACTTGGGTCGTAAGGGCGGAGGGCACCTGTGTGTTCCCGGCAGCCACAACCGCCACGATATATGTCTGCAACAACGCGTTGAATGGATCGAGCAAATTGCGCTGGTCCATTAATTGCAGAACAATTCCGCTGGCGACTTCGACGCTCGAAAGGGCCGCCTCCAGGTCCGTATTCGTGTCGTCCTTAGCTTTCTTAGGATCCGTACCGCTCTTTGTGCCTTTAGTCTTCGCGTACCTAACGTCTGTTGCAGCTTTATTCAGCGCGGCAGATCGCAGATTGCCCTTCGTCATGGTCAAAATGCGGGTACTGTGCAACGATTCCTGTAAAGCAGCCAGCGCGCGCCGGTAGGTCAGGATCGTGGTGTTCATCGAATCCCCAGCCTTGAAGGAGAGAAATGGCGGCTTAGGAAAATCGACGCCGGATATGGCTATAAACTTGTCCGGATCTGTGGACCCCGTGACAGCGTCGCGCAACGTGGTCGTGTTGGTTTGAACCAGCTCGCCACAGGCCTTTACGTCGCCCGAAGTGAAGCTCGGGCTCGACGCCTTCCGTCCGCTCAATGCGAAGTCGAGAATTAGCTGACAGGTTTTCGCATCCGTTGCCCGTGCAAAGTCCGCACAGAGCAAGAAGACCGGAATAGAGGTGTAGACTGTTATCGTTTTTACAAAATGAGTTTTATTTGTCATAGCATTCATCCAGAATTGGGCATGACAGAACCGCTATGGGACGGAATTATACCTAGAAAAGCGAAACGTTACAAGTCAAAAATCGCCAATGACGGGCCTCACATCGCGGCGAGCCGCCGTACGAATGCAAGGTCGCCATCGAGGAAATCGTAGCGAGGGAGTTTTGCGCGCGGTTCCCAAACGATCCGCTCAAACTGGAGATTCATCGGCTCGCCCGTAAAATCCGTGACTCGATAGAAATGCAGCCGGATCAGCGGACCATTCCCGTACCGCACTTCATGACTTTCGATTAAATCCCCAACCCGGGCCTCGATCGCCAGTTCTTCTCGCAGTTCCCGAGCCAGCGCTTGTGGCGGAGTCTCGCCGCGCTCGACTTTGCCGCCGGGAAACTCCCATTTCAACGCGTGGCGGCCACCTTTCCGCTGGCAAATCAGCACTCTACCGTTTCTTTCGATCACCGCCGCGACGACGTCCACGCGATAATTGAAGCACGAATGCATAGCGAGCGGCTGCTGGATCATTTCAAGAATCCGCGCAATGTGGGCGAGCTTCCGCCGCCGGCTGTTCGAGTCGACGTATCGAATCCGGCGTGTGGCGACATGTTGCGGCTGTCCGCACGATTCGAGAATGATCGAGTAGCGGAAGCGCGGTATCAGGTCAGGGGGTGCACGGCGTCGATCGCCGCGGGCTCGGCATTGACGGAATGGATGACTGGAAAATCGCGGGCGGAGTTGAAGGGGTTGACGGCGGCGGTTATTGAGGAAGCGGTGGGTGGGCTGGAGCCAGAGTCGAAACATGCAGCGGTCCTATGTGTGGACGGATTGAAGCAGATTCTCTCGCATCACTTGTAAACTTGATCTGCGTTTATCGGCGTTCATCGGCGGCTATATCGTTGCAGTATGCTGGACCTAATATGATGCGTCGTACCTTGCTGCTTCTGATCGCCGTTTCCGCGTTCGCTCAAGCCCCCAGGACCAACGTCACCGCGGGACGCCGCTATCCGCGGCTGGTGGTCCGCGGGGCGATCGTGGTCGACGGCAGCGGTACACCTGCCGCGGGTCCGAAGGATATCGTCATTGAAAACAACACGATCACGGACGTGGTCGCTCTGGATGCCGTGGCGCTGGCGAACGGAAACGCGCGTCGTCCGGCGGGCGATGTCGAGATCGACGCGACCGGCAAGTACGTCCTGCCCGGCCTGATCAACGCGCATGCGCACACCCAGGAAGAACGCGGCGGAATCGCGCAGCCTCTCGACTACGAATTGAAAATTTGGCTCTCCTGCGGGATCACTACGGTTCGCGACGTCGGTAGCGACACACGTAAGACTCTAGACCTTCGCAAGGCCAGCGAAGCCGGGACCGTCGCCGCGCCGCGCATGTTCGTGTATCCCATGTTCGGCGCTCCTAAAACTCCTGCCGCGGCGCGAGCGCGCGTGCAGGAATTGAAGGCGATGGGAGTCGACGGCATCAAGTTCCTGGGCATCCATCGCGACATCATGGAGGCCGCCGAGGACGAAGCCCACAAAGTAGGCCTGCGGATCGCGCATCACGTGGGTGTCGAAGAGACTAACGCGTGGGACGACATTAAATTCGGGACCACCAGCATCGAGCATTGGTATGGCATCCCGGATGCCGCGCTCGATGACGGGGTGCAGCACTTTCCATCCGATTACAACTACAACAATGAGCGCGACCGGTTCCGCTATGGCGGCCATCTGTGGCGCGAAGCGAATCCGGAAAAATTGGCGAAGGTTTTGCAGGCCATGGTCGACGCGCACGTCGCCTGGGTGCCGACTTTTAGCATTTACGAAGCCAGTCGCGACGTGCAGCGCGCCCGCACGCAGCCGTGGTTCAAAGAGTATCTGCATCCGACGCTTGAAAAATATTTCGAGCCGAACCCCGCCAATCACGGGTCGTATTTCGATCACTGGACGTCCACGGATGAGACTTATTGGAAAGAGGACTTTCGCATCTGGATGGCGGCGGTGCGCGATTTCGAAAAACGCGGAGGCGTAGTCGGCACTGGCGACGACGCGGGGTTCATTTATTCGATGTACGGCTTCGGCCTGCTTCGCGAACTCGAACTACAGCAGGAAGCGGGCTTCCCGACGCTCAAAGTGATCCAGCATGCCACCTCGAACGGCGCGAAGATTCTGGGCGAAGAGAGTCATCTCGGCAAGGTGCGCGCCGGGTTTCGCGCTGACCTGATCGTGGTCAATGGAAATCCAGTCGACGATTTCAAGGTTCTCTATCCCACCGGGATCGACACCTGGGTCAACAATCAGCCCACCCGTACCGGCGGCATCGAGTGGACCATCAAAGATGGGATCCCGTATCACGTTCCGACGCTAATGAAGGACGTGAAGGACATGGTGACGAAGGCGCGCGCGCCGCAGAAAGCCACCGGCGGAGCAAGATGATGCGCTGGTTTTATTCTGTCTTCTGTCTCCTGACTCCTGTCTCCTTATTGCTTGGCCAGAACTGGCCATCGTTTCGAGGCGATCACGCGTTAGGCGTGGTGCAAAACGCGAAACTTCCGTCTTCATGGGATGTCGAAAAGGGCCGCAACGTGGCATGGAAACTCGCCATTCCCGGCTTGGCACACTCGAGTCCGATCGCTTGGGGAGATCGCATTTATGTGACCACGGCGGTCAGTGCGGACCCGAACTCGGTGCTGCAATTTCCGCTTAAAGGCGAACTCGACACGCGCACCGATACGTCCAAACATCAGTTCCGCGTCATGGCGCTCGAGAAATCCACGGGAAAAGTGATTTGGGACAAGTTGGCATATGAAGGCGAGCCGCACGTTGCACGGCATCCCCACAACAGCTACGCTGCCGCGACCCCGGCCACTGACGGTAAACATCTGGTCGCGTTCTTCGGCTCGGAAGGGCTATACGGTTTCGACCTGAACGGGAAATTGCTATGGAAACAGGACATCGGCATTCTCGATCAAGCCGCGTTCGACGTGCCCGATTACAAATGGGGCTACGCCAGCTCGCCGATCATTTACAAGAATCTCGCCATTGTGCAGTGCGATCAGATCAAAGGCTCGTTCATGGCCGCGTTTGACGTGGATACGGGCAAGCCCGTTTGGAAAATCGACCGGCCCGACGCGATTCCGTCCTGGGCGACGCCTGGAATCTATGAGGGTAAAACGGGCGCCGAGCTGATCGCCAATGGCGCCGAGCATGTTCGCGGCTACGACCCGATGACCGGAAAAGAGCTGTGGAGCATCAAAGGCACTTCGATGATTTCGGTGCCAACGCCATTTGCGGTGGACGATCTCATTTACGTTTTCACTGGCTACTGGCGCTTCATCCAGCCAATCTACGTGATCAAGCCGGGCTCGCGCGGCGATATTACTCCGCCTAAGGACGCGGCATCGACGGAAACAATCGCGTGGACCACCCAGAAAGGCGCGCCCTACTTGAACACACCGGTCATCTATGGCGAATATCTTTACGTCATGGGAAACAATGGCATCTTAGTGGTCTATCGCGCGCGAACCGGCGAACGGATTTATCAGCAGCGGCTGGGCAATGGCGGATACTTCACCGCGTCGGCCGTCGCCGCTGGAGGGAAGATTTATTTCACGGATGAAGATGGCGACGTGTTCGTGGTCAAGGCCGGCCCGACGTACGAACTGCTCGCGGAAAACCACATGAGCGACGTAAGCATGGCGACTCCCGCGATCGCCGGAAACCTGCTGCTGTATCGCACGCAGCATCACCTTTACGGCTTGCGGGAGTCAAATTAGTGATGACTCCGTTTGATTTTCGTCCTCGCACGCGCGTGTTGTTCGGAGCGGGCGAATTCACGCGGCTGGGCGAGGTTGCGCGCGAACTGGGCGGAACCAAATGCCTGCTGGTGGCCGATCGCGGCATGCTGGACTCCGGCTATGTTCAGGAGGCGACGCGCACCTTGAAGGCTCGCCGCATGGAGGTTTTCGCGTTTCACGATTTCGAAGCGGGACCGACAGCGGCGATGGTCCAGGCCGGCGCCGAATACGCGGGTCCGCTGAATATCAATCTGATCGTGGGACTGGGCGGCGGCAGTTCACTCGATTACGCCAAAGCCATCAATTTTGTAATCAGCAACGGCGGCACGATCCGCGATTACTGGGGTTACGGCAAGGCGTCGCGTGCGATGCTGCCGATGGTCGCGGTCCCGACCACGGCCGGCACCGGGAGCGAAGCGCAGACCTACACAGTGATTGCCGATCCAGAACACAACGTCAAAATGGCGTGTGGAGACAACAAAGCGGCGTTCCGCGCAGCGATCCTCGATCCCAAGCTGACGGTTTCGCTGCCCCGCACGCTCACCGCCGCCACTGGTTACGACGCCATCTCGCACGCGGTCGAAACGCTGGTGAGCACGCGGCGCACGGCGCTCTCGGAATGTTTTTCGCGATCGGCATGGAGGTTGTTGAACGGCAATTTCGAGCGCGTACTCAAAGACCCGAGCGACCTGGAAGCGCGCGGCGCGATGCTGCTGGGGTCGCACTTTGGCGGTCTTGCCATCGAAAACTCAATGCTGGGGGCGACGCACGCGTGCGCGAGTCCTCTGACCACGCACTACGGCATCCCGCACGGCGTCGCCATCGCGCTGCTGCTGGCGGAAGTAGTCAAGTGGAACAGCACTGTCGCCGGCCAGCAGTACGACGAATTGAACGCGGGCGATCTGGTCCGCCGGCTGCACAACCTGGCCGACACGGCTCAACTTCCGCTGTCGCTGCGCGAGGCGTCGGTACCCGAGGAAGCTCTGCCGCGGCTCGCCGAAGAAGCCGGAGCGCAGTGGACCGGCCGCTTCAATCCCCGTCATTTCGATACTGCAGGAGCCCTCGAAATCTACCAATGCGCGTACTAACGTTTTTCTTGGCGATCTGCTCGATCGCGTGGGCCGACGATTGGCCGCAGTTCCGTGGAAACCCCAGTCTGACCGGCATCGCGACGTCGCCGGTGCCCAAAACATTGAAGCTGTTGTGGACCTTCGAAGCCGGCGATTCTATTGAATCCTCGGCCGCGATCGTGGATGGAGTGGTCTACGTCGGCTCGCAATCGGCGGATCTGATCGCCGTGAATCTCGCCGATGGCAAGCTGCTGTGGAAATACAAAGTGAAGGACGGCATCGGCGAATCGTCCCCGGCGGTGCATGCGGGCATCGCGGTGATCGGGGATCTTTCGGGAACTGTTCACGGGGTCAACGCGAAAGACGGGAAAGGCCTGTGGACGTTCCCCGCCAGCGGCGAAATCAAAGCGTCGCCGGTGATTGTCGACGACAAAGTCATCCTCGGATCTTACGACGGCAATTTATATTGTCTGTCGCTAAAGGACGGCAAGCTGGTTTGGGCTTTCAAGACCAATGGACCGGTGCATGCGACGGCCAGCGTCGCAGCAGGGCTCGCCTACATTTCGGGATGTGACGGCGTTCTGCGCGGCATTCGCATCGCCGATGGGAAAGAAATGGTCTCGATCACGACTGGCGCCTACACCGGAGCGTCGCCTGTGTTTTCGCCGACACAGAACGTCTACTTCGGCACCTTCAACAACGACGTGCTCGCTTTCAACGTCAAGACCAAGAAGCCGCTGTGGCGCTATGAAAATCCGCAACGTCAGTTTCCGTTCTATTCCTCGGCAGCGCTGGACGGCGCGAAAGTGATTCTCGGGGGACGTGACAAAGTCGTGCATTGCCTGAATGCACAGACCGGCAAACAACTGTGGGAGTTCGCCACACGTTCGCGCGTCGAATCGTCACCAGCAGTAGTGGAAGGACGCGTTTACGTCGGTTCGAACGATGGCCGATTCTACGTTCTGGACGAAGCTACTGGAGCGAAGTTGTGGGACTTTGAAGCGGGCGCTCCGCTGTCGGCGTCGCCGGCTGTAGCGCAAGGGCGGATCGTCATCGGATCGCAGGACGGCAAGCTATATTGCTTCGGCGGGTGAACAAGACAGGTCGGAGACCTGTCCCACCACTGCCAAAGAGACTTCACTAGTCTGTTCGCTTCACCGGCAGCAACCACCACAGAATGACTCCGATCACCGGGAGCACCGCGACCAGCGTAAACGCGCGATCGTACAGGTGCTGATCGAACATTTTTCCGCAGAACGGCAGCACAATCGCCACCGCTGCTGAGAATGACGATGACGCGATTCCGGCCGCCATGCTGCGCTGATGCGGCGGGTACGCCAGCGCTCCGGTCCGCAGCGTCACCACCACCAGTCCGCCGGACGCAAACAGCGTTGAGGCGAGCAGCGCCACCGCAATCGGCATGCTGTGAAACGACGTGATGGTCACCAGCGGCAGGCACAGCAATGCCATGATGGCGAGCAGCCATTTAGGCCGTGGATGGCTGGGCAGGTAACGGTCCGAAATCCATCCCCAAAAGAAATAGCCGAGTTCGAGGCCCGCTGGAGGAATCCACAACACGAATCCCAACTGCTTGGTGGTGAGGCCGAAGGCGCGCGAAAGATACAGCGCGGAAAGATAGCTGATGGCTCCCACCGGCAGCGCTCCCAACGCGTAGCTAAAGACCAGGCTCCATAGGCGACTCTCCAGCAAACTCGGGAATTTGAGTTTTGTCGCCGTCGAATGATTGAGGAATTTAACCGGGTTGACCGTGGTCCGCCACACGATCAGCCAGATCAGCGCCAGCGCGGGCGTCACCAGAAACGCCGGACGCCAGCCGTAGGCAGCGGCGATAGGAGTAAAAATCAACGGCGCCAGAATGCTGCCAATGGACGATCCGCTATAGGCCAGCGCGATTCCCCGCGCCTGGCGGATGGGCGGCAGCGAATCCATGGCGACACGAAATCCTCCAGGGAACATCGCGCCTTCACCGATCCCCAAAACGGCGCGCGCGACCGCGAATCCCAGGAACGTCGACACCAGCGAATGGCTCGCGCTCGCGACCATCCAGATGCTTAGCGAAATCAACATCCCCAGCCGGAGCCCGATGCGGTCGAGCACCGATCCCCACAGAATGGTGCTGACCATGTACGCGTAGCTGAACGCCGAGATCGTTTCCGTGTACGACTGCGCGCTCAGGTGCGTCTCGGCGAGGATCATCGGCGAGAGCAGCGCGAGAACCTGCCGGTCCAGATAGCTGAGCAGCGTGCCCAGCATCATTACGACCGACGGCCACCACGGCAGCAGGCCCCGCTCGGACGGCGTGTCGGCTACGAACTTGGTAGGAGCAGCCATAAGCGCAATGGCCATGCTAACATGCTGTTCCTATGGTTCGGCTTCTGATGTTTGCGCTGGTCGCGATCCGGCTGGGCGCGGTCGAAAGTACGGTGAAAATCGACAACGCCTCGGTACGCGTGTTGAGCGTCACCTATCAGCCGCATGACAAAAGCATTCTGCATAGCCACGCGGGTAATCGTGTGGTGATTCTTCTGGATGCTGGCCGGCTGGTCACCACTTACGAAGGCGGTCGCAAAGAGGATCAGACTTGGGAGGCCGGCGAAGCCCGCTGGACTCCAGTCGGGGGCAAACACGTCGCCGAGAATATGGGATCCAAGCCGGTTCGAATCATTGAAGTCGAAGTGAAGAGGCCCGGCCCGGCCCAGCCCGCGCGGCGATCGCCAGCACTCGATCCAGTGGTGATCGATCCGTCACACAACATTTTGCTGTTCGAAAACGAGCAGGTCCGCGTTTTTCGAAGCTGGCGCGAGGCGGGCAGCAAGGAAAAGATGCACGAGCACACCGGCGCGGGCCGCGTGGCGGTGCTGCTGACGGATATCGACGCGAAGATCGAATCCGAGGTCGGCGAGGTCACCGCGCTTCGCGCATCGGCCGGCGACGTTCTGTGGAGCGGTCCGCTGACGCACTCGACAACCAATGTCGGCCCGCGGAAGTTCGAAATGATCGTCGTCGAAGTGAAGTAGCGGGACCCACTCGCTGGCGCTTGTGGTTCTGGGCACAACGTTGGCACCGAACCGCGAACGATAGTAAGCGGGTCACGCCTCGAATCTGTAGCCGACGCCGCGGACCGTCAGTAGATGCTTGGGCCGGGCCGGGTCGTCCTCGATGTACCGGCGCAGGCGCACTATGAAGTTGTCGATTGCGCGCGTGTCCGTGTCCTCGTGCAATCCCCAGACATTTTCGAGCATGTTTTTTCGCGACACGGGCTTGCCCTCATGTTCGATCAGGTAGCGCAGAACGTTGGCCTCCATCAGCGTCAACGGGAACACCTGATCGCGTACGCGCAGTTGCAGCGTATCGAACTCGACGGATTTATCTCCGAACACGAAGCGTTCTTTTTGCGGCGGTGGAGGCGCAGATTCGGTTAGCCATCTCCTTCGCCGCAGCAACCCGTGAATGCGCGCGATCAGAATGTTCAGGTCGAACGGCTTGGTCAGATAGTCGTCGGCGCCCGCGGCGAAACCTTTCAACACATCTTCAGGATGGTTGCGGGCCGTAAGCATCAAGGTCGGGATGAACTGGCCTTGGTCGCGCATCTCGCTCATGACTGTGAAGCCGTCTTTTCCAGGCAGCATGACGTCCAGAACGACGACGTCAAATCCAGGCGATTCGCCGGAGAGAACATCCAGCGCGGCTTCGCCCGTCTCCGCCACGCGGACCTGATAGCCTTCCGCCTCCAGGTTGAAGCGCAATCCGTCGGCCAGGTGCTTTTCGTCTTCTACCACTAAGACTCTAGTCATTTTGCAATCGGAAATTCGAGCACGAACGTGCTGCCGTGTCCGGGACCTTCGCTTTCGGCCCATGCGCGTCCGCCGTGCCGTTTCGCGACGGAGCGCACGATATACAGCCCCAGTCCGGTCCCTTGCACGTGCGCCGCATGTGGACCGGCGACCCGGTAAAAGCGCTTGAAGATCTGCTTAAGTTCCGCCTTGGGGATTCCCGCGCCTTGATCCGTTACACGCACCGCCGCGAACTTTCCATCCACGGCGTTGGTTTCGACAGTGACCTTCACGTCCGCACCGGAGTATTTGACGGCATTATCGATCAGGTTCGAAACCGCAGCCCGGACTTCGTCGGCATCGCCTAGAACCGTTAGCCCCCGACCCGGGCGATACTCCAGCGATGCAGGGGCGGCGTGATGCAATTTGCGCGCGCGATCCACGCACTCCTCCACCACCGCGCCCAAATCTACGGGCGTGTTAACAATCCGCGTCGGATGGCCGAAACGCCCGGTGCGCAGCACCTGCTCGATGGTCCCCAGCAGGCGGTCGCTGTCGTCCAGCATGATGCGGTAAAACTCCTGCCGCTTCTCTTCATCTACCGCACGCTTCTGCAGCGTTTCCAGATACAGGCGGATCGACGCTACCGGCGTTTTGAGCTCGTGCGTGACGGCGTTGATGAACGCATCGTGTTGCGCATTGCGCCGGATTTCGCGGACCAGAAAGATGGTGTTCAGGACCACGCCGCCGATCAGAACCAGCGTCAGCAGCACGCCCAGAAACAGCAGAATCCCATGCCGCCAGTTTAGAAGCACCCAGCCGATGTACAGCAGCAGGGTCACCAGGATCAGCCCGGCGCCCAGTGCGATGAAGAAAGCGATGGTTTTGCGGCGTCCCGCTACGACCATACTTTTAGACTAGCTGTTTCACGCCAACTTCTAGTGTGCACCGCGTCCCGTCAGCACCTGTGGAATAGTCCGCAGCATGATCTTCCAATCCAGCGCCAGCGACCAGCTATCGATGTACTGCATATCCAGACGCATCCAGGTTTCGAAATCGACGGCATCGCGGCCGCACACCGCCCACAAGCACGTCAGCCCCGGACGCATCCGCAGCCGGCGGCGCTGCCAGCGCTTGTATTGTTCCACCTCTTCCGGAACGGCGGGCCGAGGACCGACCAGCGACATGTCGCCTTTAAGGACGTTCCAAAGCTGGGGCCATTCATCGATGGAGAATTTCCGCAGCCAGCGGCCCACTCCGGTAAGACGCGGGTCGTTGGGGATCTTCAACGCCAGCTCGCGTTGACTCAAATGTTTGACCGATTCGAGCATTTCCTGGGCGTTCTCCTGCATGGAGCGGAATTTGTAGAACACAAATCGGCGTCCGTTCAATCCGCACCGCTCCTGGCGGAAAATCGCCGGGCCCGGCGAGGTGAGCCGAATCATCAAAGCGATCAGCAGCATCACGGGAGCCAGCAGCACCAGGGCTGCCCCAGCCAGCGCAATGTCGGTGACGCGCTTCAACAGCAGCCGGATTTCGTCGTGAGGAGTGGCGGAAAACGTGAGTAACGGCGCGGCGCCCAATCGGTCCAGATACACCTGGCTGTTCACGTGAGGGAAAAAATCGACCGCGACGCGCGTGCGCACGCCTTCTTCGTCGCACAACAGAAAAACTTCTTCCAGCTCAGCCAGACGGCGGCTGTCCACCGCGAAGATAATTTCGTCGATCACGTGCTGGCGCAACAGTTCGGGCAACGCTGCCAGGGGGCGCACCGGATACTTGCGGTCGAGTTCGATTTCAGTCGCTTCGTTGGGAGCTTCCGCCAGAAAGCCCGTGAGCCGGATCCCATAGGGAGCGGCGGCTTCCAGCTCGCGGCCCAGCTTCACGGCGGCGTCACCCAACCCCGCGACCATCACGTAGTGGGCAGACCCGAACTCACGCCGCATCATGCGCAGCAAGCGGCTCGCGTTCAGCCGGAACAAACACAGCAGGACCCACGCGTAGACCGCAAAAATCGCGACGAAGGCGCGGCTCAGGTCCATGCGCTGGAAATATTCGAACAGAATCAGGGAAGCCGCGCCCAGCAGACATTGACGGAATGCATCCCGGAGAATCACTCGCGGATGCGCCGCATCCACGCGATCGTACAGTTCCCACCAATAGCCCAGAGCGACCCACACCAGGATCGACCAGCCCAGCAGCAGCGCCCTGATATGAGACGGAATCTCAAAGAAATGTTGCAGCTCCAGGCGGCCGCGCGTGGCGTACGCCAGTTCAAAGGCGATTCCCACCAGTATCACGTCCGCGATTCCAAACAGAATCCGGACTTTGCGATGATGTCCCCGAAACACCAAGACTAGGATACAGAATAAACGTGACGACACACATTACGGGTGTTTTTTCTTATGAAATGCCCAGTGTTAAACCTTAGCCGGATCTCGGGCGTCTGCTGTAGCGATCTGGGACCTTTTGCCTATTGTTGGTAGAACCAACCACCCGTACTTTGATAAGAGAGGTACAAGGATCATGAGACCCCTGTTGCTCGTGGGAATCCTTAGTTCACTTAGCTGCTTTGCGATCGACGGTGACGCGCCCCAGATGAACACGATCTCGGCGAAAGCCGCCAAGCCCGGCGACATCCTGGAAATCAGCGGCGTCGGCCTGGATTCCACCAAAGTAGATGAGATCTACCTTACCGACCATAAGTTCGACATGAAGGTGAAGGTCCTGGAACAGAACGCCACGGGGATCAAGCTTCGCGTGCCTCCGTTCGCCAAGCCGGGCCGCGTCCAACTCCTGGTGCTGACGAAGGGTGAGGAGCCGAAACTGCTCGAGCAGCCCCTCTACCTGCTGATTGAAGATCCGGCGACCACGGAAGTGACCCAGGTCAAGAAACCGGAAGCTCCCAAGCCGGAAGAAGCTCTACCCACGCCGGCGCCGCCGCGCGATAAAAACAACTGATCGCTGTTGCGTTCAATACACTCGCCCGGGTAACACCCCGGGGGAGTGGTGTTCCCTTCCATTGCCGGGCCGTCCCCGCTATGCTGAAGCTATGTATCCCCTCAAAAAAGGCAAATTCGCCGCCCAGGCGCATGTCGGGCTCCCCGAGGGCACGTATGAAGAGGAGCACGGCCGCAAGGGATTCTACGGCAAGACCGCTCACCTGTACCACTCGCATCCGCCTACTGACTGGATCCGCTTTGAAGGCAAGCTGCGGCCGCATTGCCTCGACCTGAACCAGCTCCAACCCAGCGACCTGAACGATCCCAACGGTGCACCTGTCGCGTTCCTGGGCAACAACGACATCCAGTTGTACGTTTCGCGCCGCTCCAAGCCGATGCCGTTTTACTACCGCAATGCCGATGGCGACGAACTGATCTTCGTCCACCGCGGTGAGGGAACCATCGAAACCGATTTCGGACCGCTGCCGTTCGAGCGCGGCGATTACTTTGTAGTGCCGCGCGCCGTCACCTACCGCATCGCGCCGCAGACCACGGACAACTTTTTCCTGATCATCCAGTCGCAAGGCGAGTTCGAGCAGCCGGAAAAAGGATTAATCGGACAAACATCTTTGTATGACCCTGGGGTGATCGTCACCCCGGAGCCCACCGCGTCCTCATTCGGCGGAAAGAACGGAGAATGGGAAGTTCGCATTAAGTGCGACAACGAATTCTCGAAGATTTTCTACCCGTTCAACCCGATGGACGTCGTCGGATGGAAGGGCGACCTGACCGTCTGGAAAATCAATCTGCGGGACATCCGCCCGGTGATGAGCCATCGCGCGCATTTACCGCCCAGCGCGCATTCGACCTTCGTCACGCCCGGTGCGGTGGTGTGCAGCTTCGTGCCGCGTCCGCTCGAACAGGACCCGGACGCGTTGCGCGTGCCGTTCTTCCATCGCAACACCGACTTCGACGAATTCATTTTCTATCACGACGGCGATTTCTTCAGCCGCGATAATATCCGCGCCGGCATGTGCACGCTGCATCCGCGTGGAATTCATCACGGCCCGCATCCCAAGGCGCTGGCGAATCAGCACAAGAAAACGCAGACCGACGAGTACGCGGTCATGCTCGACGGGCTGAATCCGATTCATGTGTTACCGGCGGGCGAACAGGTGGAGTGGAAGGAATACTGGGCTTCGTGGAGCCCGGCCCAAACTTCAAGATGACGGTCGACCCGGCTGCCACGTCCCCGCGCGACGTCTACAAGCTGCTGATCGGATCGGTGGTGCCGAGGCCGATTGCGTTCGTCTCGACGCTGTCGCTGGAAGGCGTACGCAACCTGGCGCCCTTCAGCTTCTTTAACGCGATCTGCGGCGATCCGCCGACCATCTGCTTTTCTACTGCGTTTCGCGAGCCGCGCAAAGATACCTACGTCAACGTGAAAGCCACCGGCGAGTTCGTGGTCAACGTTGTCAGCGAAGAGATCGCCGAAAAAATGAATCTCTCCGCCGCCGAATACCCCCATGGCATCGACGAATTCGACGTTTCCGGACTGACCGCTGTCCCGAGCGACCTGGTGCGTCCGCCGCGCGTCCAGGAAGCGCACGTCAACATGGAATGCAAGCTGGTGCAAATCATCGATGTGAGTACGCGGCCCGGCGGAGGCAGTTTGATCATCGGCGAAGTGGTGCGCTTCCATGTGGACGATGCGATCGTCGAGAATTTCCGGATCGATCCCGATAAACTTCGCGCCGTCGGACGTATGGGTGGCAACGATTACAGCCGAACGCGCGACCGGTTTGAGATGATCCGGCCAAAGGCTTAAACTGGAAGCGAAATGGATTACATCATCGCCAATAACGCGAAGTTGTTTGACGAGTTGCTAGCCGTCTTGTCACGACATATTGATGAACCCGGAGTCGAGGAGGCCCTTGTAGACCTGAACGCGGCCAAAGAAAACTATCTACAGCGAAGCCTCGATCACATGTTTAACAGTCTCGTCCTCGCGCTATACGATCTAAGTGGCCATCCCGCCAACTCCGCCCTGCGCGGCGAATTGAACGCTGTCATTTCTAACTACGTGCGGCAAATCCTTGACACACCCGCCAGGCTGCGAAGACTCGCCGAAGAATACGAGCAGAGTGGAGGAAAGCCACTCTCCACCGAAGAGATTTTGCGCGAAGTAGAAGAACGGCGTGGCGTGAATCGATAGCCATCTGTGCCGCGACGAACTTTCCTTGATACGAATGTACTCATCGCGGCGCATCGCGGAGACGCTCAACAAAAAGGGCCGGCCTTAAAACTCCTCTTAGATGCCGATCGCTTCTTCATTGCCAGCCCTTTTCTGGAGTTGGAGCTTCTTCCTAAAGCAATCTTCTATAAGAGTACTGCCGAGATCGAATTCTACAAGGACTATTTGGACCACGTTCGGTTTTGGATCAGCGATACGGCAACAACGGTACGCATCGCGAACGAAGAAGCCGCGCGGGTAGGACTCAATGCGATGGATGCTCTGCTCCTTGCAGGGGCGTTTCTGGGCGCCGCGGAGGAATTCTACACATTGGAATCGCCAGACAAGCCGATTCATCGAACGAACCTGGTTCGCGTCATTCATCTCCAACCCGAGCCCGCCTTATGAGCTGGATCTGGGAACCATCGAAAGACTTCATCGAGTCCACCAACGTGTGGCACTTCCTGCGCCGCCTCGGGTGTCGCGATCGCGAAGAATTTCTGCGCTACTCGACCGATCACCTGGAAGAATTCTGGGCCGAAATGGTCAAGGAGACCGGGATCGAGTGGTTCCATCCCTACGATCAGGTGCTCGACAAGTCGCGTGGTGTCGAATGGTCGCGTTGGTTTACCGGCGGCAAACTGAACATCGTCCACAACTGCCTGGACCGTCACGTGCGCCGGAAGAATCCCGCGATCCTGTGGGAGGGCGAAAACGGCTCGCGGCGCGAAATTTCGTTCGCGGAACTGCACGCCGATGTGAATGCGCTGGCGAGCCATTTGCTGTCGCTGGGCCTGAAGCCAGGCGACCGCGTGGCGATGTGCATGCCGATGACGCCTGAGGTCGTCACGATTCTCTACGCTTGCCTGAAACTTGGTTTGATCGTCGTGCCGATCTTCGCCGGATTCGGCCCCGGCGCGATTGCCACGCGCGTCGCCGACTCGGGCCCTCGCGTCGTTTTCACGGCAGAACATCTCGAACGTCGCGGAAAACTTCTTCCACTCGTCGAAAAAATCCCAGCGGTCGAACACGTCATCGTGGACTGGCCCAGGTCCTCTGCCCAGGTCGCGACTGAAGCATTGGACTCCGAACATCCGGCGTTGCTCCTCTACACATCGGGCACTACCGGCAAGCCGAAGGGATGCGTCCATACCCACGCCGGAGCGCTCGCGCAGATGTCCAAGGAAATCTGGCTGGCGTTCGATCACAGACCCGACGACCGTTTCTTCTGGCTTTCCGATATCGGCTGGATGATGGGTCCGTGGACCATAATCGGAAACCACAATTTCGGCGGGACCATTTTCATGTACGACGGCGCCCCGGATTATCCGACGCCGGACCGCTTGTGGCAGATGATCGAGCGCCACCGCATCACCACCTTCGGCGTATCACCCACCGCGATCCGCGTGCTGATGCGGTCCAGCAATCCCGCCGCGTTCGACATGAGTTCGCTGCGGCTGCTGGGCTCCACCGGCGAACCTTGGGACGAGACGTCCTACGCGTGGTTTTTCGAAAACGTGGGCCGCAAACGTGTCCCCATCATCAATATTTCGGGAGGCACCGAGATCGTCGGATGTTTTCTGTTTCCGCTTCCGATTCAGCCGCTGAAGCCCTGCACGCTCGGCGGACCCGCGCCGGGAATGGCTGCCGAGATACTGGATGAAGCCGGCAATCGCGTCCCGCCGGGCGTGACCGGATATCTCGCATGCACCAAACCTGCACCGTCGATGACGCGCGGCGTGTGGGGCCAACCCGAGCGCTACCTCGAAACCTACTGGTCGAAATGGCCGCACATCTGGCATCACGGCGATTGGTCCAGCGTGGACGAAGACGGCTGCTGGTTTCTGCATGGCCGCGCCGACGAATCGATGAACGTCGCAGGCCGCAAAGTTGGTCCAGCCGAAGTGGAGGACGCGCTGATCGAGCATCCCGGCGTTTCGGAAGCGGCTGTGATCGGCGTCCCAGACGAGGTCAAGGGTGAATCGATTGTCGGCTTCGTAGTTCCGAAACCGGGTCATGATCCGACGCCGGAGTGGCTGGCCCAGGTTTCGCAGACGGTAGTCCACTCATTGGGACCGACGTTTCGCCCCAAGGCGATTTACGCGGTGCGCGAACTGCCCAAGACACAAAGCGGCAAAATTGTTCGCAGGCTGATCCGGGCGAAGTATCTCGGGGAATCGCTGAGCGATACGTCGACGGTTCAGAATCCCAGCTCACTGGACGATTTTGGTTTGGCCACGAATGCACACAAATAGACACGAATTATTCGTTTGCATTCGCGGCCAAAATCTTATCCAGCGCGACTCGCGACAGATATCGCCCCCGGACGAACACAGCGGCGATCTTACGCGTGTTGCGGATGTCCTCCAGCGGATTCGCATTCAGCAACACTAAATCCGCTAGTTTGCCCTTTTCGATCGATCCCATCTGGTCTTCCTGTTCGAAAAACTTCGCCGGCGCGAGCGTAGCCGCTCGTAGGGCCTGATGCGGCGTCAATCCCGCCGCGACCAGTTGCTCCAGTTCATCGTGCAGCGTCGCGCCGGGGATGGTCCATGGATCGCCTGTATCGGTGCCCGCCAGCACTTCGACTTTGGTACGCGTGGCAAGCCCTACCAGGCGATAAATAGACTTGATCTGTTCTTTGTCCGAGCCGGCGTCCTTCAGCTCCGGCCAGGTTTTGCGAATCGCCATGGGGACGGATTTCAATCGTGGATCGGCCTTCAATCGATCGTCAGTCAGGTGCGCCATGCGCTGCCACAGGACCAGCGTCGGTGAAATCCGGACGCCGCGCACGGCGCATTGCTCGAAGAAATCCAGCGCTTCCGCGTCGGTGGAAACCGATTTCATGATGCCGAACATGTGTTCCAGGCTGCTCTGCCGCGCTTCGATCGCCTCCCAAGCCGTGATCGACGTGGGGATGTGGCCTTCCAGACGCATATTCCAATGGCGAGCCTGTTCGGCGAGCGCGAAATAAGAATCGCGCGACAAACCGCTCAGGACTTTAATGAAATCGACGTTCATGTCCCACAGCTGGTCGAACGCCTTGCGAGCCTCGTCGGGCGTACGCGCCACCAGCACCGGCAGCTTCTCGTCATCGGAAGGCCGGTCGACCACCGGAGGACCGGACGTGACGATATGCGGGCCAATCGCCTGCCCTTTTTCGATCGCATCGCGCCAGGCGGAGACGCGCTTGAAATCGCTGCCCATATCCTGCACGCCTGTGATGCCAAAAGCGACGAATGTCGGAAGCTGATTTTGCCGGTACCAGAGGTGAACATGCATATCCCACAGGCCGGGAATCAGAAATTTTCCGCGTCCATTGACGATGCGCGCCCCGGCTGGAATCGACTGACCGATGGACTTGATCCGGTCCCCTTCGATGACCACGTTCAGGTGGGCACGCGCAGCCGAAGTGACGACATCGATTACGGTAATATCCTGAATGGCAGTCGCCGCGTAAACGGGCAGAAAAGCGAGCAGGAGCAACAAGAACCGCAAGACCCTAGCATAGCGTGACCATCCCGCCGTTCATTCGTCTAACTCAAAACGGTAAGATAGAGATCGCACCACAAACCCCAGGAGATCAAAATGAATCGATACTTCACACTAATGGCGGCGGCGTTCGTCTGCACGGGCGCCTTTGCGCAGGACAATCCGCTCAGTTCGGGAGCCAAGACGCTTTACGGAATGGTTAAAGGCAATCTGGTCAAGGCCGCCGAAAAGATGCCGGAAGAAAATTATTCGTTCAAACCCACGCCGGACGTTCGCAGTTTCGGTCAGTTGATCGGACACGTGACGGACGCGCAGTACGCGTTCTGCTCGGCTGTCAAAGGCGAAAAGAAAGCTTCCACCGCGGAGAAGACCAAAACCTCCAAGGCGGACCTGGTTGCGGCGATCAAGGAGTCGGTCGCATATTGCGACTCCGTGTACAACTCGATGACCGACACCGCGGCCGCTGAAACCCTCAAGTTCTTCGGTGGCGATTGGGCCAAGTTGACCATTCTGAGTTTCAACGTCGCCCACGACAACGAGCACTACGGCAACATCGTGACCTATATGCGCTTAAAGGGTCTGGTTCCGCCGTCCAGCGAAAACGCGGGCCGGTAGCTTACAATACATTCGATACCCAGGAGAACAAACGTGAACCGATTTTCCATGTTGATGACCACCGCTTTGCTCGCGGGCTCCACTATGTTCGCGCAGCAGGCCACCACCGAGGCCGCCGCAATCAAGGCCAATTACAACGGAATTAAAGCCAATCTGACC
>Ga0210400_10000136_pt1 | contig 98428 bp, 148 predicted proteins | sample IncBWH26MmetaG_FD_155456 | JGI IMG/M metagenome (GOLD analysis project Ga0210400, IMG submission 155456) | Forest soil microbial communities from Barre Woods Harvard Forest LTER site, Petersham, Massachusetts, United States - Inc-BW-H-26-M | ecosystem: Environmental > Terrestrial > Soil >... | reverse complement strand
ATGTCACGATACCTTGCGGCGTTCTAATCAAACGAACGACTGGCGCAAGAAAGGGTAGTTCATCGGAAGCGAGAAATGCCTCGTTCGGATTCCCTACCGCCGTGTCTGGACCACCTGAGAACGGAACGCTTTGCCCGTTCGCTCCCCAGATGCGCTGATAGTTGTAAACCATCGGCAAGAATGTTGGGAGCGGCGGGTTGTTTACGTTTCCAACCGGAGCCGGGAGAAGAACGTTCAAGCCCGGGTAGATGTTGTTCGCGACACTCGGTAGGAAGTCAGCAAAAGACCAGTCAAACAAAACGCCCGTGTTTGCCAAGGACGGGATGTTAGGGATTTCCGTCAATTCAAACATGGTGCCAGCGCCGCTCGCCGTATCCGCAGAGCGCCAGATGACGATTGTGTCAACCTGGGGGTCCGGCGAGTATCTGCCGCTAACCGTGTTTACGGAACCCGTGTTTGCGCCGACAATCTGATTTACGGGCGACGCAGAAGATATCGCATTCGTCCCAGAACCTTTCGGAGCACCGAGTGCGACTCCGCCAGGAGGAACTGCCCCGCCGCCCAAAGGTGTAGGAGAATAAAAATCACCCACAGAGCGAGCCTTATAACTGTACGCATATGCCAGTCCGAACTTCCACGCGAGAGAATTTGTTGTTATCACCGAGACTGCTTGCCACGTAATAGTGTTGTCTGTCGTCGTAGGAGGGGTGCTGGTTACAGTTGACCACGCAGGAGCCGACCCGCCAGAAATACCTGAATTGATAACAGCTTGAACGTCTCCGCCGCCGTTAACTTCTGAACCGCCGAACTGCTGCGAAGGTCCTGGTGGTTGAAAACCGACGCTCGGCAAGTTCCACGTCTGACCTGATGCCCAAGGAACGTTCTGCCCCACGCAGGTCCACACGATGCCGCTGTCCGTTGTAGTGGTGCCGTATCCTGTTCCCCACACGCCGGAAGATGCCGACGCAGTAGCTGTTTCCACTACTCCGTTCGGGTTTACAGCCGTGATGGAGTTTGATGTTGCCGACACGACTTTGAATGTGCCGTTGTTGCCCGCGTTAGCGAAACCAGAAAATGTAACTTGGTCGCCCGGGCTGGGAGTGAACGACCAGCTACCAGAACCGAGAGTGTAAATTGTGTTTCCACCAGAAAGAGAAGTCGTGATGCTCTGGCTCGTTGCTAGAGAAGTTCCCGGCTGGTGAGCACCGCTATGCCCTAATCCGGTAGTACTCGTGCAAACTTGAAAGTTCGTGCCATCAAATACGCAGCCGAAAGTTAAGCCTTGTGCGGACCACGGAACGTACGGGAAATTCGCCTGCCATGCAGCTTGTCCTAGATTCAACCACTGCACCTGTTTATCGTTTACGATGGTGCCTATGGGTGCCGACGCGGGAAACGGAGCGTATCCGGAACCGGAAGTTCCGCCTGTAGTCGGGATGAACAAATAAATCTTGGTGCCTGCTGCTGCCGGAAGATTTCCGGTTACGATAAAATCAAGCGCTGTTTTTCCGCCCGATTGCCATCCCGCATACGTGTGCGATTGTTTCCAACGCATATTTGCCATCGCAGCGGTAGTTGCGTAACTGCCGATTGCAAACCAGTGGGTGTTGTTGTCGAAGTATCCGCCGCTCGGACCTGGGAATGCGCCAGAGAAGTTAGGCTCGTGTCCCGCAGAGCCTGTGTTACCGAGTCCGCCAGAGTTCTTGAAGTTGCCATAAAGCGCCTTCACGCTAGCTACTGCGATTGCAGCAGGGTCAGCAAAAGAAGGGGGAGGAGAATTTCCAAACCAGCCCATGTCGGTGAAGAACGTGTTCGGTGCCCAGTCGTTCAGCACACCAGCGTTTGTCCACGTTACAGTGCCATCAACGATGGTGTTTCCTTCTGACGCCGCGTTTCCCCAGTTAGGCTCCCCCTGTCCAGTGATTCCAAACTGAGGCGTTGTTAAGTTTGTACCGTCCGCGTTCGTGCCAACGATTTGCCAAATTTGAGGAGTAGCGTTCGTATCCTTCGTCAGCCCCATTGTCGAGAAGACAGTGGCGGCTTGCCACACGCTGGCCGCAGCGCCGGAAGGCGTTGACGTTACGGTAGGCTGAACGGACGGAGCCGTGATTCCCCAATTCCAAACTGTGCCATTCGCGTTTAACGGGGTGTACTTCTTCACGTCTATGCCGTCACCGAAGTAGAGCACGCCCGCAACTGAAAGGAAGTACGCTTGACCTGCGCCTACGCTCTTAGCGAAAATCAGCGTTGCGGTGCCGTCCTGGTTATCTCGGTATACGCCGCCCGATGTAACAGCCGTGGCAGCATGCGTTTCCGCGACGCCCCCTGAGTTTGCAAGAGTAAGCGTTGTTGCAGTGGACGCAGTAGCGGTGTAAGTTCCGTTGTTCGTTGTGTTTGTTACGAAGCCGTTGATGGAGAAAACTAGACCAGCAAGGCCGTTTGCAGCGCCTCCTGGGAACGTTCCGTTGTAAACGGTGGTTCCGGCTGAGGCGTTGTTGGCACTGGTGATTGCCAGCAATCCACTGGTGCCTGTGTCGATGATTACTTGAATTGACCCATCGGCTACTTGGAAAGAGAACGCGCGGTCTGGGGGCGTAGGGTAAGGAAAGCCGCTGCCGCCGAACGGAATCATGCCAGGACGACGCTGTAGTGTTAGACGGTTCGTTAACTCTATGTTACGGCCTGTTAGAAGCGCATCCGGACGACCGCCGTAGAATCTTGCGGTGTAAACGTCGGACGGGTCGTGCAGTATCGCACGCTGGGTATACAACCCGGTGAACGCGCGGTCCATGAAAATCGGCACGTATTTCGGCTGCTTTTGAGGGCTACCGCCGTTTGCTTCCAATAGAGTTGTCATGTTTCCTTAAACGACGTTAAATGCCGCGACTGGTGTTCCCTGTTGTGATTATTCCCGCGTCGCCTTGGCGCTCGTTCGCGCGAGCAATCCACTGTTGAACGAACACGTTCTTCTGCATCTCGCTCAAGCCTGTTGCCTTGGCTAGAAACGCTGCGACGCCACGCTGACGGTAAAGCTGTGCGCGGCTATCATCGACCATCGCTAATGCTTCGGAAAGAAATAGGTTGTTGTACACGTCCGAGTACTGACTCGGAATCGGGTCCCAGCTAAAGTTGCTCACGAATGCCGATGCCGTTTCCGCCACGCCTGCCGCGTTCGCAAGCACGAGAGATGTGTTTGTAACGCTCACCACCGTAAACGAGCCGTTGTTAACCGCGTTGGTTACGAACCCGGTGACAATCGCTGTTGCTCCGACCGGGAACGAGATGGTATCAAACGACCCTGTGTAGGTCGTGTTACCACCGCTCGCGTTGCTAGAACTGGTGATGAAGAACGGGCCGAACTGTGGAGACAGCTTCTGGTACGTGAGAGTAGCGGTGTAAATCTTCTCTGGCACGCCTAGGAAGCGAACCGTGTAATTCAAAACGTTTGAAATGATGGACGACGCTTGAACTGATGCCGCGTTCGGACGCTGTTGAAACGACGAGACAGCCAGCGCCGCGTTGTTTTGAATGTCCTTGATTTCGAAAATATTCCCTTCGTCGTCGGCCAGCGAAATCTTCTCTGCAAACGCTAAGTCCGGGACCGTTGACAGAACGTAATCCTGTTGTCCTACAACCGTCGGGAAGGTGACTTCCTTACGATTGAAGAACCACGTCAACGGTGGATTCAGTATCGAGTTGCGAACCATAGAGGCAATTGAAACCGCAGGCTCTTGTCCGAATCCCGCAGTCAGCGGCGAATACTGAATAAACGGCTTCGCGAAATTGATTGAGTGTTGCAGTGTTTGCGTCATAAATTATGGTCTCGGGTAGTTATACGGCCAAGCTGCACCTTGGAAGTTGTTACGGCTTCGGGCCGCGCCGAAGACGGTACGGCTAGGAATGAACTTGTTCTCTTCCAATTCGCGGTCTTCCTTCACGCGCAATTCTCGAAGAGCCTGCTCCCATAGCTTCCACGCGTTTTCAAACTTCGCATAAACCGCCTTCTCCGGGGAGCGACGGTAAAGCTGCGCGATGAAACCTTCGCGGAAATGTGGCTCCATCTCGTCCGGGAGCGGCGCAAGGGTCTGAGATAGGCTGACGAAGCGCACAGGCTTCATCTGGGCAGTTAAGAGCATCTGCCACTCGGTGCCTGACTGAGACGGAACCGGGGTGAATCGGAAGCCCCAGCCGTTGGGGTCTAGGACGGTCCAGACGGTCGTTGCGCCCGTTCCGGATGCCGTGGTGCCCGGGGTCGCGTTACGCGGCGCTAGAGGCGCTGTGGTGCCCTCGGTGCCATACGTGGTCAAGAGTAGGAAGTTCCCGTTGGCGTCGATTATCTGGGTAATCGGGTTTTGCGGCTGGGAATGGCTGCCCGTCGGAGCGATGTACACACTGCCCGCAACCGGGTTATTGCCGAGGGTGCCGGACCCAACGTCTGTCGCGCCCCAGGTTCCGTAATACAGCGTACGGTTCGGGAACCAGTTGCAGCGGAAGCCTGGGTCGCCTAGCCCTGCGCCGCCTGTGTAGCTCGCGCTGACTTGCGGTAGCTGACGACCGCATTCAATACGAACGAACGGCTTCGGATTCGCGTTGTTGTTGATATCGAATGCAGCGCCGCGCTCCAACCAGGACATGTTCAGTAGCGGACCTGCCGCCGAAATTGCGTTCCCCGCATGAGTCTCTAGCACGGCTCCGGTGTTCTTCAACACCAATGCGCCCGCCGAAGATGCAACGCACATAAACGTGCCATTGTTGCCGCTGTTAGTGAATCCGGTGATTACGAACGGTACGCCAACGAAGCCGCCGAACGCGCCGTCTGGAATCACGCCAGCGTACGTTGCGGTGCCCGCCGCAGCGGAGACCTGGGTCACGCCCGTCAGCGTTAGATTGCCTGTAAGACCTGCCGGGTTAACGACCGCGTAGTCTTGCTGAAAGCTGTTCGAGTAAATCGGAGGAATGTTGAACTCGTTCCACTTGTGAGGGAACGCTACTCCGCATATGGAATTCATGACGGTGTTGCAAGCTGAGAGCGCAACGGTCTGCGTGAAGCCCGCAGCGTTAACTACAGGTTCGAGGTCGCCGTAAGTCTGAGCGATGTCAACGAGGCTTTGAACCGTGACGGTCGATAAACTTGAAAACAATCCGTATGCCATATTCTACCTTACGTAATGAAGTACTGCGGAAATCCCTTTGTGCCGCCGAAAGTTCCTATCCCGAATGTTCCCCACTTGACGATATCCGGACAAGCTAGAAAAACCGGAGAAGCAGTTCCGGGAGAAGTCGGAACTTGAATAAAACTCATCGGAGAAGACCACTGCTGAACAGGTTGATTGGGTCCGACTACAATCGTGTTTTCACCTAATCCGCCAGCATCAGCGGGGTAGGTGTACACTATCTCCCACGTGAACGGCTCAGTTCTAGGAGAGCAACTTACGACGGTGCCGACCGCCGAAAAACTACCGCTGGCTGACCCGCCCTTGAAATTTACGACACCCACATCTGTATAATTTGTTGGCACCACCGGGTCAGAGAATGTTGCAGAAGAATCCAATTGAAAACCTGGGATGCCCGAACTGATTAGTGGTGCCCCTGCGGCAATCGACTCAGCTATCGGTGCAACATAAAGCAGTGACCCATTCAATAGAACATACAAGTGACCGGACGCTCCACCAATTACTCCGAATCGGAGAACGTCACCTTGCTGCACTATCTGCGGTTGAAAGTCTACATACACATGGGTTATGTTACTGCTTGCGTCTAGTTGGTCCAAAAGCCATCCCGAAACTCCGAAAACAGAACTTCCGCCCGAAAAAGGCCCAGTAATAATGAAGCGGTAACACGGAACAGTTTCATTTGTATTAGGAGCATCTGTGCGTAGATACAAGTTTATAACGCCGATTGCTCCTGTTGCGACGGTCCCGAAATCGTGCAACTGAAATTCTATCCACTGGTCTGGGACAGAGGTCCAGTCAATCGCAATATTCCACGTGTTGCTGTCGCTTTGAACGTTCGGGGGATTCAAATTAATCGTGCAAATGTTGTTATGAATTATCGTAACGTCTGTGTCGAAAAGCGGAGACTGCACCCACACACCGTTCCCTAGAGGGTTTTCATCGGCGCGAGTGAACGTGTCTTGCGTTAACTGATTAGCGGAGAGCACTGCCGACATGGGGCCGTACGTAAAATTGACACCCGAAATGTTTGCGCCTGAAATCGTGTGTTGAGAAAATCTTGGTCCGAACCCGAATCCTAATTTGCTCGGATAGATATTGTACGTAGTGCCATCCGTCAAGACCGCTCCGGTATTGTAGTTACCATTGCTATCGGACGTGACAAAACCACCGCCAAACGTGACCGGATTTATATAAAATACAGTCGCGCTTGCTGCGCCGCAGTTACCTGAAATTCCAAATAGAGCCATTACGACACCTCAAGCGCAGGCGTGGTGCTCGCTTTGAAATGTGTTTGGATGCAGCCGAAGGTGGTAGATTGAGAGGTTTGAGTAGTAGCAACTGTGCTCATTCTTTTCCCTGGAAATTAGTGGGGCGGAAACCGCCGCCCCTCGGGTTGTTTGCCTTAAATCTGTAGGTTGCTAACGTCGAGACCGTCTCGGCTCTTCGGCATCGTGCCCTTCGGTTCTTCACCGAAACGCTCCGAGGCTGAGGGCTTGTTGCTCGAATCCGCCGCCATATCGACGGCTCTCGCCCAACCGATGTTGGTCCAGTTCGGAATCTTGCTTCCGTTGCGTGTCAAGTACTCGTCTGTGTCGCCTGGGAGCCAACGTGCGCCGCACAACTGGCACTTGATAACGCGGTCGCCCTTTGTGAACGTGTGCATGTAAACTGCTGGGTCTTTCTGCTGACCGCGAGTACGGCCCTTTCCGCCCTTCAAATGGCGGCAAGCCTTCTGGCCTTCAATCTTCGCGACTGTGTAGTTCTCTGAGTCTCTGCGACGCTGTTCGTCGCGGGCCTTGAGAGCCGTATCCAACGCGGCTTCTTTCTCCGCGATGCGAGCTTCCTTCGCCATCATAAGACTTAGGAGAGCGGTAAACTTCGCTTCCGAGAGACTTCCAACCTTCTGCGCGTCTGCGAGAAGAGAGGCTACATCTTGTTCTTGCTTTGACATAATACACCCTTGAGGTTGGCTAAACGTCTTCAACCGCCCTGTTTAATGCCCGGGGTCAGGCTATTTGAACTACTGTCCGAGTGCTTCCTGGTCTTCGATATCAGAGTAACGCTTAGCGTGTCTCTTCTCCCAAAGACTGCGGAAGTATCTAGCGGAGATTGCATTGGGTGATGGTACCCCAAAAATTTGATGTGCTTGTGCCTCGGTGATAATTTCTTTCTCAACGAGTTGAATGACGACCGTGCGCCATCCGCGAGACTTTTCACCGTTCGGGATTCCGTGGTGGTCTAATTTAAGCACGCTCCACTCCCACATGAACGGCACGTCCAGGTAGCAAATAGGACGTAGCTTATTCGTTCTGTTTGGAGGAGTGCAAAACAACGCGACCGTCGGAATGCCGCCCGGTCCTACCCAGCCGTTATCGAAAATGGTAGCCTTAACGCCGTTCGCGCGTAGCTTCTTTTCAACGAAGTCTCTGGTAGTAATCTTGTTGACCTGTCGTGCGACCTCGTTCGTGAGGTTCTCCTGGTCATCCCACTTATATCCTACCGCCATTTTATCCGAAATTTCTTTCTCGGCGGCGAAGGACTCTTTCACATACGACTTGTACTCGTGCGGCCACTTCACCCAGTTCGGGGTGCCGCCCGCTAGCATCTGCTGAACAGCCTGATGCGTTGCATCTATGTCGTGACGTTCGTTAAACGGATTCTCTACGTCAGGACCCTTGATGAAAGGTTGACCCGGAAGTTGGATTGTCATTTTTGGTATCCTTTGAGATATTCGATTGCGTTACTTAGGACTTCTATTGAGTCTTTGAATCTACCGAGGCCGAGGTTGCAATCTTCGCAAAGAAGACCGCGTCGGCATTTATCGCAACTTCTCAGATTTGGACAGCACGCGTGACTGTGGTCAACGTGCGGCGTTCCTTCAAATTCTTTGTGGCAGATAGCACAACGGCTATCTTGCTCTACCATCTTCGCGTCGTATTGTTCTTGCGTGATTCCGTGACGGTAGTTTCTACGAGTCTGGTTTACCTTCTCTTTGTTATCTCTACAATAGACTCGATTCTTTTCGAGCACCTCATCTCTGTGCTTATCATAGTATCTTTTGTATTTCTGTTGCGGTGTTAACGGCGCTTCTGAGTTTATTCTTCTCATGTTCTCTCCTAGAAAGAGTGATTAAGGGCATGTGTTCTAGGCACATGCCCCCAATCTGTATCCTAACACAAGTTGCAACTCGTGTCAAGAGGAAACTTGTTACTGAATCGCGGGCACGCTATCGATATAACGAATACGCTGAGTGTTCGTTCCGGTAGCTGGCGGAAGAGTAACTGTTTGGTGGAATTTATAACTGCACCACCCCCCAATTGTCGAAACAGGGTCGAACGATGATGCTGGCGCGTCTGTTACGACACGGCAGTCAATCGTCTTCCAATCCCCGTCATCGAGGTCGGTGTCGCCCGGAACCTGCAACCACACGCCAATCATGGCATAGTTACCGAACACGTATGTACGGTAGCCAATCTTGCCGCTGCCGCTGTAGTTAGCGGTCGTGGTTACGAACGGGGTCTGCATGAAGCCGATGTTGGTGCCCGGGAGAACAATGACCTTGTTCTGGTCGCTGCCCGCCATAGCATCAAACTTCTCCATGTTTTCGTACTTCCACAAATCAGCGATGCTGTTGTTCACAGTCGTTGAGTTGTAGATGTCGCCCAACACGTTCGGGCTGATTGCGCCCAAGAACATGCCGCGCTTGCAAGGCAACACGTTCTTTGCAACAAGCTGCTGCTTCAATTCACGGATGGTGCCTAGGTCAAGGGTGAACGGAGATGCCAGCAAGCTGCTCTGGTTAACCTGAGAGTCCACAGTTGACGCGCTATCTGCTACTGCCGAGTACAACTCGCTGATGGACTGCCCAGCTTGGTAGCCAAGTTCCACGGCGCTGTTGCCAACAAGTTCGTCAATCGCTGCTGCGATAGCAAACGACGAGAAGTTGCTGTAGTTGTTCCACTCACCAATCTGTGCTGGCGATGACAACTGGCTGATGACTTCCGGGTTGCCCACGGTACCATCAGAGTTCTGGATAACGTCACCAGATAGGGTGTTGTACTGGAAAAACGTACGGTTTACACCCATGTGGAGACCCTGCACACGGCGTTCTGCCGCGCCAACGAATGCGTTGGTGTTGCCCTTCAAGTTCGGAATCAATTCCTTATCGAAAATGATTGCCTGAGCCGTTAGGACGTTTGCTACGTTTGATGCTGACGGGTTTGGACCTGTCATAAATCACTCTCGTCTTTAAACTCCTGTGTTAACAGGGTAAGATTTTAGACTTTGACGCCATAAGAGCGTAATTTCGCCGCGTATTGCGGGTCCTTTACGCGTCTCTTCATTTCTTCTGGCTTCTGTTTCAGAAAATCTTGGAGAAATTCCTTTCTCGTAAGTGCCGGGTCTGGCGTTCCTGGTCTTTGTGCGCTCAAAGAACCTGGAGCGATGCCCCCGTTCACTCCCGGACGACGGGTCGCTGGTTGCACATTAGGTGCGGCGACAGGCGTCGGAGCCGTTGCTTCAACCGGAGGCGCGACGACGGCCACGGGTTGTGCGGGTACTACAGATGATGGCACTGCAACTGGCGTTTCCGCTCCCGGGATTGCCGGGGCTACGGGCGTTGTTGGAGTGGCGGTTGGTGTCGGATTAGCGACCTCAACAGCTTGTCTTGTTGCCACGGTTTCCACCTTGGCAAGTTTGTCACCCTGGTCGAAGAGGTCTTGAAATGCGGCCTCCAAGTTGTCCAAGGTATAATCTAGGTTGTGCTTTTCGAGATATTCCCCGAGGGCCTTGTTGTTGGCCTCGCACGGGTTATAATCGTGAAGGTGATTGCGCATGAACGTATTCGCGATTGTGCGACCGTCCTCGCGCCACTGCTTTTCCTTCAACTCTCGTTCTCTCTGCTGATACTCAGTCTCGATGACCTGATGAATGACATCGGTGACCTTAGCTGAGTCCTTCGACTCCAAAGCGATTCGCGCTGCTTCCGCGATTGCTTCCGGAGACAAAACTGTTTTCTCTTGCTTGAACGTCAGCTTCTGCTGCTTCAAGCGATGAAACGCGCGAGTCGCCTGGGTGTGAACCTCGCGCTTCTTAGCGAGGAACTCCGGGAGCGTACGCGCTTCCAAGTGTGTCGGGCGTCCGATAGCCTTGCCATCTTCGCCTACGACCTGATATTCTTCAACGTAACGGCTGACTACGCCGTTCGCGTCGCGAAGTACGGTGATGCCTAACTTCTTCAATTCTGAATCTTCTGCCTCGTACGGCTTTACGACGGGCACGGGTACAGTTTCCACTGGCACTGGCGGGACTTCCGCGACGACAGGCTGTGCGGCCATTGTCTGCGCTTCCGCTGCGAGTGCTTCCGTTGAGGGAGGAACTGTGCGAGCTAACTGGGAATCAACCTCAGCCTCTCGGGTCTGAGCCTCTAGCATCAGCTTAGAGATGTGAGTAGCTACTCCGCTACCACGGTCTCCCATCAGCTTCTGCATATCGGCTGCGGTCTTTGGGTCTTTCACGGCGGCAAAGATGGACTTCAAGTCCATTGCCAGCACGGCTTCGCGAGTTATTGAACTCATGTGATTTCCTTATATTTGATTCTACTGCTTTCCCTCGGGAGAAGGAGATTTGACTACGGGCAACTGAAAGCGATTTTTCACGCCCTCGACAACCGTTGGGTTCTCTCGTTGCTGTACAACTTGAAACGCTTTACGCTGGTGTACTCGAACTGAGTCGAGCACGTCAGCGGAAAACTTGTTCATGGCACGGGCCGTGGTTTGCAAACCCGCTAACTGCTCCGGATAACGCTCTACTGTCGGATTCAACTTAATGACTTCCTCGGTTGCTTGACGGCATGATTCAGCCATCAGCCTCACGAGGATTTTCCATCCCGGTTGTGTCGTCAGTTGTGCGAGCGCGACCTGCTCTTCGAGATTTAGGCTCTCGCCCAAAACTTTACGTTCCTCAGCCATTGGTTGCTTCCTTTACCCTTTCAGGTATTGTGTCAAGGGCGTCCGCCGACGCCCCCGATAGTTATAGAGATGTTGTTGCGCCGAAGCCTTGCGATTGCTCCGGGCCTGTGCCTAGTAACGACGGCTGGGTTGACTTCTCGATAGAAGCACGCCAAGATTCGTTGCCCGCCTTGCCAAGTTGCTTCTGGTTTTCCAGCGTCTGTTCTTGTTCGAACTTAGACTGCTGCATCTTGGCTGCTGATGCTGCCTGCGCTTGCTGCAATGCCGCTGGGCTGTTAGCATCGTGCTTCTGCTTCTCTTCCGGTGTCATTTCACGTAGGAACTTCTGACTGAACTTCCAGCCAGCCGCGTCCACGAATGCTTGGAAGATGGCAACTGCGTCGAACTGGTATCCAGCGTCGTTTGCGTTAGCAACGAATGTCGGGTTGTTCAACAACTGAATCATGATTGGGAGCGCTTGAGCCATTTCTTTCTTGGCTCCCAGGTTTGCTCCCGCGAGAACTTCGTATTCAACCTTCGCGTTACGAAGGGCGATATGGTCAACCTTGAAGTCGTTACCAATCTTCTCGCCTAGAATGTCCTTGATGACCGAGGTCGGCAACAAGTCGTTGTCGAGGTCGTCCATCTGGAACATCCAGGGTTCGAAAACTTGGCGGATGAAACGTCCGGTTGGTCCATCGAGACGCGACGCGTTCGCGGCGACAACTGCTGCCGCTCCCGTTCCACTTCTCATGCCCGTCGTGCTAATGCCTGCGTGGCCTGCGCCTTGAACGACTTGTTCGTTCGCGCCCGAGGTAGCCGCGCCTGCTGACTGCGACTGCTGAATGAATGCGAACGCCTCTTGAGGCGGCGTCGGCATTTGTAGGAACTTGAAAGCCTTCTCAACGTCTTCTTCAACGTCGATGATGCCTCCCTGTTCCCAGCGAGTGTTTTGTGTTGGTGCGTTGAAGCCCTTCTTACGAAGAGCGACAGGTTGCAAACAGTAGGCCAGCAAATCAAGAGCGAGGTTCGTTACCCCCTGCTCAACAATCTGCTCACTACCGATTAGCAAACCAAGTCCCTGACCGTAGAAGTTATCAGGGATGTTACGCCAATTAGCCGAGTAGAAAGGAATCTTTCCAAACGGGTTCGCTTCATTGCGAATAAGAATGTTGTGACCGTTGTAAATCAAGACGACGATGACCTTCTCGTTGTCCCAATACTCCAAGAGTTCGAGAGGTGCACGGTTCGGGTCGGCGGTCGATTTGTAGCTGCGCGGCTTCGCGTGCTGCAAATAGCCCATCATCCCTTCCGGGATGGTCATAGAAATGTTGTCTGGTCCCGGCGAGGTTGCCTTCGCAAACATCGCACGAAGAACATCCGCTTCCGGAATAACGTAACCTTCCACTCCGCGTAGGCGGTCGAGGTCTTGGTACGTCGCGTAGTCGCGGTAAACAACCCACTTCGCCGCGCGGATATCGCCCACACGGCATCCTGGGTCCACTAGAACCGTACGAATGTCGCAGAACTTTATCCACGGATGGGAGACCGTCTTCTTGTAGAACTCGATTTCGAAGTCGTCTGAATCCGGCGTGTCAATCGGCGCAACGGTTAGACCTTCCGGCGCGTTCACCTTTGGTGCGTAGCGCTTGTACTTCTTTTCGGTCTTCTGGTACTCGGTGTAGCCCCACTTCCAGATTGCTGTGCCTAGGAGCGCCATCTGCTCCAAACCGCGCTCAACTTCTTCTTCAAAGCGCATCGCCTTTAGTTGGAAGGTAAACAGAGCGGTCTTCGCGTCGATTACATCCTGGCTTGTGCCCGGACTCGGGCGAAGCAGGAAGCACGGGTCTTCATAGAAGATGCCGCCCATAATCTTTGGCACGATTGAACTGATGTGGTTCGAGACCATGAACTTCGGCACCGCCGAGTTCGCAACGTCGGTCCCACCAGCAACGTCGTTGCTCGAAATCGGAGACTGATAAAGCAAGTCCGACATCGTCCAACCGCTGGCCCACTGATTAATGTTGATGAAGTTGTCTGCGAGTTCCGCGTTGTTAAGAACGAGTTTAATCGCAGCGGCGGCGTCGAACTGTACGGTCCCAGTATCCGAGTCGATGTAGGTATTGTCTACCGTAATCTCTTCGGCTGGCACCTGCTCTAAATTGGCTATTGTTACGTCAACGTCGCTCATAGTCTCCACGGCCCTTTGTTACCGAAAACAACCATTCTTGGGTCCTTCGGCTTTTCAGGCTCCTGTGCTTCGGGTTCCGGTACAGTTACATCGCCCCGTTCACCTCTCACATACTGACGCCACGTTGGCGCGTGTACAGTAGGAGGCTGCTCGTGTCTTTGGCTATAAGGCGACCCGCCCGAGAACATTCGGTCGTACTGCATCTGCTTCAATTGTTTACGCTCGTACTCTTCTTGCGCTCTCTTCTCTTCTTCCGGGTCTACCCTGGATGCGGTAAACATTCTCTGGTCGAGGAGTCGAGTCGCTTGAGAAATAGCGTCTGGTATATCGTCTTTTCTTCCCTTCTTTGTCTCGCCCGTGAATCTCTCGAACTGACGGTATAACTCGTCAATCCAAGGACCCGCGACGAAATGAAGGCGGTCATCCGCGAGCAAAATCTCCAAGCATTTGATTCTGTTTGATTTTGCGTTAAGCGTGTTTCCGGTTTCTACCCATCGGATGCTGCTCAAAACTTCCGGGCATCCATATCTGTTCGCGTAAGCAACCAGCACCAAGTTAAAGAGGTCGTGGCCTAATGATTTTTCAATCAAAGTTCTCGACGGTCTGTGCTTTCTTAAAAACAGCACTGTGTTATTGGCTAAGTCGGATGCCTTCCACTTATCGTAGTGAACATCCAAAACAACCAACTCTTGAGTGTTATCCGCTCGGGTGTGTATGCGGGATGCTGCTAGAACTGAAAAATCCGAACCCTTATTCTCTGAGTAAGCCCAGTCTAGCGTTACAACCACGTCTCCGGATTCAGGCGCGGCTGAGGCTCCGTAGGTGTGGGTGCGTAGAACTGCCTTCTCGAAGTGGACCGCTAGGTCGCTTACTTCTATCGGGTCTGTTGCAATGTTCAAGTACTGGTTTTTGAAACCGCGCTCTTTGTACTCTTTCAGTTTGCTACGAAGAGCCTTCCAGTTCAGCTTGTACGGGAACCACAAATCAACCATATCTTCTGTGACTTCGAAGACGCCGTTCGGCTTTTCCAGAAGTCGCTGATACTCTACTCTGAATTGCGACTTCGGTGTCCAGCACGAGAGGCACAGATACTTAAACGGTTCCGTCGAACTAACATCGTCCTCGTCAACCGCCTGACCCATGCGCCATCCGTACCAGTCTGTGGTGAAGTAGCGCGTACCGATAATGTCGGTGAATCCCCAACCCTCGACAAGAGCGTTGGTTGACTTAACTTTTTCTTTCAACTTCTCTCGAAGGTCTTCGTCCGCCGAGTTCTTGTCTTCTACGATATCGTCCAACTTTCTGATATCGCAGCGCTGTCCTACGAAAGACGAATCCAGCGACGTAATCCACACGTGCGGTTCTTTCGAGTTGAATAGCTGTGCTGGGCAAGTAATCGGCTGCTCAGAGCGGCCATCCACGCCCGTCAAAATATACTCTGGGAAGAGCATCTGAAATGCCGTCGGCTTTCCGCGCGGCGGCAGGTAAAAGTACTGCTTGACTTCTCCCATCAACTGATTCGATAGGCTCTTGACCGAAGTCATAATCATGACGCGAATGTCCGGGCAGTTCAACATCCACTGCACGGTATCCAGGCCGTCGATTGTAGACTTGTATCCGGAACGAGGAGCAAACAGCATCAGCGTGCGCGTCTCGGAGCCGTCTGCCGCGAAGCGCTGCTGTCTTCCGATTATGTCGTGCACGTCATCAAAGGTGCAGTCCGGGAAGTAGGCCCCATCAAAATTCTTCTGCACGAAGGCGTCGCAGATTACCTGATGCGTGTCGTGAAACAGACTCTTTCCCACCAAGCGACCGAACCAGAACAGGTCCTTGCGTGCTTTGTCGCGCAGGTCAAGCCAATCTCGGAACGAGACAACCCGGTCAACTTCGAACGTCTTGCGATGCTCGATGTTGTTCGGGTCAATCTTGATGCCACCGATTTCGACGGCACGGATTTGAATCTTTTGCATAACAGGAACCGGGAAGTTGCTTATCTTCTTTCCGGTCTTGTTATCCAGCTTCTCGTCTTCGTCGCTGATAATCGCAGAGGTTGCGCCCTCGTAAATAGCGAGCAACTGCACGGTGCTGCGGCACTCGCTCTTGTAGAAACGTCCGCTCTCGTCCAGTTCTTTTGCCCAAGCAAGATTCTCGTGATGCTCCTGCTCTCTTAAGGATTTTTCTGCTTCCTCGACAATAAGACTGGTTGTCGAGTAGGGTTCCGGCATACCCTTTTCACGTGCGCGTTTATTCGCTTGTCTACGACGGGCCGCTTCTCTTGACTGTTCTGCCGTTGCCATGAAAAACCTCTATTGGGTTACTGCTGGTCTAGCACCTTTTTAGCCTGCTCTCGACTTGCGAGAGCGGTATTGATTTCGGGTGCTTCGTTACTTCTAACTCCCAAGAACTCGCCCGGGGCCTTTCGGGCCTCTCGTGCGTGGGAGTAATCGGTTCTTGGTTTAACTTCCGGAGCGAACGCGCTGGGCTTGTTGCCCGTAACGCTCTTGGTGAAATTGTTTGCTTTGTCGAGGGCCTTCTTCGCGCCCTCTAAAACGTTTGGTACTGAACCCATCTTTAGCTCCCCGGCAGGTCGATATCTTCTTCGCTGTCGCTTTCTTTTACAAGCGGCTGAACTTCGTATCCGTTCGCGTTTTTGAAGACACCGATGATGCCGCCCGGTTCAACCTTCAAGCTGTCATAACTCTCGTCAAAGAGACGGGAGATTTCTCGGATGACTGAGCCGTGAACACAAGCTGCCGATGGCACGCCGCTGTCTTCCCCCACTTTGATAACTTTCAAAATAGCGGGGTCAACGCGGTCGCGAAAATGCTGTACGCTCTCGCCGCCCGGGATAGTCACTTCCGGATTATTGCGGTAGTACTCCATCTTCTCTCGGTTCTCGTCCGACTTCGGGAGACCGGAAAAATCTCCGGTATTCAAGCTGTCAAGATTATCCAACTTCGCTGACTTCATTCTCTTCGCTTTTTCCAGCGGTAGAAGAGTCTGAGCGGTGCGCTGCATGCCGCTGTGGTATAAAGCGCTCAACTTATATGCAGCCAAGTAGCCTGGGATTTCCTCCGCCTGAGCCTTGCCGTCCGCGTTCAGCGGAACATCAAGGTCCCCACGGAACTTCTCTTTTCCGTCCGGGGGATTATTCAGTTCGGTTTCTCCGTGTCTGATGAAAAACGCGATGATATTCATTTACATCCAATGCTTCTTAAAGTACAGAACAATCGCTTCCAAAAGCGTTGGCTTCTTGGGAGTGATGTGGTCCTTGATGTCTTCCCCGTTCGGCGGTGCTTGAGAGCGAATGCCCGCTGACGCGTCATCCATGAAGTCTACGAAGTGGGTGCCCATCGGCATTACTATGGTTGCCATCTGGGTGCTAGGGAAAACGGCTTCTACCATCCCAACAATCTTGTGCGTGCTCGCGTCTACCACCGCGCTGCCGGATGCGCCCGGTCCAACGCCGATGCTTACGAAGTAGCGGCTCTTGCACATGTGACTGCAAGCAGGTCCGCCTTCGTCGTACGTAATCTGCTTCGAGACGACCTTGCCCTCGATAACTTGTTTCACGACGCCTAGAGAGAAGTTTGCATTCAATACCGGGGTACCGATTGCCGGAATCTCTTCCTGGTCTTTCAAAATTTCGATGACCGGATAATTGCGGAGGCTTTGAAATTCAAAGACCGCGTAATCGTATCTGTCGTCGGATGCGAACTTTATGAGGTGAATTTCATGAAGTACGGGCTTCTCGCTCAACGCGTCGGAAACGTAGTACTTCCAACCCTTGTCTAGCGCTTCGTAGCTAAAGCAGTGTCCCGCCGTCAAACCAGCGAAACCCCCGCCGCCGTTCGCGTCAATCACGGTTGCGGTGCACGTGAAGTGACTTTCGAACTTGCAACCCCACACGTCGTAACTTCCGAACCAGCCGTCAACGACCTTGTAATCGCAGACCTGCTTCCCGGTGTAGACGGCCAAGGTTGCCTTGGACAGCGTCTCTGAGAAGTCCGGCTGCGCGGTCTTAGCGAACGCGGCGGTTCCGAATAGAGATGCGGCTAACAACGATAGTGCGAGAAAGAGTTTCTTCATTCTGATTCTCATGAGCAACTCTTGGCAGAGCACTGTCGCCCATACGCGGTTCCCGAAGGACCCCCTGCTCCGCGTTTACTTCCCGTCTTGGTCCGGATACTTTTGATACGTGAATGCGTGTGCGCCTAGAAAGCCGTAATACGCATAAACCGTGTTCTGAATACCTGACCCAATGTCGTGGCCTGTTTTGAAGTGGTACACAAAGATAGCAGCTTGAGCCGCAGTTCCTAGAATGATGTGGAACTTGTTTATGAGTAGGTCTAGCGCTTTGCTGAAATTCACTTCTTGAATCCTTTCATGGTCTTGGCAAAATTTTTCATGTGCTTCATGTGCTCGCTGTCGCTATCGTGAGTCGCCAGCTTATCTTCCGGAATGGTCTCGCCTTGAGGCACACCGAGAGCACGGTGAAGACCACCCTTTCGTAGGTGATGCATCGCGCGATAAGGGGAAGCGTTGTGCTTAGCCATGTCAGGCTCCTGGCGTTAAGCCCGATGCTGTTGGCGGCGGTACTGCACCACCTTGAGGAAGCGCGTGAGGCGCTGCTTCCGCATCTGCCTCGCCTGGGTTCGGCGCGGAAGTGTGGTCCATCATGTGGTCCATCAAGCCGTCGTGGTCCGCCACGGCGCTCTTAACGTCCTTGTGAGCACCGTCCTTGTGCACGTGGTGCACAGTGTGGCTTCCGTCTTCGTGATGCTCAATGTGAGTATGTGTGAACGGGTGATGCTTTTTCATAAATCCTCTTAAACCTGTTTTGCTTTACGCGCATTTCTAGCGCGTACGTATTCGGAGTCCTCGGTCTTGGGCAAACTCTTTTGAGATTCGAGGCTAAAATCTTTCGACTTAAACTTGGGCTTGTCTGGAGGCGATATCAGTTTCTGTGCCTCTCGCCACTCCATGTGCTCGCCTTCGTGACCGTCACAGCAATCATCCCAATCAACGCTCTGACCTTTGTGCTCCGACATCGCGTCGGAAGTTTCATCCTGGTCTTTGGACATCAGCTTGCAAACGCCGTCTTCGCCTTTACCGTCGGTAACTACGAAGTGCTCGCAAGAAGCGCCGTCCTTAAAACCGCCGCAGTTGGTTCCGGTAGGAGACTTCGCCCACTCTAAACCAGTTTGGTCTGCTGCTTTCTCACCAACAGTGTTGACGTTGTAGACGACTTGGTCGTCCCCAACCGCCAGCGGAGTTCCTCCGCGTTGGTAGGTACAAACAGGCGTGTAAACCTGACCGCCCTTGGTGACGCGGTCGATGACGATATCAGGCCCATGAATCTGACAACGCTTTTGGTGCGCATACATAAACGCACAGTTGAAGCAACTCTTGGGAGCGTCGCCCGTGTCTTTACCACCGACGAACGCTAGCGCCCATCGTTGTACGCCGGAAGCTGGTTCGATTTGTACTAGCTTATCCGCCATACCAATCCTCTTACTTATTGGATTCTTTTCTAGCCGCACGCGCTGCCGTATAAGACGGCTTCTTGACGTGCTCCGGAACGTGCTGTCCCTTCGATGCAGCATCCCACTCGGCAAGCGCTTTCTTCCCTAGTATCTCCGGGTGCGCGTGTAAATAGCCTCGTTGTGCGGCAGACTTGAACGGCATTACTTAATCCAGTGAAGATACTGAGCTAACTGATGTAATCCGCCTGTAACCGGGATTACGCAGACAGCTTGAATCTTCTGCCAAAGACGTGTGCTCTTATCGTTGTCTTCCAACGACTTGACCTTGGTTGACATCTCGCCGCGAAACTCGCGAAAATCACCGTGATATGTTTCCACGACCTTGGTTAACTCTGTTATTGCTTTCAAGATTTCTGTTTTGTCATCGGGCATGGGAACTCAAAAGTTTGTCGGGGCTATGACTCGACCTGCTCGGGGTTTCACCGAACTGGGAGGTCGCCGTTTATGTAGGCGCACCTGCCACAGAAAAAGAAAGGGGAGCCTTTCGACTCCCCAAAGTTATTATGGAGTTGCGTACCATTGCAACTGTGGAATCGGTACGGTGCTTCCACTCACCTTAAGAAGAACAACAACTTGGTCTCCTGAGTTGATAGTAAGACGGGATGTGTTAATGTACCCGACTTTCACACTGAGAATTTATGCGCCGTATGCTTGGAACTGGTACAAGCGAGCAAAGTTCTGCGCCAACGACACGGAGAACGTTACACGAGCAACCAAACCAACTACGTTACCCTGCGTCGGAGCAGGCTGACCCTTTACGAAGTCAAGACCGCTCGGTGGGTTCGTGATTGGGCTAGGTCCAATAACAGCCGCGTTATTCAACGAAGCAATGAAGTAGCCTGATAGAAGACCCGGAGTTGCGCCCGAGTTGTTCGTACCAACCAACGTTGCCTCTATAGACCAGTTAACTGGGGTTGCCGATGCTAGAGTAACTGCGCCTGTGCTTGCGATTGCAGCGTAGGTCGGAGATGCGATTGTTCCGGTGTTTGCCACCAAATCAATCGTGACGTTACCGCCACCAGTGAAGGGAAGAACGTCTCCACCTAGCACAACTTTGAACACCTGACCCTGCAATTCACCGAATGCCGGAACGTCAAGCTGACCAGCCGCGCTCGTTGCGGAAGGCGCTGCCGAGAAGTTACCGATTGACGAACCTAGGATGCGGGGGAAGTACTTTGCTGCTGTACCTACGCCGCCAACGGTAGACGGGTTAAGGCCGTTTACCTGGAAGTCTCTGATTACTGACATGGTTTTCCTTTATGTACCCGCGACGAAAGGTGTTTTAATGTCCCCGCGCCGAGAGCTTTAGTAGAACGCGTTTAGAACGTGCTACGCGTTACCACTTCAATTTGTGAGCGAACCCACAAAAACTTTTTAGTTCTGAACGTACCAAGCTGTTCCGGTGATAGGCGATGTTGTGGTTAGAGTTGCAGCAATCGCATTTCCGGCGACCGCCGACTGATACCAATCAACTGTCGGGTCTGGCGGAAGAGTTATAACAGTGCCGTTTGCGCTTATAGCCATTGCTCCGCTTAGTGCAGTTCCCGCTACTCCGTCATTTATCACTATGGTGTTCGCGCCCGTACCTACCATCAACAAAGACACGATGGTGATAATTTTTCCTGCTACACCCGGAACGATAGTGTTAGCGGTACCGATAGAAGACAGGGTAAACGCCACTTGATGAATTTGTTCTCTTAGTGCTACGCCCATGTTTCTCTCCGTTACGCTGCCGGATTGGGCGTGGGAGCCTCAATCTTTGTCGGCGGTTTTCCTATCTCTGAAAGCTGCGCTTGGGCTTGTGCCAATTGTTCTCGAAGCTGCATCACTTCGAGGTGGAGGCGACCCAACTCAGCGAAAATCTTATTGATGTCCATTGTCAATCCTTTAGACAGTTACTTCTGCCCACAACAAACGACCCGTAACGCTGACCGTTGTTGTTGAAACTGTATTCAAAAGCGCTAGCACGCCACCCGGTGGAACGATGAACGAGCCGTCTATGTTTTGTGTGTAGCTAACCGTCGGTGTTTGAATGGCGGTTGATACTGCGGCGGTCGTAATAATTGTTGGAGTCGGGAAGTCCGCTGCTTCCAGAAGAACTAGGTTGTTAGTCAAACCAGTTAGTGCCACAAATGCCAAACCCTTAGCCTTGGAACCAGCGCTCGTTAGGTTGCTGTGGTTTACTGGGGCGGTTCCTAGGGTGAGTGCACTGTTACCAACTGAACCTGCCCAAACAAATGCTCCGGGACCAGTTGATGCCGCGTTGTTGATACCAGATGCCAGCGTTGCTTGGAGAATGACCAAGTTAACACCAGAACTCAACGGATTCCATACACCAAGAATCGGTGTCGTGGTATTCGTCAATGTGATGGTGTTCGCGGTTAACGCTGTGAGAGCAGTTACGCCGTTTCCAAACAATTGCCCACGGTAGTTCTGTTCGTAAAAGCGACCTTGAAATTCTGAGACTAGGATATCGCTGAACTCGCCTACGCCCGCAGTAATATTCTGTCCGGTCTGCTTACCTGTCTGTCCTTGGTTGCCTTGAAGAATCATCGTTATTCCTTAGTCAGCGTAATCGTCAACGCCTTCCTCCTGGGCAATAGCTCCAGGGTCAAAATCTCTTGGGTTGTTACGACCGCCGTCGCACGCGATGGCTACAAGCGCTCGTCTCATTGCTTCCAACAAAATCGTTTGCTGTGAGCGAAGGTCATTCCCAGAAACCAAACTCTGGTCTGTTGATGCTCCAACAGGGAGCGGCAAAGACGCCACGCTAACTGGTTGAGTTGCTTGGAAAAATGTTCCGGTAACTGCTTGCGTTGCCGGGAATGAGTCCGATGAAACGGTCACGCGCGGAATGCCCGCGCCGCTCACGCCCGTTCCGGTTACAACGGCTGAGCCGCCAAACTGTGCAACGTTTTCGTTCCAAGGTGTGGCATTCGCCGTACCTTGGTTGGCCGTTACCGTTCCACTTACAACCCACGGAGAGGTGCTCTGTGTTACGGCTAGCGTTGCGTTCTGCACGCTTACGTTGACGGTTGCTGCAATGCTGACAGCCTGAGTTGCTGGAAATGAATCCGATGAAACTGTAACGCGAGGAATACCTGCGCCTGAAACTCCGGTTCCGGTTACGACGTTGCTGCCGCCGAACTGACTAACGTTGTCTGTCCACGGAGAAGAACCTTGCGTTGCTGCTACGGTCCACGAGCCGCCCTGATTTGCTGTTACGGTTCCTGATACAACCCACGGAGAAGTGCTTTGAGTTACCGCTATCGTTCCCGAGACTGGTTGAGTGGAACCAGAACCGTCAACTTTCAACGTTCCTGTTCCAGCGTCCACTTGAACGCGACGCCATACGGTGTTGGTTGCATCCCAACCTAGAAGGTTCGCGCCGATTTCGGTTGTTGTAGGATTCGCTAAAGCGTCTCCCAAGGCAACAGCAGCCGGAAGATGGTTGTCCGATGTTACCCACGGAGATGTGCTTTGCGTTACAGCTAGCGTGGCGTTTTGAACGCTTACGTTCACCGTTGCTTCATCAGAAGCTAGCACAACCGGAATCGAGTTTGCGCTAGTCTTGGTTCCAAGCGTAACCGCTGAACCACCAAACTGCGCGATATTCTCGTTCCAAGGAGTTGCGTTTGCTGTGCCCTGGTTTGCTGTAACTGTGCCCGCTACCGTAACCGTCCCAAGCGTCGCACTGTCGATGATGACGTGCTGCGCCGAAGAGAAGGCTACGAATAAATCTTGTGATGCGTCTACCTTCAACGCACGAATCTTTGAGTTGACAGAATCCCAACCCATAGACAGTGTGCCTGTCGGGGTTGCACCGCTGGCCGCGTTGTCCGCGAACTGAGTGCCGCCGCCGAAGGACGTAATCTGATTTCCGGAGCCGTCAACGATGGCGACCGTCGGTGCCTTGGTCGTTGCTCCTAGAGCGAGACCAGTTACGCCGACAAGATTGCCGCCGATGTTCACGCCTTGGTAGTCGGCGTTGACCGGAACCGCTGAACCAGTTGCTGACGCTGCCGCGTTGCCGCCCGAGATGGTCCCTTCCGCCAGGTTGACGTTAAGGTTTCCGGCTGCGCTTAATCCTAGAGCATGAAGAATGTTGCTCGGGTTCTTGCCTAGGGCAACGGTGCCTGTTGGCGTTGCCTGGGTCGTGCCGTCCGCGTACTGCGTGCCGCTTGCAGCACCAGCCGCGATGTTGACCAGAATGTTCCCATTTGCATCAAGTTGAAACGGTAGTGCTTGACCTGGGCTTGGCGCAGGAGACGTTAGATTGTAAACGCCCCCAATAAGAATCGATGTTGTGGGGGCCGAACTGTTCAGTGGCCCTGTGCTCATTCAGCCTCTTAAATCGTGCCGCGACGCTTCATGTCGAGAATGATGCTCGCGACTGCTTCTGTGAACTCTCTCGTCTTGACTGTGAACGGAAGCCCTTGAGGACCTTCCGGACCTTGCTCGCCGCGCTCACCTTGCGGTCCCTGCGGTCCTGTTGGACCCGCCGGACCTTGTGGCCCTGCTGGGCCTTGTGGACCAGTTGCGCCCGTTGCGCCTGCCGGACCTGGGATATCTGAAACTCCTGCTTCGCCTTGAGGACCCTGCTCGCCGCGTTCGCCTTGAGGACCCTGCTCGCCCTTGGCTCCGTCGTTACCATCGCGACCGTCGGCTCCGTTGACGCCGTCGTTACCATCGCGTCCGGCTTCGCCGCGCTCGCCTTGTGGGCCTTGAGGACCTTGGGGTCCTGTCAAACCTGTTACGCCCGTTGCGCCGCGCTCGCCCTGTGGACCTTGCTCGCCACGCTCACCGCGCGGACCCGGCTCACCTTGCGGGCCAGTTGCGCCGCGAGGACCTTGCGGACCTGGGACATCTGACTTACCCGGCTCACCTTGCGGGCCGCGTTCGCCTTGAGGACCGACGCGCGAATTTTGATGTGCACGCAGGTCTTCGAGATACTTCTCAATTTGATAGACTCTCTCTTCGTACGTCAAAGAGGCGTCGAATAAATTTCTGCCCACGTTATCTCCAAACCCAGCCGCATTGACACTTCACAACTTCGCCGTGCTTCTTTCGAAGCAGACGACGACAGCCACCGCACAGACGCTCCCACATAGGGATGCCCCTAGGCTAACTTGGCCTGAAACAAAGAAAAAGGCGCACCCGTTAAGATGCGCCTTTTGAAATTACTTAGTGTGCCACTGACCGTTCGTTGTGCAGAAGAACAGAACTGGTGTACCAACCGCGACGGGAGTAAATCCTACGTTCGCGCCAGCGTTATTGATTTGCTCACCTAGTGCGGGCCAAACCTTGAGTCCTGCCGCGCCGTCATTGATGATGGTAACTTCCATACCACGTAGTCCCGGTGGTAAGGTCGTAGAATCGTTCAATGTTGCGACGGTTGAAAAACGGGAAATCGGAGTTGAAATCACAATGCTATTTCCTTGTGTTCCGGCTGCCGTTGCCGTTAATCCGTCTGACGCCATCTTGGTGCCGTAGAAAAACCCGGATACTGTTTGTCCTGTCAAAACTGCGCCGCCTGGACCAAGAACCTGGACAACGTCTAAGTTCTCGCCCATGTCAATGTACTGGTCTCTTGCTGTTGTTGAGGGAATCGCCATTTAAGGCTCCTTAAAATCAAATTTGCTCGTCAGATAGTGGCCCCGTGCCAAAGCTACCCCGAGACTTGTCGATAACTGCTATTGGATGCTGCGTCGGAGATTTTATTGTCCTAGAAAATTGGTTCCGGCGTGTGGATTCGAACCACAATTAGCGGATTCAGAGTCCGCAGTCCTGCCAGTTAAACGACATCGGAACAGAAATTGGAGCGGTGTCCTCGTACTCACTAGAGCGATGGGGTCCTTCTCACCTAGGCACTCACCGCCGAGTGTACTCCCAGATTACCAGACCTACGATTACGAAATTGGTTGGATGCGAAGGATTCGGACCTTCATCTGACTGATTCAAAGTCAGCCGTGTTGCCAGTTACACCAGCGTCCAACAGAAAATTGGTCCTACACCGTGGAATCGAACCACGTACGCCCGCCGTTTCAAGACGGCGCTCTACCAATGAGCTAGCGTAGGATGGAGGAAGAAGATGAAATCGAATCATCAACCCGCTAGAGTTGGCCTAGTGTTCGAAACTAGTTGAGCGCCTTGCTCACCATCTTCCAAAACTTTTCTACGAATACGGTCTTTGTAATTCTTCTCACACTCGATGCAATCACGACGAAGACCGTTCCAATTAGTTCTATTCTTTGCAAATCTATCAACAGAGAAGAACTGTTTATGTGTTCGACACCAAGCCTTGCCTTCTGGTGGTGTTATACGATTACAACTGGGTTTTCCCAGTGAACCTTGAATGTGGGGTGTATTACAACGCGTGTGAGAAAATGTCACATTATCTAAATCCCAAAACAACTCAGGAGAGCGATTCTCCCAAGGACGAATGTGCTCAATACTCAAATCATCAACAGACTCAATCATCTTACCACACTTCACACAAACACTGTCACCGTATTTTTGTAATTGACGAAACAAAATCATCTTACGAAGACGATTTGCCGCTGCTCCGTGGGACATACCAAGTTGTTCTGCAATTCTAGCACTGCGTGCTGCATGTGATGCGTGTGAGTTACCCATCGTCGTTGGCTCCTTTAAGCACTTGACTGATGTTTTCAAATGGCGGATGATGAAGGAATCGAACCCTCTCGACCTTTCAGTCGGGACAGTTTTCAAGACTGCTGCTCCCCATGAAGCCCAATCATCCGTAAAAATTTAGGCTACTTTCTTCGCCTTGCGAATCTTCAAATAGTTTCTCACAGGAAACGTCATCGTGCCCGCTGCGCATGCAAACGGAAGCCATGAGTGTGCCGCGTCAACCACGCCCGCGTATCCGGATGCTGCTAGAAACGCTAGCACGATTGCCGGACGAAGGACCCCGGCGTCCAAAAACGTACGGAACGGGTGAGCCTTCTCGGTGAACCACTTCATCAATTTGTTGCCTTCGGTCTGGCCGTAGTACCAGATGCCCCAGCGGGTCACAAACACATCTGTCAACATCGCCACGTACCAAAGAACGGCAGCGAAGTTGTAAGTAAAGTCTCCGTTCGGAAGCGTGCGGGGGTCGAACATTCGGTCTCCTAAACTGGTATCTTCAAATTTCTGATAGCTTCTCTGATGTGCGCGTACCCGGCTTGAAATGCAAAGCCTGCTGCCATCACGTAGCCCGCGTAAACCGAGAAACGATTCGCTAACAACCCAACCGCAACCTCGCCCGCGATAACAAGAGTGCCCAAGCCATAAACCTTCAATGTGCTGGGTCTGGGTCCGAACAGCCACGCTGTGTCGGCTTCGTAGTAGTCCGGATTCTTCAAGAACCGAACTGTTGTCCATCCATCGAATAATGCCGCGCCGGATAAAACCACCGACGCCACTACTAGTGGTATGTTCATAAAATTGGCGGAACGAGGAGGAGTCGAACCTCCACGTGCTTTCACACGCTGGTTTAGCAAACCAGTCCGGCTACCGTTTCGGCACCGTTCCAGAAAATGTGGGGCGACCGGAGCCGCCCCGATTTTGTCTCAGATTAAACCTCTACCGTAATACGAGGATTCGTCGGTGCGGCTGGTGGTGCTGGCGGCACGTTCGGTCCTGATGGCGGTAGCGATATCTGTACGCTTACCTCTGGCGGGTCTAGTGAAACCCACGTCACTGTGTTGTCCTGTGTGATGGTATTCAACACTGGAGAGAACACTGGACGATGGGCTGCGTCACTGCTGATACCCGGAACAGAGACTTGCTGAAACGATTGGCTAACGCAATCGAATACGATGTCCCCAACGTTGAACTGCTTGTTAGGAGCATAAACCGATAGCGTTGCGGATAAGAACATGACAACTGAATCAGTGTCCAGTGTCACTGCGCCTACGCGAGCCAGCAATCTGCCGTTGACTCTTACGCCCGTGTTAACGGTGATAGACGCTTGAGCCATGATTGTCCCGGAGAAGTTCGTTCCAACTCCGAGTGTTGCAGAACTGCCGACTTGCCAGAAAATGTTCGCCGCTTGTGCGCCGCCTAGCAATACGATGTTGCTGTTGCTAGCAGCGGTTGTAAGCGTTGAACCAATTTGAAAAATGAAAACCGCGTTCGGGTCTCCTAGTCCATCGAGAACCAGGGTCCCGGTGATGCCTACCGAACTTGCGTTCTTATAAACACCCGGTGTGAGAGTCAACCCGCCTAAATCACCCGGGAGAGCCGTGAACGGACTGCCGCTGGATGTGAGTCCAGAAGCCGATGCCGTTGCTGTCTCCGCCGTTGCTGCTGGGTTCGTCAACGTGATTGCTGTAATCGTCTGGGCTATGCAAACGAACGTTCCGTTGTTGGAAGCGTTAGTAAAGCCTGTGACCGTGAATCTTTGTCCAACTAGAGCGTTTCCTGCTGGGAAGGTTCCCACGTATGATGTATTTCCGAATGCGTCTGGTGCAGCAACGGAAGTTACAGGATACGGGCCTGTTGCAGAAAAACCGCCTATGCCCGAAGGATTAACAGCGGATGCGGCTGCATTGTAAGCCGTTGTTAGTGCGGCCTGCGCTGCTGCTGCAACGAAGTCCCCGGCGTGAAACACGCCCGAGATTGCTGCTGGTGCTCCGAAACCAGTGATTGAAGTTCCCGGCCAAACTCCCACGTCACCCGCGACGGTTGTTGCGCCCGTGTTGGTGACAGTAGAACCTGCCAAGATTTCAAAACTGTTTGCCACTCCCACGTTTGGTGGGGTTGGGCTGGGACCGAACGGAACAGCGACGGAAAGAACGCCGACCGAGTTAGCACTTGAAATGCCGCCTGCGACCGATTCAATCTCGTAGCTGTAAACGTGGCCCGGGACAACTCCGAAATCCTCAAAGAACGGATTCGGTGTAGCAAGCGCCGAGTGTACCTCTGCGGTTGCGAACGAACTATTTAGTGTCAACGTTGTCGCAGAAGACGCGACGCATTGAAACTGCCCGTTGTTCGCGGAGTTACCGAAACCTGTAACGCGGAACACCAATCCTACGAAGGCGTTTGCTGCGCCACCGCTGATAACTCCAGTGTAAACGGCTTGACCGTTAGCGGACTGGGATACCGAGGATAAGACGAGCGCTGGTCCTTGCTCAATCAGGCCAACGTTGTACGGAACTAAACTCTCATTTCCGGGTGCTGTACCACGGAAAATGTTGTAGCCATCGACCAGGGACGGACTTGGGTCCCATGAGATGGTAATAGAATGTGTCATGAACTGCTCCTTGCACGCAATAAACTACATGCGCGTTGGGAGCAACGTGATACCCAGCTAGCTGACGCAACCACAATCCTGATTGTCGCACTCTATGGCGAGAGCGCGAGGACCGGACACATTCATTTTCAGTCACTTCCAAAGAAGTGAACCAAAAGGGAAGGAGGCTTTAACTCCGACTGACTACCTGATGCTTACTTCTTTGGATTACTTACACAAAATTTGCAAACTGGTCTTCTGTGAGGATGGCTGTAAATTAGTTCCTCTGCCAGTTTCTTGCATACGGGGCACATCTTCATGGCTGTCACCTCCAGCCATAATACTACCACACCCGTGGTACCGCGTCTGTTCAATATTGGACAGTACTGTTAATACAAGACACTTATCTAAAATTGGCAGGTCATGAGGGATTCGAACCCCCACCGCATCGTTTTGGAGACGAGCATGCAACCAGTAACACTTATGGCCTGTTGAAAATTGGTGGAAAGTCGAGGACTCGAACCTCGGAAGCCCACAAGGGGCATCTGGTTTACAGCCAGAAGCAATTGCCGCTATGCGAACCTTCCACAATGCTAGTTGCGCCTCGGTGGCTCTATGGACTGCTCTCACCGATATGTTTAATGTCACAGCGCAAAACTTGGAGCCTCGTCGAGGAATCGGACCCCGGCGTTCGCTTTACGAAAGCGACGTACTGCCACTATACTAACAAGGCTCGGAAAATTGGAGCGAAATGCGGAAATCGAATCCGCGCCTGGACCTTGGCAAGGTCCCGTTCTGCCACTATACCAATCTCGCCCAGAAAATTTGCCGACCGTATTAGCCGTTATACGGACCCAGGTTGTTGAGACCCAGGAGAGGATTCGAACCTCAAATCGTCGGACTTCTCGGACGCGTGGCTGGCCGTGTCACAGCCCTTTGGACTCGCGCTACCCGATTAGTATTGGAGCACAATCGTGGATTCGAACCACGGTGACCGAGGTACAAGCTCGGTATATTGGACCGCTATATGAATCGTGCTTGGAGCTTCGACGTGGAATTGAACCACGACTTGTTCCTTACCAAGGAACCGTTCTGCCGTTAGACTATCAAAGCTCGGAAATTATTTAGGCGTGGTCACCCTTGTCGCCCTTATCGCCTTTGTCACCCTTGTCGCCACGGTCGCCCTTGTCTCCTTTATCACCCTTGGAGCCTACTGCGCCGTCCTTGCCATCGACGCCTTTATCGCCTGCGTCGCCCTTATCACCTTTGTCGCCCGGGTCGCCCTTCAAACCGTGTACGCCGTTCTCGCCTGGGTCGCCCTTGTCGCCCTTCAAGCCATGCTCACCGTTGGTGCCAGCATCGCCTTTGTCGCCCTTCGGGCCGACTGGGCCGGGTACGCCTTGTGGTCCCACAGGGCCTTGGAGACCTTGTGCGCCGACCGGACCCGCGATACCGCGCGGACCTAGAGGGCCTGCTTGACCTGCCGGACCTGCTGGTCCGACGTGCTTCTTCAAACTCAAAATGAATGCAGCTACAGACACTGCGGCTGTAACAGCAGAAACCAATTCAGCGGGGGCAATCATTGGCATCTCCTTATTTTTAACTTCTACAAAATTGGAGCGGCGAACGGGATTCGAACCCGTACGTTCTGCTTGGAAGGCAGACATGCTAGCCGTTAACATCACAGCCGCTTTGAAATTGGTTGCGGAGGTGGGATTTGAACCCACGATAACAAGGTTATGAGTCTTGTGTTTTAGACCAGGCTAAACTACCCCGCTATAGAAAATTTGGTTCTGGTCGCTGGATTCGAACCAGCTACCTTCCGCTTATCGAGCGGACGCCCGTCCACATGTGCTCGACCAGAACAGAAATTGGTGGACCGTTCCGGCTCTGCCCCGGACGCCTCGGAGGTGCAAGCTCCGCGTTCTCCTGAATGAACTAACAGCCCAAAATCATCGTCCACGTTTAGTATCGTGGCACTCTTTACAGTTTATTTGAAACCCACTCCAACGAGTTTCTTTCTTATAAAAGTTATCCACCGGAAGAAACTGCTGATGACCACCGCACCATGACGTGCCTTCTGGTCCAACAAACTTTCGTAAACTGCCTCCGTGATGCACATGGGGACGATTACATTGTAAATGCGAGAACGCTATATTATCCAAATCCCAAAAGAGTTCAGCAGAACGACCTTCCCATGGAAGCTTATGCTCTATGCTTAACTCTTCTACGACTAAAATCTCTTTGTTGCACTTGAAACAAATATTTTCTTTCAACTTTTTCAAAAGATGAAACAAAATATTCTTTCTTAATCTTCCATTGGCCGTGCCGTGAGGCATGCCTAGCGTTGCAGCTTTCTGCGTATTACTCATAATCGTTAACCCTCTTTGGGTTGTTGATTAAGTTAAATTGGTACTCGCGGCGGGATTTGAACCCGCGTTCTTGGCTTGAAAGGCCAGCGTCCTGGGCCGACTAGACGACATGAGCACTACATGCGCCGATACAATTCGCTTTTTGGGGAAGTGGCTTTATGCATTTATAGCCAATCCGATAATTGTATCGTACGAACTTGGTAGCGTCGGCGGGATTTGAACCCGCGTGACCAGATTGAGAATCTGGCATCCTAGACCACTAGATGACATCGCCACAGAAATTGGTTGTCAGCCTCGGTGCCGACCCGAGTCGTCGCGCTAATCAGGCGCTCTCCTCGACTTATAAGGTCGAGCCGCATGCCGATGCTGCCGACAAAAGGCTGGGCCGACGGGGAATCTAACCCACAATGGGGCAGCCTCTGGCGTTCCTTCCAGCGCATCCCATCACTCGTCCCAGAGAAATTGGTAGCTCGTAAGAGAATCGAACTCTTCCTATCCGGGTGTAGGCCGGATGCATACGACCAGTTTGCTAACAAGCTACAGAAATCAACGGTGGTAATAATGAATCCAGAGAACCAGGGCACTCGCGCTAATCACTACCCCCAGGATGTTGCACACTGTCCGTATCAGTGCCATCCACTGGTCGAATGTTAGCCTTTTCATTGTCCTTCTTCTTTGTTCTGGTCTCGTACCACTTTCTTCTCAACCCCAAGTATTCGAGTTGAGCCTTCAAACTTTCTTCCGCTGCGTGGCGCATCGCGCGGTCATCGCGCCAAATGCCCACCAGGAAGTACAACGCGACTAAGTCAACTACCAACGCCGCAACCGAAGCTACGTTCGCTATAGTCATATTCGCTCACAAAGTTGTGCCCCAACTAGTAACTTCAACAGACCGTCAGGGTCTTGCCGCGCGTATCTGCTAGTTTACTCGGCGCGGAAAAATTTGGTCGAGCGCCAGAGACTCGAACTCTGACCCTACCCGTTAAAAGCGGGATATGCTGCCCCTAACACCTGCACTCGACGGTATTTCTTTGTGAAACTGTGTCCAAGCGCCTTAGTCAACTCTTCGTGGCACTCTTGACATTGCAGTTCACATTTCAAAACTTCTTTCCAAAACTTTTCATCTGAATACGAAGAACCATCAGCGAGTGTGAACTCTTTTGTTTCCGGGTCCTTGTGATGAAACTGTAATTCTTCTTGCGACCCGCAAGTCTCGCACCGCGTTCCAAGAAACATGATTGCGCGAATGCGACGAAGTTGCCAGCGGCGCTTCATGTACTCATTCATGTATTCATTTGTACTCATAAAAATTGGTGCGCCGCCTCAGACTTGAACTGAGACCAAGCCTCCTTAAGAGGGAGGTATTCTGCCGCTCGAAATCGCAGCGCACTGAAAATTATTTGGTTGCGCTATAGCCCGGTTTCTGTCGAGGACGAACATTCCTCTAAGCACGCTACCCGCTCGTCATCCTGCTCAATAAGCAGTCAGAGCCTATTTGCGCTTGCACCCGTGTGGAGTGCCTTCGCTCGAATGAGGGTTTCCAACATGTGAAGATGGATAACCCTACGAAGCCTTACCCGAATCCTTGCGGACCCCGCATCTTCCACGGCACGGTGTTGAGATGTGACCGGAACTTCCTCGCTGACGTTTAGCCACTATCCGGACTCATACGCCATCGCGTTCGTCTACGCTACCAAAATTAATCCGGGGGAGGTTTTCGTTACCCGTCCCGGCACCCAAACGATTCGACTAGTCTACTTCGAGTGTTGCCCACAAGGGGCACCCCCGCACGTGTAGGGCCGACAAACTTGGACTCCTCGGCTAGACTGTAACTAGCTAAGAGCGGGTTTGCAATCCGCCGTCTCGACATCTTCGACATCGAGGAGAAACTTGGTGCGCCGCACAGGATTCGGACCTGTACGCCATTTCTGGCCGGGGGTTTTAAGTCCCCTACGTCTGCCGTTCCGCCAGCAGCGCAATATCTACCCGGCTTGCTGTATATCCTTCAACAGTGTTCGCCACCGGGAATCTTGGTCGCCCGCCCCGGAGTCGAACCGGGACTCTACTTTATTCGAACCGCGTTTTGAGTGCGGCGCGTCTGCCAGTTCCGCCAGCAGGCGATTGGTAGCCCATGAAGGACTCGAACCTTCATCGCTTGATTCGTAGTCAAGCATCCTATCCATTGAACGAACAGGCCACTGTAAAATTGGAGGCCCCGGTCGGATTCGAACCGACTTTTGTACGGGTTAGAACGCCGTTGAGATATCCATTTTCTCGACGGAGCCTCTGAAACTTGGTGGGCCGCGAGGGATTCGAACCCCCACGCTTTTCACGGCACTGGTTTCTAAGACCAGCATGTCTGCCAATTCCATCAGCAGCCCACAGAAATCCTGGCGGTATTTGTCATCGCGCCCCGCCGGAAGCGCATCGGATGATGTTTAGTCACCGAGAGTTTTGCCCCTTACCAGTGCACGAGGCCACGCACCCAGTAGCTAGCTGGGGATGTTTAACTCTCTGTTGCAACGTCGTACAAAATTGGTCAGGAATCGTGGAATCGAACCACGGCCTCATGCTTCCGACGCACGTAGACTACCACTATCAGAATACCTGACGTAAAATTGGCTCCATCCCTAGGATTCGAACCTAGACCTGTTCGGTTAACAGCCGAGCGTCCTACCGTTGGACCAGAATGGAACTGAACTCAATGCCCGGTAGTTTGATATTTTATTCGACGACGTTCTGTTGTGTACACTTTTCTCATGTACCCAGCAACTTGTCCTCTTCGAACTCGTATCGCTTCTTCGGGCGAATACTTTCTTCTAATTCGACGGGCATCTGTGTTGCAGGCTCTGTGACTGAAAGCGATGTTCTCCAAAGAGAAGAACACGGTCCTCGGGTCACTGCTGTGCAACCACGGCTCTTTGTGGTCTATCGAGAGGTCTCGACTTTCCGCAATTTGCTTACCGCATCGAAAACAAAAATCTCTTTTCACTTCCTTCACTAACCCGAAAAGAATTTCTTTTCTAAGTTGGTGACAGGCTGTTCCAAACGGAACACCTAATTGCTGTTGTTTCTTATCCATTCAAACCATCCTTTAAGATGGTTCGAATCCGATACTGTACCAGCCACTCGGTTTAAGTCCGAGAACTTTTACAACCCGGGCGTTACTCCGGTGAAATTGGCGGTCCATACGGGATTTGAACCCGTGGTCTTCTCCGTGACAGGGAGACGAGGACTCCTGACTCCTCCAACAGACCGCAGAAAATTGGTCGAGGAACCTGGATTTGAACCAGGGGTCTCATGCTTCCAAAGCACGCGGGAACGGCCAGACTTCCCCATTCCTCGAAAAATTTCTCGCTTTCCTCAGCGTCGCCACTTAAGGCTAGGTGGACTATCTGCGAGATGCTGACCCGTCACTGGGCCACTTGATTCTTTAGTTGACCGTGTAAATGCCGGGTCCCATCGGTGTTGCTCGTCCCAAACTCTCTGTGTCTTTCATCGTGAAACCATCCTAGCACAGTTCTCGAACTTTGTCAAGCACTATTTTCGAGAATCTTTACTTCTTCGAATAAGCGCGGCCTGGGTAGTTACGAGCGTATGCGTGAGCGTCGTCTCCCGGCTGCTCGGTCTGCTTGCCGATGTGCTCCATGCTGCACGGCAATCCCTTGTGGGAACCGTTGGCGCTTACGCCCATCGAGTTCGAACGTCCGGCCTTCAATGCGGCTGCATCGTGAGAAGTCTCGTGACGAACCTTCTCGGCCTTGGGTGTGCTACGGCCTGGATACTTGTGCGCGTGCGGCTGGTCGTGGGTCATCACTGTCTCGGGTGCGTGGGCCATGCCCGCCGCTGTCTTTTCGCTGTACTTCGCCATTTTCTCATTCCTCGCGTTGCCTCACCTTTCGGTACGGGGCACGCTTCGTACTTCTAAATTTTTGGGGTGGGTGATGGGTCTCGAACCCACTCTGGCCCGATTCACAGTCGAGCGCGTCACCTGTTTCGCCTCACTCACCATCGTAGAAATACTCTACCACGGAAGCGGAGCGTTGTCAAGAACTATTTACAGAACGGCCTTCACGCGGGCAATGACTGCCTTTGCGTCAGCAACGACTTCTGCTTCAATCTTTGCAATCTCGGCCTTGACAGCACTTAGCTTCAAGTTGGCCGGATGCTTTACTCGCCCGAAGCCGAAGCCTACGGCGAGCGCTACTGTAACTGCTGCGATGGTGAACATTGATTGCTCCTTAGTTATTCGGCCCGTGAGTCTTGTGGTTCGCCTCATGGGAATTGATTGGGTATCTGTTTTCGCCCGTCTGCTGTTTCGCTAGACGTACTGCCGCGCCCTTCTCAATCGTGGGCGACGCCTGGACGTGCTTGTCTTCTGCCGGGACACCGACACGGGTCGGCGGCGTATCTGTGAAAGTCGGATTTACGGGAGGCGCATCGTGTTCGCCGCGATTCAAGTTACCGTTGCGTGTTGTTTCTGGGAACTGCATAAACCCTCTTATGGATAAATCTTCTCGTACAACCAACCTGCCATCGAGACGCCGAGTCCGACGTAAGCAACCAGCGGGTGACGGAGAACCAAGCCGCCGAATGCCAGCATGTAACCGACGAACTGGAGCCAAGGTTGAATCTTGATGTATTGGTCAATGCTGTTGAAAATCGTTGAGAGACTCATATCACTCCGTCCTTCTTAAGTCTTAACATGTCACCAACGAAATGAACCGCGAATGCCACACTAAACAGAACCTGTGATAGTCCTCGAAGAAACAGGAGAACGGCTAGCGCTGCAACGAAGCCTGCTGTTTGAATCACTAAAATCGTTTTGTCTGAGAACTTCATCTCAAGTCCAAGGTAGAACGTACTCGGTGTAAATCACTAGAACAGCGAAAATAATCATGACGACCACAGCGATAGCGCCGAGAACTACGAGTCCACCGAGAGCAATCTTCTTCATGACTTCTTGTGCTCCACGAGCCTTCCGCCTGTGAGAGAACCGGGGTCCTTCCCACGCATGATGGCACGCATCGAACTGCCCTTGTATTCGTAAACTCTGTGTCCGTCCGGATTCTCGAAGGTGACGCGGACTGTGTTGTTGTCAATCTTCTCTTTCGAGAGAATGTTCTTCTTGCTCATTGTCGGAGCCTGTTAGACATCTGCACGAGTTCGTGAAGAGTCATCTCGTCTGGGAGTTCGTTGAAGTCCACGCCGAGGTCGAGCAATTCCTCGAAGAGTTCTTCAACGTCTTCTGAGGAATAAATGTCTTTGTACTTCATGCGAGTGCTCTCTGGTAGAAGACGAACCACTTAGTGATTCTGGGTTCTTCTCCGCGCGTCTTCAACCACATCTTCTCGCCGGGTCGGAGAACGTAAACGGCCTTGTCGTGGGTTAGTTCCACTTCATGCTTGCCGACGTTGTGGAACTGGAACTGCTTTCTAAAGTCGCTCGGGTCCATAGTGACGGTGCACTGGACTCCTGCGTCCCAACAAATGTTATTGAACTCTTTCGAGACGTAATCAGGCACGGGAGGTCTCGGACAAGAATCTGTAACTCTGTCCGGCTCGGTGACTTAACTCAGCGGCGGCTTCCGCCACGGAGTCGTCTATCGCGGACGCAAGAGCGAAGCTGGAGAAGTTCGCGTAATCCGCGTAGCCGCTAATGACAGCGTCCTGCCCCATGATGTACGTTGTGTACGCCGCTGGTGCAGCAACGGGTGCCACGCAAGCGGGTCCCTCGGAAAGGAGGATGCTTGGGGCGACTGCGGCCCCCACTGCTCCCACCCCTAGCCATTGAAGGAACTTGCGGCGGTTCACGGTCTCGGTGCCTTCGGTCGTCCTAGGAGAAACGCGGATTGCGCTTCACGAAGGTCGTTAAGAAGTTCAGCCTCTGCTTCCAATCTTTGAACTCGCGATTCCAAATCTGTAGTCGTGTCGTAAACGCCGGACAACTTCTTGTTGACCCAAACGTGGTCGGACGGCATCGACGGCGCTGGTGCTGGGTTGCCCAGCGACTTCTCAATCTTGGTAACACGCGCTTCCACGCCTACCATGTGCTGGTAAGCAGCGTTTCCTACGCCGACCTGACTTTCAACTTGGCCGACGCGCTCGTTCAAGCGCTGAATCTGTTTCAACAGCGCTTCCACATCTTTGCGAACTTGGTCGAAACCCTTCTGGGTCGATTCGCGGAGATTGACCAGCGATTGAACGTTAGACTGGTCGCGGAGGGTCTGCGCGGTCTCTCGCTTGTCGTTCACAGCGATGGCTTCATTCAGCTTCACGAGAATCTCTTCTTCTCGTTTGAATGATAGTTTCGCTACATCGATAACTCGGCTTTCTACCGCACGAATCTCGTCGGTGTTAGCGGCAGTTTTGCCGATTAAATCGAATACCAAGTCGATGATAGATGGCTTGGGGGTCTTCTTGTTTGACATTGGGTACGTCCTTTACTTTCCGCTTTTGCGGGATTGGGTCTTACGTGACTTTCGAATCTTGGTGTTTCTCTTAATGGGTTCGGGGTCGAAACCGCGAACACGATTCTCGGGAATCAGTGTAGACGGCTTACTCATTGCCTTCTCTCGCTGGCGCAAGTGGCGTAGCTTAATGCCACGCTCCACGATTGATTCCGGTGCTTCCTTCGGGTCCGGGTGTGGAAGAAGTGCGCCGAGGATTGGGTCGTCCGCCTTGATGCGTCCGTTTTCCAAACCTTGGGTGATGCTCTTCCAAAACAGGTCGGTCGATTCTTTGATGCGCTGACGGTACTCGTCTGAGTAGGTCGGCACGGGTCCCGGGTCTCTCTTACCGCTTGCTACCTCGGAACTGGCACGGGTGTTGGAACTGGGAAGGTCGTACAACTGATTGAAGGCGTTGACCAAGTCTTTCTGGTCGGAGCGAGCCTTCAAACCACAGTTGTACAAACACTTGACTTCGGTGACACCGTTAGGGAACGTGAAGACGCTGAGGTTGTAGTCTTTCCCTATTCCGTTCAAAGAACTGCGACGACCGCCGCCCTTCAAGTGGGTGCAAGCGAACCTGAGTTTGCTTTTGAACTGTTCGAGGACGTTCGCGAGGGAATACTTCCCCGGCGCAACCCTTTCCAACTGTTCTAGGAGGAACTGCTCAACTGTCTGTGTTGCCATTGGGTGCTTCCTATCCGGCGAACCGGGATTGGTACTTCATCGGTACTGCTAGCCCCGCTGTGCGGGTATAAGGTCTTAGCTCAAAAAGTGTAGTACACTGTAATCCGTTGTTAGTGACGACACGTACGTGTCACGACGTATTTGCAATCCGACCCGGGTATCTGCCGGGGGACCCTAGTCACGTGACGGGTAGCGGTGTAGAGCGGGGTTGCCACGTAAACGTCTACGAGCCAGCGAAGCCGCCTAGGGGCGACTACGGCATGCCAACCACCTACCCCCTACGATTGGCCCTCGACGTGCTGGGGGAGCAAATTTTCTACCAAACTCTAACTCATTGAAAACAAATAACATCATGTTTCGCTGCGAGTTCGCTGTCGGCTCGACACCTCAGTTCGTTGCGCGTTGCAAATCGTTGCAAGGAGGGTTGGCGGTTAATAAGGCATTAACCGTCAAAGGCCCGAAAGAGCGCTAAGTCGCTGATAATAAAGGCTTTCAGGTTTGGCAAGCCGATTGCTGGGGGAGCAAATTCGTTGCCAAACTTGCAAACTGTTGAAAATAAAGGATTTGTTGGAGAAATTTTCGTTCTTAAGATTTCGCTGGCAATCACTCGCGCGATACTCGGTCGAGTCACTGGCTTGTAAGTGATTGATTGTGTTGAGGTTGTTGGTGAGTTCGAGCGTTTAAGTTTGGGTTGATTCTGACTGAATCGTCACCCGAGACGGTCACCATCTTCCTTCCATAGGTAGCTGCTAACTGCCTCATTGATTTTATCTTCATTGTTGTCATCGTGTTATAGACTATGCTTCGAACGAGCCTTGATAACACTTCGAAGCCCAGGCCGGGAATCAAGCGTGTCACTCGCCTGCCGTTCGATTGTGTCATAGTGTCATAATTGTGTCATAAATGACCTTTTTGGCACTTAACCTTATGAATCAACTGGTCTTACACGAATAGTGTCATACGAAAAGGGCTGTTGCAGGTATTACGCGGCGTGCAAACTGATATCATTTCGAAAATAGAACCTTGATTTATATAATATATGATTTTTCATATTATTCTTCTGAATGTAACACCCCCCTCAAACTGATATCATTTCGAGGTGCAAACTGATATCATTTGTGCGCTCGCCTGTAATACCTGCAAACGGCATTTTCGTATGACACAATTCGTGCAACTCTTGTAGAATGAGCACTATAAGCCACAAAAATAGTGTCATACAGCATCCATGACAGAATGACAGAATAGCCTAGATGACACGCAAACTGATATCATTGTGCGTCCAAACTGATATCATTGTGCGTCCAAACTGATATCATTGTGCGTCCAAACTGATATCATTGTGCGTCCAAACTGATATCAGTTTACGCGTGACCCCAACACCTGCACCCGCGTCAGTGACCCTCTCAAACTGATATCAGTTCGCGTACCAAGCCGCATTTCGTGCTTGACACTGATATCAGTTTCGTGCTATGCTCCCGGTCGGAGGTGAGATTATGGCCCGCACAGTGAAGAAGGACCAGGACCCCGTCACCCGTGAGTTTACCGTGGTGGACACGCAAACGAAGCTGATTCTCTTTCGCTCCCAGGAGCGATACGAGCGAGACAGGTTTTTCATGCAAGAGTGTAAGCGTCGCATCGCCCGAGAAAGAGAGCAACCATGACACGCGTGTTGCTCCAATTCACTCCCGAGATGCTCTCCCGACTAAAACGCCAAGCGGAATTGAAGGGCACGACGCTGGCCGGATTGGTTCGCGTCATCTTGGAGAACTGGCTCGATGGAAAGTACCAGACCCCGAGTACCACTCAAAATGAACCGAAAGTACTATAGGTTCTAATCCAGGCTGTGATAGACTAAGCGTGTTGGAGGACAGCATGATTAGCAAACAGACGGACGCAGGCCGCAACCAATCACACCCCACCGAGCGGAACGATTGCACCGTGGTAGCGCTAGCGAATGCCGCTGGAATATCTTATAGGGAAGCGCACGAGTTTGCATTCCAGGTCGGACGCCGCCACGGTCATGGATTGAAGAAAGAAGCGATTAGAACCATGCTGCGCAACGTGGACATCTCAGGAGTAGCGACCGCGCGCGAGTTGGCAACCATAGCGCCCGTGTTTCACATTCACAACAGTGAGAGCATATACGGATATCGCCGCCGCGCACGCCGGACTGGTATCTCGGTCGCATCCTACCTCGCGACGCTGCCGAAGAAAGGCCGATTCTATCTAGGCTGCACCTCACACGCGTTCGCTTACGTAGACGGCGTAGTGGTGGACAATCTGAGCAGGCCCAGGACTCGCGCTATCATGCTCCTCGCTTATGAGATTGTCCCGACTGTGAAGAAGGCGGAGACGGTCTCGCCGTCTATCACTCAACCCCAGATTAACGAGTTGTGGGAGAGACTGAACAAGCTGGAAGCACAAAGGAGAGCATCATGAACATTCGCCGCATGTGGATAAACCAGCCTTCAACGTCGCAGCCACTTCATCATCTGCACGGGACAAACGTGCTAGCGGTCGAGGACGACCGTGGAGCCATCAAAGAACGACCCCAAGTTTGGATTCTATAAGCGCCCGAAGCTGAGCGGTACCAGTACGGAAGTACCATTGACCTGAAACTCGACTCGCGGTACACTTTAAACATGGAGGCAACACCAATGATGGGAGCGAGCTACAAGACGAAGAAAGAACTCAAGGCCGCAGTCGGACAGCCGCTGCGATATATCGAGACCAGTTTCTTCGGTCCCGAGTTTAAAGAGAACGGCACGTTTTGTGTCGTTGGTCCTTCACCCGAGAAGCGCGTTTGGTTCGCATCCGTAACGATGGAGAACGGTCTAATCAAAAAGGTGTCGTAATGACTCACACTTTCACATTCCCGTGCACCGCAGAGGGGAGTCTTCAACGGACTCTCCTCGCTATCAACCTGCAAAAGGTAGGGCACACGACCGAGAACAAAGAGGTAACGGTCGCTGGCACCGTGCTCCTGGTCTTGGAGGTTACAGGCAAAAGGGCAGGCGAGGGTCTGATTGCCCTTAATATGAAAGCGAGGAAACATGGGAATCGTTAACCCACGTCCCGCAATGAGAGCAGGCGAGGAGCGACGCCTTCGCAGCACTCTTCAACAGCACCAAGAACTGCGCACCCAGATTCGAGAAGCAGGCGCGGAGGACAGCGTCGCATCTAAGATAGCGTTCGACATCGTTACCACGCACGCGAAACGGAAAGCAATCTGGGGGGCAAAGTGAAACTACTCACGGCAGAAATTATCAAGCGTTTGGAAAAGACCCCGTTGTACTCGACCGAGAACCAGGACGTGGCACCTGTCCTCGTGAAATTTTTCAACCCCTGCGGCGCTGGCACGTGGTACGCGCTGGAAGCGGAGAAGCAAGAGGACGGCGACTGGCTGTTCTTCGGGCTGTGCGAAATTCACGAGAAAGAACTCGGCTACTTCACCTTGAGTGAATTGCAATCTGTCTGCCTGCGATTCGGTCTCAGCATTGAGCGCGATATGTACTTCGATGGTATGGTGGTGGACAAGACAACGAACGACGTACGGAGAGCATCATGACATTCCTAATTGTGATTCGAAACATAGAGACGAACGAGAAGCGCACCTTCGAAGTCGGCATTGACCCTAACCGCGTTAATCTAAGTCAGGAGTCGGATGCTGTCTTTGCGATTCGTTCTCAGTACGGATTCTGGGACCGTCAGAAGTATCGCCTGCACAGTCTTCGCGTTATTCCAAACGGTATCATGGAGCATGACAAGGTCGAGGAACTGAAAACATATGGAGGCATCTAATGGCACTCTGCGAAAGTTGTAAGATGCAAATACCTACAATGGAAAAGCGCCTGCGTCTCGTGAATAATACTCTCTGGCAATTAGGATTGGAGTATCACAAACATCTTCCAGTGCACGCGTTGGATTATATCCTAACTTCTCACGGGTTCAATCCTACATCCGTGTGGACATTTCAACCAGGGGGAGAAGTTCGAATCCACGAAGAAGTTGGTGAAGGAAAATGGTTGTCGGTCGCAGCACACAAGATGGACTCAGGACTCTGGGAAGTAACAGCCTACGTAAACTAGGAGGAGGAATGCACCTGCACGCTATCTGGCTCGAAAATGCAATCGTGATAGACAACGCGAAGCACGCCGTTAAAAAGGCGGTCGAGGTATTGAAGGAGAGCAAGGTCGAATTTGATACCATTGCGTTCTCCGGTATGAGCGGAGCGCTGTTCGCTACTCCCCTAGCGCACCGCATGAACAAGGAAATGATTCTGGTGCGCAAGAGCAGCGACCAGAGACATAGCTGTCACAGCGTGGAAGGATATCAGGCGGCAAAGCGAGTGCTAATTGTCGATGATATTTGCGCCAGTGGCACCACGGTGAAACACATCATAGCGGGCATTAGAGCGCACTGCAACGGACCCGTTAAGATTGTGGGAGCATACTTCTACGGAGAAGGCCGAGGCGCGTGGGGAAGCCCGGTCGGATTCGTGGAAAAGATTCACATAAATACAGAAGGTCTTATTCCTACAATCATTGACATCGAGGTGAGCCAGTGAACAGCAAGCGCCTAGCCCTGCTGTTCATTTTCAAACTCGGATGCATCGCGACCACAGATTGGTTCAACGCGCACCGTGTAACGATTGGTCTAGTGCTCTTATGGTTAGCGTGTATGCCAACACAAACCGCGCTCACCGTAGTGAAGGCCAGTAACCCGATGCCGCGCTATTTCGAGGGCTATCTTCCAATCCCAGGACCCAGGCCGGAAGATTGCATCGCGGTACCGCTAGCGAACCCGAAGCCACAAGACACCGTGGGATATCATCTGGACATCACGACCTAGTACTAGTACGTTTTTGTTGTTGACACGGTTTCGCATCTGTGAGAGGATAACGACATGGCACGCAAACACATTCAACAGATGAACCAATTGGAACGCGCATTCATTCACGGGTATCTGCGCAGTCCGAAGCGCGACTACCACGCGACTACCTCACACTTTCGGGACCGCGCAAGCGAGCGCGTATTCAGCGTACAAGACGCCGTGAACGCACTTCGCAACGGATTGGTAGTCGAGGTCCACAACGACCGTGCGCCCTCCCTGCGTGCCCTGGTACGCGATTCTAAGGGCACCTGCGTCATCGTGGAACTGCAAACGGGTCTCATTATCAGCGTGTACTACAATTCACCGGATGATAAGCACGAGACGCTAAATTGGGCACCGTACCGATGGACCCAGGACATCGTCGCGCTGGTGAAGGGACTATGAAAATGGATTGGCTCGACTGGCTCGATTCGTATCACGACGAGTTGATTATCAGCGTCCTGGCGCTCACCGTGATATGGTACTTTCTGCAATAGGAGCGTACGATGAATATCAGACAGACAATCATTAAACTGCTCACCCGCTACTTGCCTGAGCATATCATCATGCACTTGTACCACGAGTTGGAACTGGAAGCGAATCATTACGAAACCGTGGGAGCGCCGATTCGCGCGGCATACATTCGTCGTCAGGTTGCGGTACTACACGAGACCGAGAAGAAGTTGAACGAACTCCCGTACCAGTACGAAAGTACTATTGACGCGAAACCCAAACCGTGAGATACTTTGAACATGGAGGACACGCAAATGCTCAAAGGGCAAGCAATCTGCAAGGACTGCGGCAACGGAACTTTGAACAACGAATTGCTGGAACGGTTCGCTGTAGACGAGGTTAACGGAGTTTATTGCGTTCAGTGCGGTGGAAACCACATCGACGGCGAGTTGTACGAAGGGGGTGAGTAATGTTCACCATATACCATAACGCAACGCGCGGCGGATTGTACAGCATCGCGCTCCTCTTGCACGAGGATGGCACGTACTGCATCCAAGAATACAAGCGCACGAATTTGCAAGGTGTCGCGTGGCTCGGACAGAAGAGTGCCGTTGACGCGGTCACCGAGTATAACAAGCGAATCGATGATTCCGCGAAGTACGATGGCATCTTCTACACCAAGGACTTGAAACCAATCCTGGACGGCGGGGTACTCTAATGACACGCGGCGAACGTTACCAAGTACGCGCTAAAATTTCAATACTGTACCGGGAAGCGAACCTCTTCGAGGACCGTGCCAGCGAAGAAGGCCGCGTAAAGGCCCAGGCGCTGCGCCACGAGGCTAACGCGTTGAACGACGGACTCAAGGCAACGATGATGAAAGTGAGGTCACTGTGAACACTATCGAAAACGCACCCGTACTCGACCTGGACAAGGTTCTGTATTTTAGCAGAGGCTTGAAGCCCTCACCCCGGACAATCCGGGAGCGCCGGGTAGTGTGGAACCTTTTCAAACACCTCCTAGCCGATGGCTGGCATATTGCATCCGTCTACGACGGCGACGATTACGTGAAGGTCACGGACCCGAAGTCGGCATTAGAGATTATCTTCAACCTGGATGACACGACCGTTTCTTTCGTGAAAGCGGGAGCACAAAGGCACGGCGTCAAGCTGGTGCTGGGTAATGACCTGGATGTTATCAGTGACTGGTATTTCAGCGCTGGCGACCCGGACGGTTTCAGCGCAACGATGGACAAATTCGACGCGGAGGTGTGCGCATGAACGAATCAACACTCAGTCCTTTTCAAGCAGTAACCATTCGCCACAAGATTCGCGGCGCATACGAGGAGCGCATCAACGAACTAAAGGCGATTCGAGCGCGTCACGTCGAGAGACTTATCGACGGCGGGTCAGACTTAACCCGCGTCAACCTTCTACGCACGCTGATTCGAGATATCGACACCCAAGTTAAAAACCACGAGCAGATGCGGGTCGTGATTCTCGCGGAAATCGAGGTGCCAGAGTGAAGATTCGCATCTGGCTCCTAGCGACCGCGTTGTCCGCCGTCTTGCTCTACCTGACGCTGGACGGAGTTAGCAGACTCATTGCGGCAATCTACCACGTACGGAAGCCACTACACGCTGTACCGCTGGTAACCGGGAGGGCGAAATGATTGGATGGATACTACTCGGTGCCCTGGTCTTGTGGGCCAGTCGCATCGTTCAAGCGTTGTACATCGTGAGGAGGGCAGGCCGTGAGAACAACGAGAGCATTTGAGATATTGAAAGCAATCAAAGCACACTTCGATGAAGGCGCGGATTGCGTGTACCGCGACGGGCTGATTCTTTCAGACGAGAGTACGTTGCACGAAGCGATAAAGGACTGCCTACAAGAGGAAGAAACTATCCCCTGGATACCGCGCAGGTTGCGCAAAAAGATAGGCAAGAACTATTACGGGGATTGGAACGGCTTCGAGGGCAAGACGAAGGTCAAGGAGTTCGGCAAGGACCAGGAGGCAGCACACAAGTGGCTGCACGAAAATGATTAGCACCAACATTCAGTTAATCGACAAGGCAGTATTTGCTCGCCGCGCAGCACGCAAGAACGCGGCGAAGCCTGGGGCTACTCAAAAGATTGAAGACAAGCGCCGAAAGGCACCGAAGCACCGCAAGCCTTTGAAGGAGGAGTAATGGTCAACGTGCTACAAGGTGTTGCAATGGCGGCTGGTCTTATAGGACTCTGGCTCTGTTTGATGTACGAGCCAAAGAATGAAAGGAAAAACAAATGAAAAAGTCAGAACTAGAAGTCGGTCAGAAAGTTTTCGTCCCCGCGAGCCTCAACGATTATTGGACAGGTGAGGGCATCGTGGAAAGAGTCAGCGAGAATCACGATATCGCCATCGTTTCGATGAAGACAGGCAAACAGGTTGGAATCTCAGGCGGTTTCGCTGTCTCCAAATTGCAGCCAGCGACAGGGATGCAAATTGTGAGTTTGAAGCGCAGCACTCACCGAACCGGGTTGAAAGTTTACGGCAAGGTCCTCGGTGAGTCTGGCAAGGAGTACAACGTCGCGTACTTCCGCCGTCCGAACTTTCGCGGGTGGATTTGCTCTTGCGAGAATTTCTTCTTCACGATGTTCGCGAAGAAGCGCAACTGCAAGCACCTCCGTTTCGTTCGCGGACAAGTCGGTCGGTTCGCAGCGTCCGTAAAATAGTACCAAAGTACTATTGACGGAAAAACAGAACGGGTGTAGTATTCTTTCAGAGTCGGACACCTTAACCGAGGTGCAATAAGTGGCCCTCGGACGTTGCTAGAAGCACCTTAGAAAAGTAGGATGGCGCAGCAGGCCAGTAATGCCGAGAGGCAATCCTACACGGGCGCAACGGTTGGATGCGGAGGCCGCAGGGAGGTTCATCACCTCACCTCGACGCCTTACCGGGTAGGCTGATAACCCCCGGTGGTTCGAATCCCGCCCGACTCACCCTTTTTGGACGCGTGAGTGTACCGCGTCAAGCGAGACGGCTGCAAGCGCCTGCCCGTAGGTCGAAACGGGTACCTTCCCCTCCTTCGGTCGGGAAGGGTACACGGCTTGCACGCGTATGGCGACTATATCGAAAGTCGTATCCTTCGAGAAGCGTCGCTCGAAGGATTATTAGACGCCGTGCACCGGGTGCCACGTTAAACAATGCGATGCGCTAGGCCAGCGCAAGGCGAGCACCCGGACTAAATTAGAGGAGGCACCATGTGGGACCTGCAAACTCTGAACCGATTGAACGCGGAAGTGGAAGCGAAACAAAAGCAGGAAGCGAGCGAAGGGGAGTTGGAGTTTGAAGAGGCTCGCAGGTTGGATACGCGTAACAAAGATTAAGCTGGGAGCGACGTTGCTTCTAGCAGTACAGGGCGGCAATTCTGGCGTCCGGGTGAACACCGCAGCGGCGGGAGCCGAAGAGCGGAACCGGGGAGCGTCGGTCGGCGGTAGCACCCTAGGGCGAAACCAAAGTCTAACCCAAAGTCTAACCCAAAGTCTAACCCTGTACTGCTAGGCGCATCGGAGCATCAGGCATCACTCCTGACGGAACCGGAAGGAACTTAAAAATGTCAGGGCAGTCCTTCATGACTGGTGCGCCACTAGTTGTACGAAAACGTGTCGAATTGCGGAATTGTACGGGAGAATACAAGTGCTCGGACTGTGGATTATCATCGCAGCAGTTTTTGGACTGGTCGCGATTTTCGTGATTGACCTCGGTAGAGTAGACAAAATATCTAGGAGAAAAAGATGAGCAATAAAAAAGTACCAGAAGGTTTTCATAAGCATACGAACGGCGGCGGTACTGTTCAGGACACCGCTCACGTAGAAGAATCAGTTTACGTTGGGCCAGACGCGCGGGTGTTCGGCGACGCGCGGGTGTCCGGCAACGCGCGGGTGTCCGACAACGCGTGGGTGTTCGGCGACGCGCGGGTGTCCGACAACGCGCGGGTGTTCGGCGACGCGCGGGTGTCCGGCAACGCGTGGGTGTTCGGCGACGCGCGGGTGTCCGGCAACGCGTGGGTGTTCGGCGACGCGCGGGTGTCCGGCGACGCGTGGGTGTTCTCACCACTTTACATTCAAGGACCACGCCACGCTCTTACAAATTGCAAATACGGCTACATACAAATTGGTTGCCATTGCAATACTTTCGCATACTGGCAGAAGCATTACAAAGCAATCGGGCGAGCCGAAGGCTACACGGAGGAAGAAATCGAACAATACGGTCTCTTCATTCAAATGTTCGCAAAGATAGGGAAATAATGAGCGACACACAAGGCTACGAGGACGTTAAGTGCCAAGTGAGAGTCAGCAGACAGTGCGAGGGCGGAAACGCGGGCTATCAGCGTACGAAGCAATTCGCACGTGTCGGTCCCTGGCTTGACGCATGTGAACCTTGTGCCCGCACCGAGTACGAGCAACCCACACAGTTTCAAAAAGAGGAGGACCCTGAACAAGGGTTTTGATATGAGCAAAACATACAGAGACCAACCGCGCAGCAAACACTCAGACGAGACGCCTCAGAAGGCGATTGACCGTCTGCGCAAAGCAGAGGCTCGGGAAGATATTCGAGAGGCCCTAGCAGCCTCCCAGGAGGCAACAAATGCAGGCAAGTGACCACTGGCCGACCCCGTCCGCGCACCGCGAGTATTGGGAGCACCGCCACAACGCATACATCTACGAGTATGACCCAACAGATGATGGACAAGAATGGTTTACTCTTCGCATCATTCTCGCGACTCATGACCCGGAAGAACTGGAAGTGGAGCGCCAAGAAACAATGGAGCGCCGCTGCGGTCGCATCAAATCGAGGTACTACGTATGACGTTCATCCTTCTTCCATATGGTAGCGGTGGATTTTCAATCGAGCGAACGTTAGCGCGATGGTTCCCTCCCGCGTTAACACCTCTGGACCTGGACTCTCACAAGCAATCCCTCGCGTATCAATATCGAATTTCACGCAAGGGCGAGGACCGAAACCCGACGATGATTGCTGGCGTGCAGATTGTTCGATAAACAATGAGGCATTTTCTTGCTCCTTATGTGAAAGAGCAAGCAAAAGAAAAGGCGCGAGCAAAGCGCTTAATGGACAACTACAAGCTGACGGTGGAACAGTATGACGCCATCCTTGCGTACCAGGGTGGCGTTTGCTACGTGTGCCAGTGTCCGGAACCTGTAAAGGGCCGTCGATTGTCTGTGGACCACGACCACGACACCGGGGAGATTCGCGGACTCGCCTGCTCTCGCTGCAATCCACTTCTAGGCAAGATAGAGAACGCGTTTAAACGTTACGGACTCGGAAAGGTCCCAGGCTTAACAGTGGCGATTGTAGTGTGCCGACTGTATCGATATCTGGCAAGACCGCCAGCCCGCATTGCGTTAGGCGGGACACACATCGGTTACCCTGGACGAACCGGAACGAAGGCGCACCGCGCTCGGCTACGTAAAGAGAAGAAAACAAAGGCCACATAAATCATGAGGCATTTCAGCGCTTCTTTCGAAGGGAAGGACGAGCTAATTCTCTTAAAGGTAACGGCACTGCTGAGGAATTGAGACGAGTCGCAGAATACGCAGAACAATGCGGAGGCCAAAACGTATGAATTTACCCATCGTGACTAATGCCGAAAACGTCGTGAAGAAAGACCTGTCCTGGATTACACATCACCTCATTTTAGTGGGCGTGCTGGTCGCAGTTTTGTTTCTCGGTATCTGGGAAGTCCAATCCCTTATCGAGAAACACGACGAGAAGAAAGCACAGCAAGCGAACACCGCGCTGCAAGTGGTTGTTGACCAAGTAAAGAGATTGGAAGAACACCAAGCACAGAACGACGTAGCCATCGCGCAGCGCGAGGCCGCTCGTGATGCCCTCGACAAAGCACTTATCGCAACTATCAACGCTCGCGACAAAGCGCTCACCGACCAAATTCAAAAGAACGCCACACTCACAGCACAGCAAGCCGCTGCGCGACTCTCGGAGCAATATAAGGCACAGCCGGGAGAAGTTACAGCAAGTGGCGACACCGTTATAGCGGACCTCCCTCTCGCTCGCTCCTTCGTAAACACGTTTGACCAACTCAACGTCTGCACCGCTAATTATGTTGATGAACAAAAGCAACTGGCTGCGGAGCAAGCGCGTACCGCTGACTTGAAGACCCAGGTGTCCGACCGCGACAAAACCATCACAGGAAAGAACGAAGAACTCGTTAAGCAAAAAGCAAAGGACGACGAGGGCAAGAAGGTCGCTGTTGACAAAGAGAAGAAGAAGCACAAGTGGTACGCACTAGGCGGCATCATCATCATCGAAGCAGTTCGATTTTATCTTACGGGGAAACCATGAACGTACCGAAGCGCGATAGAAAATCAGTTGAAGAAGTCTCCGCTGTTTACGAAGCGACAGGTGGAAACATTCGCCAGACTGCGAAGAAGTTAGGCATCAGTCGCTCCTCGGTGCGCCGTATTTTGGAAGGCACCGGGATAATGAAGAAGCCGTTAGTCGGCGGCACCAAGGGCGGCACAGAGACGCAGGTTCGACCTCTGCCCAAGAAGGGTGAAGTCAACCGCTACATTCTTACTTCCGCGCAGAATAATACACATGTTCACGCGGAACTGCTAGCGAACCTGAAAGCACTAGCGAACCACTACGGCGCTGCAATCATTGTGGGCACGTACACATACAATCAGAATCATTACGGTAAGCTGAGCGTAAAGCGCGGCAAAGATAAACCGGAAGAGACTCAGTTGTGGTACGACCCGGCCATCGTAGATTACATCAAGGATTATCGTATTGAACTCGGTAAGGGTCTCGTGTGGTGCGGCGAATACAACGCGCTGCCGACGAACGTGAACCCGCTGGCCGGACTCGAATCGTACACCGGACGCCAAAGCGCTATCTTCCCTCACGCCAAGCTGGCGATGCGCAGCATTGCAACGATGCAAAACGAGGGCGTGAAGCTGAACTACACCACAGGCACCGTCACTCAGCGCAACTACATCCAGAAGCGCGAGGGTGTGATTGCAGAGTTTCATCACATCTATGGCGCACTGCTCGTGGAAGTGAACAGTGAAGGCAATTGGTGGGTCCGCCAGTTGAACCAGGACGAGGGCACCGGGACGCTGCAAGATTTGAGCGTGCTCGTTAAGAACGGCAAGGTTATCGCAGAGGACGCTGGGGTAGAAGCTATCACATACGGCGACCTGCACGGTGTCTTTGCGGACCCGGATGTAATCAACGCGTCGCTGGACATGCGTTTTCACCTCGCGCCGAAGTATCAGTTCTTGCACGACGTGATGGAAGGCGCGGCAGTCAATCCGCACCAACGCAAGTACCAGACGAACCACGAGAAGTTTCACACGTGGCTGCGCGGCTATCACAAGCTGGACAACGAACTGGTGGACACCGCCAAGCTGTTGGAGCGCTTCGATGTCAACACGACTAAGACGGTCATTGTGGATTCGAATCACGACGACGCGTGGTTGAAGAAGTGGCTGCGCGAGTACGATTATCGTAAGGACCCTCCGAACACCGAGGTCTTTTTGAAGCTGCAAGCGTATCTGTATGGGCAGATTCGCAACGGAGTTACCGACGAGCAGTCTCGCGCACGCACCGCGAACCCGAAGATGGTACGCGACATCAACGTGCTTGAGTATGCTCTTCGAGAAGTCGGCGGCTACAAGGCTAAGGCGAAGTTTCTCCTAGCCGACGAGTCATTCCTTACGTGCGGCAAGAAGATTGAGAACGGCATGCACGGTCACCTGGGGCCAGCCGGACGTTTCGGGACCCCGGAGAACTTGTCCAAGATGGCACGCAAGGCCAACACCGCGCACACGCACAGCACCGGAATCTGGAATGGACTTTACGTCGCGGGAACGAGTAGCAAGCTGCGCTGGGATTACACCAAGGGACCCAGCAACTGGACACACTCACATATAGTGACGTATCCGAACGGCAAGCGCACGATTGTGACAATCTACAACGGCGCGTGGAGAGCATAATGCCCGGAAGAAAACGAGAAGAACCGAAGCACAACTCCGCAGAGCGCACTGAACGCCGCGCGAAGCAGGGACCGAAGAAGGTTCTCTACATCAACGGTAAACTCGCCTGCCAGCGCTGTTCCAACGGCTGGGTGGTGGTTGACCTTAATTCGGAGCACAAGGTCGTGAAGTGTCCGATATGCAGTTTTCCGAATGATATTCGAGAGGCTATCAAGAGGGCAGCATGATGCAGTTAATCCTAGGTATCGGTCACAAGTCTCGCCACGGCAAAGATTCTTTTGCCTCAGCGATTGAGAACCACTACGCGACTCAGTATTACGCCGCGCAGAAGCATGGACTGAGCAGTTATCGCCCCGTGATAGTTCAACGTCACGCGTTCGCTGACGCGCTGTATCACGAGGTCAACGAGTGGCTAAGAATTAATCCGGAGTGGGCCAAAGACGGAAAGGGGCCAACTAGTTTACCGTCTTGGGTAACCCCTGACCCTAATCCGGAAGTCAGCGTTCGCGCACCGTACGGCAAGCACGCGAAGTTGTTGCAGTGGTGGGGCACCGAGTACCGCCGCTCTCAAGACCCTCTGTATTGGGTGAAGAAGTGGAAGTCCGGAATCAATCCGAAGGCGCAGGTTGTGATGGCAACCGATATGCGCTTCCTCAACGAAGCAGAAGCAGTCCTCGACTTGAAGGGATTCACAATCGACGTGAGCCGCTTGAATCCAAACGGCACCAACTTCATCGATGGGAGCCGCGACCCGCTGCACGTCTCGGAGACTCAGTTAGATGACTACAATTTCGATTATCGCATCAAAGTGAAAACCGGGGACCTCGTCTTGCTAGAAGAGTGGGCGATTACGTTGGTTCACTATCTGCGAGCGTTGAAAGGACACAAGTGAAAAAATCAAAAGAATCGAATGCATCAATCGAGACGTTTACAGGAAAGCTGTTCGATATTCGAAATCCGAAGCCAGAGATGGTTTGTATCGAGGATATTGCTCACTCGCTTTCCGGTCTTCCTCGATTCACGATGCATTGCAAATTCCCTTATCCGGTAGCACAGCACTTGCGCATCGGGAGTTTCTTCATCCCAGATGAATTTGCATTCGATTACTTTTGCCACGACTTCGCGGAAGCATACCTAAACGACATGAGCCGCCCCTTGAAACACTTCACGATGGTAGGCCGGGAGTACAGGAAGATAGAACGACGCGTACAAGCCGTGGTCGCAGAAGTCATTGGATTCCACAAAAAAGAGCCGAAGATTGTGAAACTGTACGATACCCGGATGCTTTATACGGAAAAGGCGCAGTTGATGCACAGCGGCAACTTTCATCACGAGTGGACGAACAGAAAAGAAGGAAGAGAGCCGCTTCCGGTGACTCTTGAGTACGCGGATTTTTGGACTCAAAAAAGGTTGTTCATGGAACGATTCAATCAATTAAGGAGAAATAAATAAATAATGTCAATTTTGGATAGTCAAATTCGTAGCATCGTGTGTGACGGCCCCGGCTGTGGCAAAGAAGTAATGTTCGACCTCAAAGACCAGAAGACGGTATTCGAGAACCCGGACAATGTCTGGTTGAAGTCTACCCGCATTACTCAGACCGGGGATGGCCGCAATCTCGTGTACTGCTCTGACACGTGCGAAGTGAAGGGCGTTGCAACAGGCAAGCACAACATCCCGGAGGCACCGAAAATTATCACGCCTACAAACCCAGCAGCCATCATAGAAGCCGCGCGTGCCGCGCAGCAAGCGAAGCAGGCTGAGCAGGCAATCCGCGACGGCCAGCCGACTAAAGTTCAACTGACGGACTAAATGCTCGACACTCCAAACAAGACGCAGACCGTTGTTCGATTCAACGGACACATCACCTGGGAGGGCCGCGCTGGCGGACTTCCTGAAACTATTCACGCGTTTCTGATTTTGGAAAACGCGGACGAGAAGTTCATAAGCGAGATGGTCGAGGCTCAGTCGAGAGCGTTCATCGGTTCTCAAGCGATGTACGTGCAACGTGACCAGGGCGCGATAGTGGACCTGCGAGTGATGCCTCGCAACCGAATGCTGGTGCCGTTTCACAACATCGCGTACATCGATGTGGACGTAATCCCAATGACGGGAGAACTCTCAGCGCCGGACGAGCTAGGCGTAGAACGTCTGTCGAACGGCGAAGAACCAACGAAACAGTAATTCATGAGGCATTTAAGAGATGCTAATAGGAGAAGTACATGATTGTTGCCGGACTGGACATCGAAAGCACGGGACTCGACAAGGTCAAAGACCGCCCAATAGAAATTGGCGTGGCCTTGTGGACTACAAAATACAACCGTAGTCTTGATACCCGTGCGATTCTTGTTCAGTCCGACGGCGTCCCTGTCACTCCCGAGATTACCGAAATCACTGGCATCAACCAGGGTATGGTGGACACGTTCGGGTACACGCCAGAAGAAGCCTTCGATGAAGCGACGTACTTTGTGGACCGCGCGGAAGCGGTCGTGGCGTTCAACGGCAACCGATTCGACATTCCGATGATGCACAACCTAGCGAAGCGCGTGAAGAAGCAGTTCCCGGACAAACTCATAATTGATCCGTTCACCGACTTGCCCATGCGCGGACAAGAACTGATTACCATGTGCGCCAAGATGGGCATTTACTATGACCCGCACGAAGCGGGGGCAGACGTTGGCGCGATGCTCCGACTCATGAGCAAGTTCTCGTTTGATACGGTGCTGGCTCGCGCGAAGAGTCCGACCGTCGTAATACAGTCAATGCAGCCGCGCAGCAATAACAAGGCGGCTAAGAAGCACAAGTTTCGTTGGAACCCGAATCATGAAATATGGTGGAAGGCAGTGAAGGAGATAGACCTCAATGACCTCGTTGCAGCAGTTAACAACGAGTTTGGTCTTCAACAACTCGACTTTCGACCGGAAGATTTGGAGACCGACGATTAGAAGTAACTCAACGCGCACAGCGCACAGGAGATAAGCATGAATATCGGACAAGGAAAAGTATTTGAAAGACCGACAGGCGGAGCGTTCCTCGGGACAATCATCGACGTGGTTGACATGCCTCAACAGCCAACCAAGTTCGGACCCAAGGATAAGATTCGCGTTCTGTGGGTTCTTTCTCACATCAACGGAGCGCCGTACCTCGACAAGGAAGGCCAGCCGTTCACCATCGCGGGCTTCTACAACGCGACCATGACGGACAACTCGAATTTGTCGAAGGCCCTTCGCCAGATTCTTCAAGCACAACCGCCACTCATTACCAACACAGAGGACCTGACTCGCTTGCTGCTAGGTCGTTCGAACCAGTTGTTCCTCACCCAGGAGCCGGACCAGAAGAAGCCGAACGAGTTTGTAACGTTCGTCGCTGGAATCTCTCCGCTTCCCCCTGGCGTCATACCACCGCAGGCCCCAGCAGGCTTCGTTCGCCACGTCAATAAGCCGAAGACCCAGGCGGGACCGCAGGGTCGCCCGGTTCAGACGTACGCGCAGCCTCCTCAACAGCCAGCGGCACTCCAGAATAACGTCTCGTTCAAGACGCCAACAGCGCCTGGACAAGAAGCGTTCTAAGTTTCCCTCGAACCCTGAAAGCCGAGGGATGAACAAGGCTTGACGCCCGCGCCAGAGTGCGCGGCTTAATTCGAATCGAGGGCAAATGGGTTTTAAAGCAATAGCTGAACCGTTGGCAAAGATGGGCGTCCCTATGACGCCAGTGCGACCGGGCACAAAGAGAGCCTTCCTTCCGGACTTCCCTACCACTGCGACTACAGACTTGAAAACGATTGAAGAGTGGGACGCTGCATATCCCGACTGCAACGCCGCTTGTGTTGCGCGTGCGGAAGAGGGCGGCGTTTGGTTCTTCGAAGTGGACTCTGCGGACGTAATCCCTCGCTTGGAGCGCCAGACCGGGCAAACGATGCCCGAGACCTTTCGCGTGCGCTCACGTCCCGGTCGCGGCCACTACTATTTCCGCCACACGCCCGCATCTATCGCGCTGGGGAATATCAGTCAGACCTACGTCATGGGACAAGACTGGTCTGTTCGCACTAATCGAGAATACGTCGTTGGTCCCGGAAGCATCCACCCGGACACAAAGTTGCCTTACACCGCGCTCAACTGGAACACACCGATTGCGAAGGCACCGGACTGGCTCATTAACTGGTTCATATCTCAAAAGACCCAGAAGCAAAATACTGCTGCGCCAGTAGCGGAGGCTCCTCGCAACGAAAGCGGACTGGTGCCACACGGCGCGATTCACGGCTACATGCTGTCAGAAGCCGGACGCTTGCGCAACCTGGGACTAGGCGAGGAGTCTATTCGCACCGCGCTCCGCGAACTGGTTGAGAAGAACTGCCAGCCGCCGATTGATTGGGACAAGGTTGACACGATGGCAAGGTCCATCTGCAACTTCCCGGCAGGCGAGAATAAGGGCATCGTGCTAAATCAGGCACCGGAGCCGCCGCCCAGCGCGGAGCCGGAAGAAGAACTAAGTTTTGAAGCCGTCTCGTACCCGGTGTTTCCTCATTGGGTAATGGAAGGGACGAGCATCTACGAGGGCTTCGCGAAGCCGTATTGTAAGGAGAACTCTCGCATCGATTACTTCATGTGGATGCCGACCGCCGCGATGATGATGAACTATCTCGGCACGAAGGTGACCGTTCCGTTCTCCTCGTGGAAGCCGTCGTTTTATATCGTGCTGATTGGACGACGCGGACAAACTAATAAGTCGTCCTCGATGAAAGACGGGATGCGTTACTTGAACTTTGCGGGTATACTGTCTCATTACTCGAAGAGTTTGAAAAACGCGGACGGTAGGTCCATCGTGTGGGAGGCAGGCTCGGCGGAGGGACTCGGCACCGACATGATGCGCATCAACTGCAAGAACGCCATCTTATTCTACGACGAACTATCCGCCCTGGTCTCGAAGGCCCGCATCGAGGGCAGCAGCCTTTACAGCGCGTTGTTGAAAATGTACGACTCGAACAACTTTGGCAACTCGGTGAAGACCAAGAAGGACGCCTTCGAGGTGGAAGAGGGGACGTATTGCGGGAGCCTTATCACCGCTACCACCGATAAAAAGTTCATGGAACTGTGGTCACAACTCGCGGGTGAAGACACCGGGTTGAACGACCGTTTCACCTGGGTCTTGGAGCCGAAGGAACTCCCGACAAAGAGATTGGAGCACGTCGTTAACTTCAACGAGGCCGCTCTAATTACTCGTAAGTTTATCGACCGCGCTGTAGAGAAGAAAGTTTTTCAATTCTTCGACAAGACTCCTCTAATGAAGACATTGGAGATGTACGATAACCGTGCCGCTGCCCGCGCAGAGAAGTGGGCGTTGTACTTTGCTATCGACTTGGGGCTGCAAGAGATTGACGAGGACTGCTTGGAGCGCGGCATCGAAATGGTGAAGTACGAGTACGCCGTGAAGGATTATCTGGAAGTCTTCGAGGCTAAGAACGACGAATCAGCAATTCAGCAGGGCGTACTTCGTACGCTTAAGAAGAACGGGCTGGTGATGAAGAAGCGCGACATCGAGCGTGCCCTTAACTCGAACAAGTACGGGTTGAGCGTTTGGAACAAAGCGTATTTTGCTCTAGTTAACAGCGGATACATAGTGGAAGAGGGCCGTGGCGTGAAGGACAGCCCTCGCGTGGTCCGTATGCTGCGCAATATGGATAGTGGAGGAGATTAAATGACTGAGTTCTACTTTGAAACAAGCGAATCAGACGGCACTTGTCGAGTTAACTTAACTCCCGGCTCCTACCCGCCGAAATTGTGCGGGAGAGAAGCGTGCGCTAAGGCTGACTTTCAGATGTTAGAAAGCGACGAGCGCGTTCACATCCCTGTTTGCAGAGAGCACGGGAAGAAGATTGCTGCATCAGGAACAACCGTGAGGTTTGAAGAGTGATTGAACTGCATTGCGACTTCGAATCACGCAGCCCGGTTTCTCCCGGGGACGTGGGATTGCATAACTACATCTTCCATCCGGAGACGGAGCCGCTATTCCTCTGGTACAAAATAGGTGACGCGGGCTACCAGTGTTGGAACATCTGGGAGAGGGCAGGCTTCGTAGAGCGCGACTGGGAGGGCATGAGCGTCCCCCAAGATTTGGACGAATCGTTGCATGACCCGGATGTGATGCTCGTTGCCTTCAACAGCGCTTTTGAGCGCTACATGTTCAAGAAGCTGGGATACGATATCCCGGCCAGTCGTTTCATAGACCCACAAGTCGGAGGGCGTTACCTCTCGCTCCCCGCCAGCCTTGACGTGCAGTGTCGCGTCATGGACCTACCTGCAAACCTCACCAAAGACGAACGCGGAGAAGAACTAATCAAGCTATTCTGCGAGAAAGTAATCGTTAAGAAGACTAAGAAAAATCCCGCCCGGGAGTATTACAACGATTGGACCACGCACCCTCGTGAGTGGCAGGAGTTTCTGAATTACGGCAGACAGGACGTTGTTGCGGAGGGAGAACTACTTCGCAGAATGCGAATCTTGCGTGCGCTCCCCCTCCCGGAGTTTGAACAGAAGTTGTGGCTGCTTGACCAGACGATAAACGACCGAGGCATGCCTGTAGACCGCGTGTTCGTTGAGAAGATGTACCGACTGGCGGTACGCGCCAAGGAAGAAGCGAAGAAAAACTTCGAGAAGATGACAGGCGTTACAAACGCAAATTCGCCCGCTCAGATTAAGAAGTGGGCAAAGACACAAGGCTATCCGTACGGCACGTTGAAGAAGGACACCGTCACGTCCGTGCTCAAGGACCCGGATATCAAGTTGACCGACACGTGTCGTGCAGCATTAAAGATGCGTGCGGAAGCGGCCAGCACAAGTTATCAAAAGCTGGGGAAGATATTAGAGTGTGTCTCCCCAGACGGGAGGTTGCGCGGGCAATTTATTTTCTTGGGTAGTTCTCGCTGTGGGCGGTGGTCTGGTAACGCTGTACAACTTCATAATTTCCCGCGCCCTCTGGTTGTGGGAGGTTTTGACTTCGAAGACCAGAAGGTCGTGAGGGAAGCACGTGCGATGGTGTACGCGGAAGACTACGATGGCATCAAGGAAAAATACTTGAGTGTTCTTCTTGTTGTGAAAAGTCTGATTCGTACGGTGTTTGTCGCGCCATGATTACTCTAATTAGAACTCCAAAATGTGACTACCCGTCGTGCTCGTGGCAAGGTCTCGTTAAAGATTTGCTGCGGTGGCTTGATGTTGGGGGACCATATCGTTTGTGCCCGGAGCACTATAAATTAAAGTATTTTCAACGTCAACAAGAACAGATGCAGGCTCAAAAGGATGAGTTTGACGCACTTGAAAAGGGAAAGTATGAGAAGTAAATACTACGTAGCTGGAACACATCATTCAACTGGCAGTTGTCTGTTGTTTTCCAAGGAAGAGGATAAAATTATCCGAGGAATGTATGAATCGAGTATACCAGTTCAAAACATTGCTCGAAAGTACGGAATTTGTTTGCCGACTGTTTATGCTTCTGTTCGTCGTGCGGGCGGTCGTGTTCGTAAGAAAGGAGAAAGCGATAAGCGAAAAAGACTAACCCTTGAGCGTGCAAAAGAACAAATACCTACAGCCTTAGCGGTGCGTCACGACAGCAAGCGCAGGCCGCAAGTGTTGGTAGCGTGCCCTCTTCAAACATCTCCCAGTTGTCAAGTACGAAAACCAAAGTGGCGCTACATAAACACGAAGATGCGTCAGACTACGGGGATTTGTCGAAGTTGCTCAGGTTTTCGCGGAGGACATGTTTCTAACGGCTACAGACGTGTTTATATAAACGGAAAGTCTGTGGCGGAACACCGCACAGTTATGGAAAGGATGCTAGGTCGAAAACTTCGTTTTTATGAGACAGTGCATCACAAAAACGGAGACGGGTTAGATAATAGGCCACGTAATCTTGAATTGTTTACGAGTCGCCACACAAAAGGCGCGAGACCACGAGATTTGGTAAAATACTTGAAAACAATCCCAGTAAGTTTGGGAGGATTGAAGGAGAAGCAGCGATGAGTACAAGATTTAACGTCTGCGACCTTTAACGCGATTGAAACCAGAGTAGGAGCATGGCTGGCGGGCTGCACCGACTTGATGAAGGTCTTCGAGCCGTACACCGACCAGTTTGGCGTCTACCAGAAGAACGGACGGGACCCGTATCTTGCGTTCGCGTGTAAAATGTGGGCGCTCGATTACGCTCCTCTCTACGCCGATTACAAGGGCAAGAATGGCAAGGACCGCAAGGGCGACGCGAAGCGTAAACGCCAAATTGCAAAGCCGGGAGTCCTCGGCGCTATTTATCGTCTCGCTGGCGGCGGATGGGGATTCGCACCTCCACGCAAGGACCACGGCGACGATTGCAACGCTAAGGAAGTTGGAGCCAACGGCAAAAAGATTGGCGTGAAGCACTGCCACTGCGAAGAGGTTCGCGACCGCATCAAGACCGGGATGTGGGGATACGCTGATAACATGGGCATCGAGATGTCGCAGGAGCAGGCGAACGAAGTCGTGCGCATCTTCCGAGACTCGTATCCGGAAATTTGCGACCCTCAGCGCGGTATTTGGAAGCAGCTAGAGGTTGCGGTCGCGGACGTGATGCACCCGGACCACCCGGCGACCGTGCGCACGATTGGACCGAACGGCTGCGTCGTAATCGACCGTCTTAACATCGAGGGCCGCAAGCCGATGATGCGCATGCGCCTGCCCTCGGGACGCTACCTACACTATTTGGATGCAAGACTCGAACCCACGCTGATGCCGTGGAAGGGAGAAGACGACGATGGAAACGAAATTGAAGTTTACCGTGACAGTCTCATTTACGCCGGAACAAATCAAAAGACTAAGCAGTGGGATATCTGGGTTTCCACCCACGGAGGGAAGCTCTTTGAAAATCTCGTCCAAGGAATTGCTCGCGATATTCTCGCTCATTGCCTTCTCCGATTCGAGGCCCTTGAAATGCCTCTCGTCGGACACGTTCACGACGAAGGTATTGCGCTGGTGGAAAACGACCTGCTCTCGCCTACGCACCATGACATGGTCGAGATAATGAGCACGCCGATTGCGGAGTACCCCGGGTTGTTGCTCGGCGCGGACGGGTACGAAGATTTGTACTATCACAAGTGAGGATATATGTCTCAGGAAGGATTATCACCAAATTTGAGAGAGAAAGTCGCAGAAGCCATAGACAACGGCTCAGTGCAGTGGCAAATTCATACGCTGTACAATCAATTCGGATTGGAGACAGATGACATCAGAGAGGCGGTGTATATTAATTCGAGGGGCGTCCTCTCGATGAAAGTGATTTTAGGAGAAAGTAATGATTCCTCAAGATAGCGCGAAGTTTTGGTTCCCTAGGCTGGTATCACACCCGTGGAAGTGGATGCGGGATTGGCTCCCGAACACGGTGATGATTGATTACTCCGAAGAAGCGCTAGCAGATTCTTTAAGAGGGCACCATACCGCCGAGTATGACCGACTGTACTACGCCGTAGAGGCCGCTATACGGCATGAAATTGCTGGTCCGGCTTTCATTCGCACCGATATCACATCGGCAAAACACTCGGGACGCAACGCGTACATTGTGGATGGAACAGACGAGGACGGATTGAACCACGCGTTACTTACTACGCTCGCCCATTCACAATTGAAGACCTACCACGGTAAGATGAAAGCGAGCGCGATTATGGTGCGCAGCGTCATCGAGATTCAAGCCGACCGTACCGCATTTCACGGCCTGCCGATTGGAAAAGAGTGGCGCGTTTTTGCAGACCAAAGAGGTGTGCAGTGCCATCACGGATACTGGCCTACGGTTGCACTTGATGGGCATATGGATGATGGACAACCGCCAACAGAGAACAGTTTGGGCCTTCACTGGATTCGCACCGATGCACTAGACGCCGCGAAGTTGGCGGCAAAGGCAATGGGGCAATTCAAGTGGAGCGTAGACTTCGCAGAAGATACAAGCGGCAAGGTCTGGCTGCTCGATATGGCAACCGCGATGAACTCATTCCACACCCCAGAGTGCCCATTTTTTCAACTTGACAATCTGGAACGATTGTGATACGCTTTAAAGATGGAGGCACCATGCGAAGACTAGCAGGTACAGTACTAGCCTTGTTCGCAGTTTTGTTGGCGTTGCCATCGACGCCGGAAATCAAGTTCAGACCGACACCGCCCACGGAGGCATCCATCCGCGCGGATATACAGGCGGAAAAGTTGCAGCGCCAGTACGACTTGGCGGAGAACCAAGCCGACCGAGTATTTAGCAAGGTAGGCTGCACGACCGAGTTTTCCGAACTGGTTGCACACGCTGCTGTAGACGAACGTCTCCCCGCGAGATTAATTGCGGCGGTGGTAGTCACCGAGAGCACGTGCGACCCATCAAAAATCTCCCGCACCCAGGACGTGGGATTGATGCAAGTCAACCGCAAAGTTTGGAAAGTATCAACGGCCAAATTGCTCAACCCGGCCTTCAACGTTAAGTTTGCCGCGCACCATATTCTGGCACCATTGGTGCACACGTACGGCATCCGAGAGGGCCTGCACCGCTACAACGGTCTGGGCAACCCCTCCAATGAGTACAGCGAGAAGGTTATGAGAATCGCGGGGTTTCAGTCATGAAACGTGCTATGCCGTGGTGGGTCCCGCTAATCCTGTTGCTGCTCCTGTTGTGGACCATCGCGGCGAACGCAAAGCAGACCCAGCCGGACCCGAACCGCGTCAAGCAGATTCAAACGGCGCTCCTGGCCCACGGGTTCGAGTCCGGCAAAACGTGGCCCCAGACCCAGGAAATTCTTCGAGGCATCGCTAAGGCCCACGGATGGCAGGTGCACCGCGCACCTGATGCCCGGGTGCTCGGATGTGTGTTGGAACTCGGTAACAAGTATTTTGACCCCCAGATTTGCGACGAAGGCCCTAATCGTTTGGAGAAACCTTTGGATGACGAGGCTCAATAAAGGGTCTTGACTTTTTTAAAGAAGTGTGGTATGGTATTCAAAGTGAGGAAATTATGACCAAAAATCAGCTTGTTATTCAGCACGACCTTTCGAAGTTGTCCCCAGAACAGTTGACGCAGTATTTGCGGGACGTGAGCGAATTTATCGGGCTGGACCCGAACTTGAACGCGCTCGATACCATCTGGATGCAGAACGAGAACGGTCCCGGTCAGTCTCTCGTTGTCTACGCCCGCCGTGGCACCGCAGAAATTCTTCGCAATTTGTACGGCATCAACATCACCTCTCTTCCCCACGTAATCACTCCTCAAGGTTCAATCGTTTTCACTGCGACCGGAACAAATCAGAAGGGCCGTCAAGAGATTGCAATCGGTTCGAAGTACATCGCCGCGCTCTCAGGCAAGGCTCTCGATGACGCCATTATGACCGCGAGCACACGCGCGATTCGCCGCGTCACTATGCAGTTCACCTCTCTCGGAATCTTGGATGTGAGCGAAGTCGAAGCGATTCAAGGCAGCACCGTGAATCCCGCAGCAGGCGCGACACTCGCAGGCAGTCCGGTGGTGCTCCCGCCCGCGCCGTCCGTCCCGGCGAACAATGCCCCAGGCCGCGACATTACGATGATTGCTCCTTCCCAGGACCCTAAGACCCAGGCGCAGGTTGCCGCCGTGATGCTCATTAATCAGGCCGATAACATCAAACAAGTTTACGAGGAAGGCAGAGCCGCCTTGGCCGCGATGCCGGAACCGAAAGCGGACATTTATCCGGCTATTTCGAGCGTCCTAGCGCCTGTAACTCCTGTAGAATCACCAGTTACGACCGTTCCGGAAGCGGACAAAGAAGCGGCTAAACCGCGCCGCGCTCGCAAACCGCGCAACACGGTCTCTATGGACGGCCCGGAGCCGGAAGTCGTTCTCTCGCCCGCTCAAGTGGACGAGACTGTCCGGGCCATTATGACGGCAGATAGTGCGCCAGCGCCCGCCCCAGTGCCAGCAGCGCCTATTTCAGCGCCTGCCCCGGTTTCAGCGCCTGCCCCGGTTTCAACACCCGTTGAAACGGCCCCAAAGACTGAAACTGCCCCGCCGCAAGTCGTCCCCCAAACGGGAGCCAATCAGGTCAGCACCAATTCCGCCTCGGCTGCACCGTCAACTGACTTCCCGGGCAAGCCGACCGACGCGCAGATGGGCGAGTACCGCAAGCGCGTGTCAGTCTATACCTCGGAACTGCCTAGCAGCGAGAACATGGGCAGCGTGCAAAAGATGCGTGCCTTCATTACCCGCCAGACGGGTGCGGCACCTCAGTTCATGACTGTTGAACAATGGGAAGAAATGCTTTCCTGGTTTGAGTCCTTCGTGGAGCGCAACAAGGTCAAAGGGTTGGTGAACTACATCAATGATTCTCTAGGGGTGAAATAATGAATAAGACACCAAAACAGCTAGGACACAACACACGTTACAGCGACTCGTCTCTCTACGACGAAGTTTGCAAAAAGTGTGGTGCAACAGACGGTCGCGGAGACGACCGACTCAACCAGCCTTGTCCCAGGAAGAAGTGAGTCTCGAACTAAATCCTGAACAACAAGTGGGTGTCGATGCCGTGGACGGCGACTTTGTAACAATCGCTGGTCCTGGTTCCGGAAAGACCCGCGTGCTAGTGGAGCGCTACTTGAAAATGAGAGCGCGTGGAATCCCAGACCGCGATATCTTGAACCTCACTTTCACGAGCGCCGCCGCAACCGAAATGGTGGAGCGAGTCGGACTCCTTAATTCGGCGGAGGTGTTCCGCACGTTCCACTCGTTCTGTCTGCAACTGGTGAAGCAGGAGCGCGAGTTTCTCCCGTTCCCCACGTGCCCGACCGTTATCCCGGTACGAGGGGAGCAGTTCCTTCTCATGAAGGACCTGTTGAAAATTTATCCGCCCATCTCGTCTTACCACGCGTTGAACGACCGCATCAGTCAGTGGAAGGCCGAAAATGTGGACCCGGAACAAGCGCTGAACGAGGAGTTCAACGCGGGTATCGGCTACTTCTACGCGCTCGCATACCGCGACTACGAGAAAAAGCAGAGGGAGCAAGGCTGGCTCGACTTCGATTCGCTGATGAAAGAGACCGCGAATTTATTGGAGGCAAACGAAGATGTCAGAAAACGAAACCAAAGAAAGTACATCGCAGTTGACGAATGCCAAGACACCGATACCACACAATTCAAACTGCTACGATTGCTGTATGGCGGTAACATCTTTGTCGTCGGGGACGAAAATCAGCTTATCTATGAGTGGAGAAGTGCTCAAAGTGGAAACCTCACCAACTTTTCAAAATCTTTCCAGGGAGCAAAAACTCTTTATCTTGGTAGAAATTATCGCTCTACTGGAAGAATCGTAGAATTTCTAAAAAGGATTCTCCCGGTAGACAACGGCCTCGCGAGTCACATGGTCTCTATGCGGCCCCTAGGTGAGGACGTTCGATTCATCCGTTACCGCAGCGAGGACGAGGAAGCGAACGAAGTTTTAAGCGCCGTGGTTCTACGTGGCATCGAGGACCAATCCGCTATCCTGGGCCGCACCAACCGTCAGCTACAACTGATTCAGCGCCGTGCTATGAGCCGCAACATCAAGGCGGAAATTCTCGGCAAGAAGAACGTGTGGCAGGAAAACGAAGTCAAGCACTTGGTGGAACTGACGAAAGAGCGCATCATGGATTCTCGCCCCGCCGCTACAGTGATGCAGGACCTTATCAAGGAGCACGGGTTGGTGAACCGCTACGCGAACACGAGGGGCAACGCGATGGAGAAGGACCCCGTTGAGAATATGAACGACATCGTTCGCATGGCGGGGAGGAAGCACCGAGAGACGGGCAAGCCTCTCACGGTTCTTCAATTCCTGGATTGGTTGCGCAAGATAACGCACATGCGCCGCACCAAGACCGAACCCATTCTGACGCTCTCGACTGTGCACCAAGCCAAGGGCAGGGAGTGGCAGTACGTCTTCGTAGTCGGCTGCGACCAGGGCGTGATGCCGCACAAAGAGGGAGAACTACTGGAAGAAGAGAGAATCTTTTTCGTGGCCTGCTCCCGCGCCGCAGACGAGCTACAAATCAGTTTTCACAAGAACCGCAGTCAGTTCTTGAACGACTTCCAAGAAGAGATTGAAACCTTTGGAGAAGACGATGAGCATGACGACTAAAACGTTCAGAGATATGATGCGAGGATGGAAATCTTACAAAACTAAGGACGAGGAGAAAGAGATGACCGAAACAACGAAGAAAGAAAAGAACTACTCTCACTGGGCAAAGCGCAAGGACCGCTTTTATCCTACGTTGGTGACTCACGACACCATCCCGGCAGGAGTCTACGAGACCAGGGAAGACTCGGATGGTAACAAGTATCTCCGCAGGATTGCTTTTCCTTCGGATGAATTGATTCTCATTCCGGGAACTCCGGTTGCTTACGTGTTGGAGCAAATCGAGGAGTTTTGGGGAAGAGAAGAGTTCTTCAAAGAACTCGGACTGATTTACAAGCGCGGTATTCTTTTCTACGGTCCCGCTGGGTGCGGAAAGACCAGCATCATCCGAATGCTGGCAAGCGAAATCATTAAACGGGACGGCGTTGTACTGTCTATCACGGATATTGATAACGACCAGGATGCTCTGCTGAATCTTCGAGAGGTCGAGCCTGACCGCCCGGTTATGTGCATCTTTGAAGACATCGAAAAACTGCTGGAAGACACGGACACGGAGAGCAACACGCTGTCCTTCCTCGACGGAGAGAAGCAGATTGGCAACGTGATTTATCTCGGCACTACAAACAAGCCGGACATGCTGGAAGAGCGCGTCATGAAGCGCCCAGGCCGCTTCGACCTCGTAATCGGACTGAATCCTCCGGTAGCGGAGGCCCGCCGCGCATACTTGGCACGGTTATTCAAGAATCACGCCAACCCCGAACTGTTGAACCAGATGGTCGAACAAACGGACGGTCTCGGCATGGCGCACCTTCGTGAACTCGCGGTCTCGATGCTCGCATTCAATCATTCGTTGGACGACACGGTGAAGCGCTTGAAGGGCAACATCAAGGAAGTCTTCCGCATGAGCAAGGTAGGCGACAAGTCGGTCAACACGGGATTCACTCTCGGGTTTCAGAAGGCGAGTAACGATGAATAAACGATACAAAATTATGGCCGATAACAGCGGACACGAATACTTTATTCCTGTTTCACAGGAATCAGAGTTTGAAGCCTGGGTTGAACAGACGGAAAACGGAGAAGAAACCAACTTCGATTTTGAAGAGAACAGGATTGATGGTCGATTCACGTTTACTGACCCGAGGAACGAGTAATGGCCTTCCTTTACGTCAACGCGAAGGGACAACCGTGGCGCAAGCACAGCTATTCGGCGGGCAACACTTTCGATTCTTGCCCGCTCAAGTACAAGTTGCAGAAGATTCACGGCTGGCGTGAGAAAAACTTGAAGGCCCGCTTCGAGCTAGGCCGCGCGTTCGAAGCATCCATTCAGTACTACCACGAGAATCGAGGTGACTTGAAGGCTTCGATTGCACACTTCGATGCCGCGTGGCAACCGTTCGCAAACAACAAGGAACTACAGTACACGAAGGTCGAGAAGGACTGGGCGCAGTGTTCTCGCATCGCACACGATTGGTTGAAGCTATATGCGATTCGTCAACCGAGTCTGCCGATTCCGCTCGGCGGGCAGTGCGTGTTCCAACGCGAGTACGCTAAGGAAGTATTCCCAGGAGACCCGAACTACGGAGAAATTGAAGATGCTGGAAAACTGGATATCGTTGCGTTCGTTGAACCCGACCACCCATTACTACCTAAACTTAACTGGCTCCCCGAATACGGTGCCTTCCGTCCAATTATCGTGGACATCAAAACCGCAGGGACCGACTTTCCTGAGCAGTACGGCATCGCAGCGTATGATACCCAACTCCGTCGCTACAGTTGGTTATCAGGAATACGTGATGTCGCGCTACTCTGGTTCGTGAAGAAGGGTCTCACGATTCAGAAAGGCTACTCGGTGACGCTGCTGGAAGACGTAGAGTACATGAAGGCCGGACAGGAGGCTGTCGTCGCGCTGATTGAAGAACGAGGCGTGTGGCTTCTCCCGAACGACTTCATGGTCGAAGAAATGGAGCGCGTACAAGGTAAAAAGAACGGCAAGACGGAGCAGACGAACGAGGCCAAGGCCCGCCGTGCCGCGTGGCTGGAAGATAACGGCACCCTGGCCGGGGAAGATGAAATTACAAAGCAGCGTTTACAGTTCAATGCAGGCTTTGTGACGGTAGAATCAGCAGAAGACGCGGGGAAGATTGCGCAGTCGCAGATTATTCGAATCGTGAACGCGTGGCACCGAGACGAGTATCCAAACACGTTCGGCGTCCGCTACCCTCACGATGATAGAAGCGACCCGTACTTCCGCGCCTTCGTATTAAACGACAAGCAGTTTAGGGAATCAAATTTTACAAAGTCCGACGACGATATCGACTTGTTCGCGGACGAGGACAGCGAGGAAATCCAATGAGCGTTCTGACGTGCAAGGTAGAAAAATGTGAGTCGCGGTTTGAAACGAACGAGGCGTTCTCTCCCAACGCCAGTTTCATCTGCAAGAACCATCCGGTGAGCGTTCAAAAGAAGGTTGCCTTCCAAGAGCACGCCTTTGATGCGGCGCTCAACCCGGGCGGCGGGGATAAGAAAGAGTCAGAGGAGTACGACCGCGATTGGGGCATGAGCGGAGACCCGTTGACCGCGAGCGAGAAGTGCCCCCACGGTGTGTACGACCCTCACGAGGACCAGCGCTACTGCTCCATCTGCAACCCGGTGAAGATAACGGGGACGGTGAAGGAAGTCAAGAAGACAAAGAACGGGAAGATAGGAGCCTTCAAAGATTCGAGCGAGCAGGCCGACCAGGAGATTGCTCTGATTATGTTCTACTACTCGCTTCCTGAGCACATGCAACCCGCGTGGTTCAAAGACAAAGAACTCGCGATTAAAGCGAGAGCGAAGAGGGGTCTGTATTGGTTGAAGAAGAATAACAAGAGCATCACGGAACAGTTCTTGGAGAACAAATGAACAAAAACCAGCAGCAGCTTCGCCAGTCATTTGACGGCAATGAGAGTTTCATGTCAGGATTTCAAATCGGTCAACTTCGAAAATATAAAAGAAAGACACCGCCTTGGGTGAATCGTGATTCGGAAATTAGAAAAATCCTCTTGTCCGCCTTCCCGAAGTTGAAGACCGACCCGAAGCAGCGCACCTCGGCGGCGCGTTGGGCGAACGTAATTCATTGCTATTTTCGACTCAGCTACACGTACGTGCAGACGGCGGAAGAGTTAAACCTCAAGCCGAAGATGGTTAGAAATATTGTAGAACGTGTCAAGCGAGTAGCGGTAGGTCGTCGTGCGGATAACACCAAATTTAAAGGGGGTAATCGAGGTCGTCCTAGAAAGCATGAGGCAGAATAGCTTTCCCTTCGGAGACAAGGCGCTCGCCGCCTTTTGTTCAATCTAAAGGGGTTATGAAAATACTCGTCCACCACTGCATCACCCAAGAGGTGATTGTGTACGGACTGATGGAGCCATCGCCGGACATCAAGTGCCGTTGCAGTAAGAAAATCAGTTTGAAGAGAGCTACCCAGCTTGTTAAGAACGGGGAAGCGAGTTGGATTACAGCCGCCAGAGTGCGAGGAGTAGCAGATAAACTTTGCCGCCTCTGCGAGGGTAATAAGGAAGTCAAAAACTGTGCGTTGTGCCACGGTAAAGGATTCACGTCAGAGCCTTTCGTAGAGGACACGCCCGGTAATGACATTCTCTTAATTTCTAGGAACCCGTCGGACTCGAAGGATAAAAAGTCGTACTTCTTGAAACCGAAGACCCCGAGAACTCCGACTATCGAGAAGAGCCATATCGAGAGAGCGATAGACTTCGAGGACGTGAAGGAACGCATCGAGGACTACGGCTGGGCGATTCAGTTGGTGCTCCACGAGCTAGGCGCGGAGATTCGATACCGCAAGCAGCCTGGGGCAACCTCGAAGACGCTGGAAGGATACGAGGGCCATCCGGAGCCAGCGGACAACCCGAAGACCGGGGAAGGCCGAAATTACGATTATGGGAGAGCGATTTAATGATTAAGATAAACGTCCTTTCTCCGGAGCAGCGTTTACTAAACGCGGCTATCGCAGACTTCAACACCGCCCAGTACGAGAAGTCATTCTCCGGTCGTCATCCGGAACTCGGCAAGATGGTTAACTGCAAGGTATGCGGCACCCGTCACCGCGTTAACGAGAAGAAGTGTGAGCAGGTCTTCACGTATCGCATAGGCGACTACGAACTCTTTCGAGAGAACGAGAACGGTGAGCTAGTTCCAGATTACAGAACGGCTATCCGTCCCGACCAGAAGCAGACCAAGAAGCAGAGAGAAGGCAGCGCAAGGTTTGCTAAGAAGCGCTTCAACCCGCACTATTCTAAGGAGAAACTGCTCTTCGTGGAGCGCACTCGTAAAATCTTTCAAGAACTCGGATTCTCCTTGGAAGACACGGGTGAGGTATTTCAAAAGAACTTGCACCGCGCTCGCATCCTAGCGGCTAGGGAGATTCGAGAGGAGCGAGAGTTGAGAGACCGTGCTATCCGCCGCCGTCAAAAGGTTTCTCGTCGTATCAACAAAGGACTAGCATGAGCCACGAAGAAATAATCGGCAAGCACATTCATCTTTTCGCGAAGCCGGAAAATTTCACGCCTCCGACCAAGAATCCAGAAGACTGTATTTGTGGAGGCGGCTGGCCCGGTTCTACGGGTCGAACGCTTATCCCTAACTGTCCGTGCTGTGCAGGCGTGCAGGGTTTGGTGGAAGACCTCTGCGATTGTCCGGACCCGAGTTATATCAAATTTCGAGTCGTGATACCGCCTGACATGAAGTTCAGAATCAGGCGCTTAGAAAATGTGGAGCCAATAGTATGAACTTTATTATCTATCACAATTCATGTCCAGACGGCTGGTGCGCCGCGTACATCTGCAAGAAGAAGTACCCGGAAGCGGAACTGATGCCGCTCAATCACGGACTGTCCCCGGAGCAGATGGACAAGCTAATGAATGCTTGCTTTGACAAAGACGTTATAATGGTCGATTACTCTCTTCGCACCCGATTTGATAACGACCAGTTGAAAGTGGCATCGAAGTCGTTCCGCATCCTAGACCATCACAAGACGGCGCAGGCCGTGCTGGAAGGCGCACCGTACGCAACGTTCGATATGAAGCGTTCCGGCGCAGGACTCGCGTGGGATTACCTGTTTGGAAAAGATTCTCCTGAATTAACCGACGCCACAGATTCCGTGAAAGAGTATCGCCCTTGGTGGGTGAAATACACAGAAGACCAAGACCTCTGGAATTGGCAGCTAGACCACAGCCAAGAAATCAACGCCTACTTAATGGTGCAACCTCGAACGGTAGAAACGTGGAACGAGATAACCAGAATTGGTGTAGATGATGCTTATGCTAACGGCGTTGGCGTTCGTCAGTACATCGACTACTACACCCGTTCCGTGGTAGCTGAACTGCAAGAGGGCGTGCTGGTATTCGAAGGCCGCAACTACCGCACAGCCGTCTTAAACATCCCATACGCCGGGGTGAGCGAAGCTGGCAGCGCACTGGTCGAGAAGGGCTACGACATCGGCCTCGCGTGGTTCGAGCGCGGCGACGGCGTCACTCAGTTCTCTCTTCGCAGCAAGAAGGGCGGCGATGTAGACGTGAGCGCAATCGCGAAGAGCTACGGAGGCGGCGGGCACCAGTCCGCAGCAGGCTTTCAAATGAGTGTTGGAGAAGCACGAGATTTAGTGGACGATATTCTAGGGAGAGTCGATGTACCAACTTCTAGTTGCAGTTAAGTCGAACAACCGAGCCAAGAACGATGGCACCCATAACCGGATTCGAGGGACGTGGGGTCAGGCGTTGCGCGGCAAGGCTACTCTGAAATTCTTTGTCCCCGCTGAAACGAATGGGCGCTCTGCTCACTTGTATAGCAGTGACGAGATTGCGGTCGATGCGCCGGACTCTCCGGACGCAGCGGTATTTCTGACTCGCGCCATCTGTCGGTACTTCATGAGCAAGAACATGGACCACGTTCTGGTGGTGGATTCGAACTCTTGCGTGTTCCCCAGCCGCATCTGGATTCAAAACTACGAACTCGCGGATTACGCGGGCGACTTCGATAACTGGGGAGATTGTGGTCCTCAAAGTTTTACCACAAGCAACGTAGTCGAGGTGATGGAGAAGTGCTACTCGTGGGCAAAGAACCCGGGCTACTTTCTTTCCCGCAATGCGGCGCTGGAAATTGCGGACCTGTTCCCGAAAGAATCCAAGTATATCTTGGGACGCAACGACGACGTGTGGGTCGGCCAAGTCCTGGGTCCTCTGGCAGTGAGAGGCGGATTAATCTCGATGCCTTTGGAGAGACCCGTAGCCGTAGCAACGACGAACTTAGAAGAGACGTGGAAGGAAGGACAGTGAGAATACATATCATCGGTGACGTGCACGGCAAGACTCACCAGTATCAAAAGATGCTGCGCCAGAAGTACGCAGGCGAGCGCACGATTCAAATTGGGGATATGGGCATCGGTTTCGCGGGCACCCCGGGTCTGCACAAAGACATCATGGGAGAGAACCACAAGTGGTTTCGAGGCAACCACGATGACCCGGCGAAGTGCCGCGCGACCGTCGGATACCTAGGCGATTACGGATTCCTGCCGGAAGATAATCTCTTCTGGGTTGCAGGCGCGTACTCCATCGATTACGCGTGGCGCACCCCCGGCCACACGTGGTGGGGCGATGAAGAACTTAGTTGGGCAGAACTCGATGCGGCTATCGAACTCTACCGAGAAAAGAAACCCCGCTTTGTAATCTCACACGAGGCCCCTCAGTCCGCTGCCGCGTGGATGCTCAATTATATCGCGCCGGGTTTCCGACCGGAGAAGTTGGTGCAAACTCGCACCGGAACTGCTATGGAGCGAATGCTCGATTATCACCGTCCGGAGAAGTGGATTTTCGGGCACTACCACATCAACAAGACTTTCGAGTTTCACGGCGTGGAGTACACGTGCGTGAACGAGCTATCAACTTTTCTCTTGACAGATGAACCGACTGTGGTATAATGAAGACTCGCGACTGGTACGATGACTACATTCAGGAAGCGGAGAACATGAACGTATACCTCATATCCGACACTCACTTGAAGCACGAGAAGATGGAAACGTACTGCCAGCGTCCGCCCGACTTTACGGAACGTATCCACAAAAACATCATGAATACGGTGAAGGATACCGATCTGCTGATACACCTCGGTGACGTTGGCATAGGCAAGTATCAGGATTGGGAGTGGATGGTGCACGCTTGGCCGGGACGTACCGTACTGGTGCGCGGCAACCACGACCGTACTCATTCTTGCTCGTGGTGGATGGAGCACGGGTTTGACTTCGCGTGCGACTCGATGGTTTTCCGCAACGTGCTGCTCACCCACGAGCCAGCCAACGCGGTCATAAACTCGAACGGATACAAGTCTTACGGCGCGGTGGAGTGGGGCCTGCCGGAAGGCTGTGTACTGAACGTGCACGGACACCTTCATAACATCTGGGACGGCTTCCACAGCCCGGAGCGCTTGGAGCGAGACAAGGCTCTCCTCGGCATAGACCCAACTAAGCAGTTGAAGCATAAGTGGCAGCGTCTGTTCGCCGTAGAATACACGGACTACAGGCCAGTGGAGTTCAACAAATTCATATCACACCCGGACAAGTATCAAGCGAGAGGACCTCGCCAGAAAAAGTTTTCGGAGTTGCGGGACCAGTTGATTCTGCCAGCGGAGGAAACAAATGGCTGATTTTAAAACAGCGGTTCAAAAGACCCTCGTTCACGAGGGCGGTTATGTCAACAACCCGCACGATAAGGGTGGGCCAACTAAGTACGGCATCACTCAAGCCGATATGCCGGGAGTTGATATCAGCGGGATTACTCCGGACCAAGCTATCGAGTATTACCGAGAGCACTATTGGAAGCCCTTGTACTCTCAAATCAACGACCAGCTTATCGCAGAAAAACTGTTCGACCTCGGCGTGCTCTTCGGAACAAAGGTCGCAGTCAAAATTTTGCAAATCACCGTCGCAAAGGATATGAGCATCGTCTCGGACGGAGAATTTGGACCGACAACGCTGTCCGACTTGAATCAAGAAGGACCGGACTTGCTCTCTCGTTACAAGACGGCCTTCATTCAGCACTGCATCAACATTGTGAACAACAACCCCGTAGATGGCGAGTTTGTCCACGGGTGGATTAACCGAATCAACTCATGATAACAATGGGCCAGTCCTGGATGCGGTACATAAAGGCGTGGATACAAGGCCAGAAACACCCCGATACGCCGCGCATCGTCTTTGTGAACGTGTACGAGTACGACCGGGTGCGCAAGGCGCTGCCTTCTCGTTGCACTATCTGCGACTTCGTTGTCTCCCGGGACGAACGGGCTGTGAGAGAGTTAGTTTTCATTTGCAAGGACAGCCAGTGTGATTGCAAGAAGATGTACGGCCCAATTAGCCACAAGGTCTGCAATCTCTGTTATGACATGTTTCACGCGCTGTACGTGAACTACGGTTTGAAGAGCATGAACTACTTCAAAGCAATAGACGAGAAGTTGAAGTCGGATTATGATGACTTCAAAAGGAGAGACAAGAGAACATGAGGAACAAACTCGGTACGATAGTATTCGCACAAGGCTGGCTGGAGGGTCAGATAGAGAGCATGGTAAGCAAGACCGACGGGACAAAGAACGAAGACCCAACCTCTCACCTTATCGCGACCCAGATGTTGGAACAGTGGAACATCATCAGTCAGTCTCTGGATGACTTGATTCGAGAAAAGAACAAGGTTGACACCGCGCTCTCGACTATCTTGAGCGGGGTAGAAATGTTGAAGGGATGAATCTCCGCTGGAACGGAACATACCGCCGCTTCGAGGCCGAGTTCAGCGCGGACTTCCAAGGAGACCTCGCTGCCGTGAAGGCGGCAGGATTCCGAACTGACGGAGCACCTGAATGGATATGGTACACATACAAGGCTGGACCTCTTGGAAAATTAAGAGAGAATCGCCCTCCTTCGGGACTCACTATTACCCCGGAGGCCAAGGAACAGTTTGTGTCTTTGTGGGCGGTGGAAGAGAAGAACGCGAAGCTGAAAGCAGAAATCGCGGAACACAACAAGACCCTCAAAAAGAAACTTAAAATTGCGGACCAGGATGCGAAAGCATCGGCTGGTCCCCAGATGAAGATGTGCTCGGAAGGCTATCTGTGCCTTTCGAAAGAAGACCTCCCCCTCGCCCCTCCCTTCGCTCAACCCCGCCCAGAGCCATCCCTGAAACCTAACGCGCCGAAGTGCATCATCTGCACCGCCGCTGTCTATTTCTACGAAAAGTTGGACCCGCCGACTTGTTTATGGTGCGAGAAAATAGTGCTTGACAACGCTTCGGAAGTATGCTAGGGTAGTGAAGGATTGGAGGATTTATGAAACTACTTTCTGTTTTCGTGATTGCCTTGGCAGGAATTGTCGCACCCGCTCTGCTCAGCGCTTACCCGACCATGTGGTTTATCAACTACGTGTTCGCGCCTTCTCTGTTGCTGTCCGTATTCGGGGTTTCTAAACTCGCGTTCTGGCAGGCATTCGGACTCAATATTTTGCTCGGTTGGCTGGGCGGAAGTAAGTCCAGTTATAAACCCGAATCCGAGTGAAGCACGATTGCCGATTAACGAGTAAGGACGGCGCGTACGTCTTCATCTGCTCTCGTTGCGGCGCTTGTTACGTGTGCCGTCACAAGGCGGTTCACTTCGCGGATGATGATAAGTGGATGTGGAAGTGTAGGGACGGAAAATTTCGAGAAGTCATAAACGACGGGAGAATGAAATCATGAGCAGAAAACCAAGCACAAGGAAACACGCGGACGGAAAATGGGGACTGTACGTCGGAGACATTCTTCTCGGCACAGCCAAATCGGAGACCCGCATTGAACTCGGGTTAAAGATTCTTGAAAGTGCCTTTTCTGACGTGTACGAAGACGCCCGTCGCGACGGGTACGACGAAGGGCATGCCGACGGGTACGACGAAGGGCATGCCGAAGGGTACGACGAAGGATACTCAGATGGAGAATTTGCAGGCGGCAATTAATTTTAAGGAGAAAACATGAGCGATAAACCACAACACAAGAACCGCCATCCTCAAAAGAAAGCGCCCGTACTCACGCCGGAAGAGCAGGCGAAGGTACTAGCGGCACGCGCGAAAGCCTTGGAGGAAGAGAAGGCGGAAAGACAGCGCATCGAACTTTACGGCAAGTCGGTAGAGAAGATGTCGCACCGCCAGCTTCGAGGCGAACTGACTCGCTTGATTAAGCGCGAATACGCGGGCAAACCACCGGAGCCTCAAGCCGGGTTGAACATCTGTCTCGGTACCGTTTTCCTAGCCGTGCTGGATAACACCAAGACGGTTCGAGACAAGTACACTCGCCCGGACCAGATTAACCCGTCCGGCAAGTTGATGTGGGCACCTCGGTAATGTTCGAACTTTTGCTCTGCCCCCAGCACGGACTGCCTGCTGTTTTGATGGCGTTCTTCACCGGGAGCAGCCCAGAAATTTTCTACTTGACAATCCAGTTGTATTATGCTAGGCTTTCTCAGTTGTTCAAATAAGGAGGAATATGGCAATCACTTTAACAGAACTGCAACGGCTTTTGCTCGGTATCGTCTCCTCGGTTGAGTCCGGCGTTACCACGCCAGCGGAGGCTGCAAACGAACTCGCTAATTTGAAGGCCCGCGCTGTGAGCGCCGGGTTGAAGTTCCACGCCGATTACACGGAGGACGACTTCCAAAAGATTCGAGAGAACTACGTCTCCATGTATGAGACGAGCACCCCGTACGTGGAAGAGTCGTACGAACAGTCTTACGAATCGAGCTACTAATGCTGGTAATAGGCTCCCAAGCGATGCGCACCGGGCTAGAGAAGGTTGGGCTGGGACTCCGCAGAGTCCCGGCTGACCTGGATATCTTTGCTCGGGAAAACGAAGTGTTCAATGCCGCGAATTTCATGGGGCTTACTTACGAGAGCGTCAAACCGGACAAGGTTCTCTGCAAGGCCCCGGACAGCAAGATGGTCGAGTTTGAAATTGCGGGGAGCGGTAACTCTACCGACTTGTATATGCAGTGGGGCGAGAAGATGGCCGTGTTGGACCAGCAAGAATTTTACGGATTGAAGATTGACATCGCGCCGCTGGAAATGATTTACAGTTTGAAAAAGGCGCACCGTCACTCGCCTCGCATGTTCTCCAAGAACAACGAGGACTATAATCTCCTCCGCGAACTGTTCGGCGGACGGGACATGTTCCCCCGCATCACAAAGATGCGATACCAGGAGACCGTAGACCGAGAGAAGTTGAAGACGCCGTCTCTGAACAAGTCCACGGCAGACTTCTTCGATGACCTAGTGTCGAACCGCACCTTCATTCACGACCAGATTCACGAAGTTATGGCATTCGGGGAGCGCCCGATGTTCGAGAAAATCAAGATTGACCCGGACAAGGTCGCGTGCTCCCGGGAGAAGTTTTTCGCGTTAACTGAGACGCAACAGCGTCAGTGCGTGCAAGAAGAAGCGTATGTTATCGCGTTGGAACGTGCTATGATTCCGATGCTCTTCGAGGGCGAGAAGCTAGCGAATCCGTTCGAGGCGTACAAGTGGGCCGTGATGCGGATTTGTACCACGCTTTGTTCCGGATGGTTCCGGGAGTTTGCGGTAGAACATTACGCCAACATAATATTCTGGTACGACAAAGATTATGTGGAGAAGTTCCTGCGAGCCGTAGAGAGCGGACGCATTCAAAGGATACAAAAATGAAAAACGTTTGGAGAACACTCGCGGTTCTAGCGGTCCTGGTTGGGGCATCGCTGATGCTTCCCGGCCCGAAGGCGCAAAGCGCCCAAGAAGTTGCGCCGTACGAGTTTGCTCACATCCCGGTTGAGTTCCACGCGGTAGACGTGAAAGTCTACAAGGTTGTTCACCAGGGATGTGAAATTTTCGTTGCGACCAATGGCGCAATGGGGCATGAAGCCGCCTCGATTGCGATTGCGACTGGACGAGGCTGCAAGTGAGGAGCGAAAAGGGCCATCGCAACAGGAAGAATCCGGCCAGCTTGCTGATTCAACCGCCTCAACATGCACCGAAGGCAGAGAAGCAGTAATGAACGAGACCAAGAAATATTTGGTCGCGGGTATCCTCGTAGAGGCCGTCAAGAGTGAGGGAGGCGGCTTCTACGAGTTAACCGTACTGGCAACAGGACAGAAGCAGAGATACTTGGCGGACGTTTTTGAAATGGTTGCAAAACCAGTTTACAGCAAGACGGAGATAAAATCATGAAAGCAGCGTGGTGGAACGGCGTATTCACAACACTCAGTCTTATAAACGTTGGATATTTCTTGCACACCATTTGGATTCATGACGTTAACGGAATCCTTGCTAGTTTGATAATAGGATTCGCGTTGTTTTGCGCTCACTTTATTACTCTAGTGGAAATGAAGTGATTGTTGCCTTCCAACCCGGTGGCTCCGTTCGAGACGCTCGCGTCGTGTTGAAGCCGGACGAGCTAATTCCGAACCGATACAACGTCGCGGAGGCTATCGTGTACAAAGAGGACCCGGAGAATCCGCGCGTTTGGATTCTGGTGAAGCCGAAGTTTCAAGTTCTGCCGTCGGATTCTCCTCTCTTGTCGCAGCCGAAGTTACCAGAAGTCGATAACTTTTCCTTGACATTACCGGAAACAGGTGATACGGTTTACGAGCATCAAGACATTATTCGATTCGAGGAACCAGATGAAACGACAAAATCTTGAATTAGAAATGAAGCTGATGCGAGTAGCCGAAGCCGAATACAAACGCCTTGTTCGAGAAATAGAAAAGGCGAAGCACTTGAGTGACGTTGAGTTCGTGAACCAGAACGCGAGGGGTAAATGAACAAGGTTTACATCGTTATGGAGGGATGCAAGTACGAGGGGTGCGGCATCAACTCCGTCCACGCGTCCGAAGAGGGCGCTCTCTCAACGGCAAAAGCGATTGTGGAAACGAGTAACTATCGAAATTACACGAAGGACGCGCAGCCGGATTCGGGTACCGTGTACAGTTGGTCAGACGAATCGGACATCTTGATTATCATCACCCGGGAGGTGAAGCCGTGACAAAATCCGAAGCACAAAGGCGAATGAATGAACTCAACTGGTCCCGAGACCTTTTGATGGAAGAGATTCGACAACTGGACCAACGTCTCAAACGAACCATCGAAGAAGGTCGAGAACTCCTGAAAGAGTACCCTACACTGAGTTTAAAAGCGCCCAAGCCTGTTGAACTTCCGTGTGGCTGTCCGAGTCCCGCGAAGTCTAAGTTTGATTTGTGTCCGCACCACCGCCGTATGTGCGGACTTTAGTTTTCTGCCGGGGGCGGCAGATATCAAAAGGAGGTAATATGAAAAAGTTGTATGCATTGTTTGCAGTTCTTGCCTTGCTTGTCGTGGGCGTCGTAATTGAAGCACAAGCTACCGGGTGTTTTCAACCACCCTCCATACCTATCCAGAATCCATCGTTCGAACAAGTGAACACCGTTTATGGGGACCAAACTTGCGGTGAGAATTTCTTCGGCATAGTTGGTTGGAAATCGGAGTCGGACTCTAGTTATTGGTCCGGTAACTCAACGCTTAGACCATCGGGTAATCCAACAGGCAGTAATCCTTGCAGAGTTGCAACCCCTGTCCCGGACGGGGCAAACGCCGCTCAGTTATTGAATAACAGGATTCTCCAAGACTTGGGCGTGAAGTTTTCCGATATACAAAAGTCGCCCCAGGGCACTTGCTGCATCGACGGCCTCTACGTGATGAAATTTTCCCTGACGACCGTCTTTGGTCCTTACAGCGGCTACTATGAGGCCCACGTTTCTCTCGGGAACACGGACGCGAACGGCGTGATTCACGTGGGGGAAGACTTGTGCTATACCACCGGATGGTCAACACAGAAGTGGAACCAAGTGATACTCACGTGCCCTGCGCCGGGTGGACTGATTGCTAACCCGTGGCCGGGTCCTGCGGGCTTCGACCCGCGCGGCGGTCACGATGATGTTATTCTTTCTCTTTCCGAGGGGCCGGACGACCGAGGGCAGGTAGGCTGGCAACTTTTGTTTGATGATGTTTCTCTGACGTTTACACCACAGCAGTAAATAAAAAGGGGGTAATATGAAAAAGCTGTACGCATTGCTCGCAACACTCGCCCTGCTCGTCGTGGGCGTATCAGCACAATCCACCAACACCGATACTTGGACGAACGTTCCGGGTTCGGGAACCTGTCAAACCACCGTCAAAGCGCCATCGTACTACTGCTTTGTTTCGGTCAACGAAACAAGCGGCACGTCAACATTGTGGTTCTACGTGACGGTGCAGCCCGACGGGACGTTCACGAACGGGCAAATCAACAAGAGTCCGCTGTACAATTATCCTCCCTCGTTCAACGCCGTCAACTGGACCGGGTCCTTCTTGAACAACACGTTCACGGGGACGTTCAGCGGGACGCAGCCTGATGGGACGCCGTTCACCGGGGACGCTACCGAAACGCTGGGTCTGGTGCGTCGTTGCGCGGGACGCTACGGTTGCCACTTTGTAACAGGGCCTGTTAGCGGAAGTGGAACAGCGACGTACGGGCAGTAAGCAGTCCGGGGGTCGAAGTTTGACCCCCTCATTTTTCTCTTGACAAAATCTTGAAAGTGTGCGACACTTCCGGAATGGGAGAACGCGATGAACTTTAAACAGCAGGCAGAAGTATTCATGACGGAGATTGCCAGCCGCAAGAGCGACCCCGTTCGCTCGAATACCCTGCACGTTTACCGTTCCCTTCTGGACGCCCGCATCTTACCCGCCATCGGTGGGGTAGAAATGGCGGACGTTAACAACAAGACCGCCAGGATGCTCGTGGGCCGTCTAACCGAGGCCCAACTGAGTCCCGCCACAATCAACTTGGCGGTTGCCTTGATGAAGCAGGTCGTCAAATCAGCCGTGGACGACGAAGGGGACCCGTTATACCCTCGCACTTGGAATAGTCGTTTTATAGATGCTCCCCGGGTGGTCCCGGCGAAGCAGAAGACCCCTATTGCCCCGGTGGAGGCCCTTTCCAGGGCCGTAGGGACGACTTCCGGGGAAGTTAAGGCATTGGTAGCCCTTCTGGCTGGAACGGGCCTCAGAATTGGGGAAGCGCTGGCCTTGATGGTCGGACCAGACGACGGAAAGAACTCATTCTGGATTCCAGAATCCGGAACGCTGATTATCCGCACCACGATGGTGGACGGGGTTATCCAGTTGGACACAAAGACCAAAGCAGGCACTCGTATCGTGGATTTAGACCCTAATCTCGCGTGGCTCCTCCGCGCGACATTCAGGGACCGCGAGTCCGGGGTGTTGTTTACAGCCTCGGAGAGTACATTCCGCCGCTGCATGAAGGAGCACGGCATTTCTGGCTTCCACTCTATGCGCCGTTTTCGAATCACCTACCTGCAAAACAGTAGCGTACCAAATACTTTGGTGAAGTTTTGGGCGGGACACGCTGCTGGTGATATGACGGAGCGTTATACGAAATTTGGCGCTCAAATCGAAGAGAGAAAGAACTGGTCTGAAAAGGCCGGATTGGGGTTTAGCCTATGAGAACCGAGATATTCAGAGACACTAGTTTCAGGGATTTAACTGCTCGCATGGAGGCCATAATTGCAGTCCTTTTAGGACAAGGCAATGAGATTGTCGCAGTGACAACTACCTCCACGGCAGACTCGATGACAGTATCGTATTACGGCGCTATCTTTTACAGGAAGGCCGCATGAGGTTACCGCGCTGGCTACGACACTTCGGTGCAAAGTTCCTCGCGCTCCACGAAGAAGAATCGGGCGGCATGATGCACGATTACGCAAACGGTCAGTGGAATGAACTAATGACCTGGACCGACGATAAGGGGCAAGCAGAGGCGTTAAGCATCGTGGACAGCATCTTCTCTGGCGCTAGGGATGCGATTTACATCGTTTGTATTCGAGTCGGACCCAGGAGGGGCTACTTCGTAGTTTACGATTCTAACTTGACGTATTATCACCGTTCGTTTTGGACGGGGATTTACGAGCCGGAAGAAGCATTCGATGACGTTAGAGCATACTGTCGGCAAGTTGCAGACAAGATGGGATTCAGGAGGCCAGATGAAGCGACTGACAATCAATATCCCGGGTGACCGTGGAAAGTTATACGAAGTCATTCACTACCCGGCTGGGGAGATTCAGACCCGTCTGACTCCGGAAGGCATTCGTGCATGCGCTGACAAAGAGGAGTATGTCATTGTCGCGAATCCGATTCCCGATATCATCGAACTAGCGCAGTTGAAGGATGCGCTGGATGCGGAGTCAACCGTATTTTACAGAAAGCTGGAACTGCCGTATCTCCCCTACGCTCGGGCTGACCGCCGTTTTGTAAAAGGTGATTCGTTCGGACTGGCAGTCTTCGCGAGACTGATTAACTCGCTCCACTTTGACACCGTTACCACGTTTGATGTTCACTCGGCCTGTGCGGAGGTGCACATCAACAATCTTCTCAATCTCGACCCGATTCATCACTACGACCAGCTTACCGACTGCATCAAGTACCTCGGTGGACCAAACGGCGTCGTGTTAATAGCACCAGACAAGGGCGCGAAGAGACGATACGACTTGGAGAGTTACGGCTTGCAGGTCTTAGAGGGCGAGAAGGTCCGCGACCCGAAGACCGGGAAGTTGTCCGGATTCAAGATTGACAAGCGGGTTGCAGAGTACCCGTCCGGCCTTATCGTGGATGATATCTGCGACGGCGGCGGGACCTTCATCGGCCTGGGACAGGAGATTCGCAAACTGAATCCAAAGATGAACCTGGGGCTATACGTCTCCCACGGCATCTTCTCTCAAGGCACCGAAAAGCTGTATGAAATTTTCAACGCGGTGTTTATTTCGGACTTTTCGTTTATCGGGAATTATCCGTTCAAGAAAATTTAGAATGGGATTAACGAGAAAACGAAATCGAATCAGCGGTGGATGCCCGGTCGGAATCGAGACCTGGACCGATATTTGGTTGTTGACAAACTTCCCCACTTTGTGGCATATTGCACATGGGATGGAATACGAGATAAAGGAGAAATCATGAGCAAACTTAGCAAGACAGCAGCAGCCTCGATGCGCGGAGGACCAGTAGAGAAAAAGACTGACCCGTTCGACACGAACGAGAAGAAAATCCAGGAGCTACGCAACCAGCGTGCAAACAAACTCGCCGTCAACCGATATGATTTCATCGACGCTTTGATTGAGGAGTACGATAAAATGACGCTCGTCGCACTGGAAGCACTCAAGTCAAGACCGGAGGCAGTATGAACTTCGTTGAAAATTTCAAAGACGTGGAAGACATCGTGAGAAACTACGGCGGCACCTCTCAAGAGGACTTGGAAGGCGCTACGATTCATCTCGCGTGGTACGGCTACGGCTCGTACAGCGGCGATAGTTTCGTTCTCTACGAGAAGGGCGGCAAGCTGTTCGAGGTGAACGGGTCACACTGCTCTTGCTACGGCCTGGAAGGCCAGTGGGAACCGGAAGAAACTTCCCTGGCGGCGCTCGCAATGCGCGACCTGTCCAGCGCCGAATACGAAGGGTCCTCGGACGCGCAGAAAATTTTGACGGCATTCATTAAGGGGAGGGCTTCATGACGGAAAATTTTGTGGACGATAACTACGTGAGCGACCCGAACAGTCCAATCTTCATGATTGACTTCTACAAGTTCGGGCACGTGGACCAGTACCCGAAGGGCATCAAAAGAATCTGGGTGAACTTCACTCCCCGTTCGACGCGCGTGGAAGGCGAGAAGGGTGTCATCTTTTTCGGGTTGCAACGGTTCATCAAGAAGGTCTTAATTGACCAGTTCAACGAGAACTTCTTCGAGCGTCCTTGGTTTATGGTGGAGCAAGACTATAAACTCGTGATGAAGAAGACTCTCGGCGTGGACGCTCGCACAGACCACATCGAACAGTTGCACGACCACGGCAAGCTGCCGCTCGATATTTACGCGCTACCGGAAGGCACCTACGTTCCGCTCGGAGTCCCCGCGATGGTCATCGTGAACAACCAGGATTGGGCGTTCTGGCTCCCGAATTACATTGAGACCATGTGCTCCAACAATCTCTGGCACGCGTGCACCTCCGCGAGCACCGCGCACCGTTACCGCCGTCTCTTCATTCAAAAGGCAATCGAGGCCGGGGAGACCGACCTCAGCTTCATCGATTGGCAGGGTCACGACTTTTCCTACCGTGGGCTGTCCGGCTACGAATCGGCGGCGCTCTCAGGCATGGGGCATCTGCTCTCGTTCTCCGGTACCGACACGCTCCCAGCGATTCTGGAAACGAACCACTATTACGACGCGGACCTTTCGGTCGGCGGCTCCGTTCCCGCGACGGAGCACAGCGTTATGTGCGCCGGGTCTAAGGAGTCGGAACAGGAGACGTTCCGCCGCCTGATTGAGGACGTTTACCCCACCGGGGTCGTTAGCATCGTTTCCGATACCTGGGACCTTTGGAAGGTGCTGACGGAGATTATCCCCAACTTGAAGGATAAGATTCTCGCCCGTCAACCCGCTGGCTATCTGCCCGCGAAGGTTGTCATCCGCCCTGACTCCGGAGACCCGGTCAAGATTCTTACGGGCGACGATACAGCGGAGCGCTTCACCCCCGCGTGGTACGGCGCACTTTTGCTTCTTGCGAGGGCCTTGGGTACCGACGAGGATGGCACCGGAAAATTGAACCGTCACATAACAAAGGGCGGACTCATTTACGGTGACAGCATCACGGTAGACCGCGCGGAACAAATTCTGACTCGCGCTATCCGCCTCGGTTACTCGCCGTATAACTTCGTCTTCGGTATCGGGTCTTACACGTATCAGTATGTGACCCGCGACACTTACAACTTTGCATTCAAAGCGACCGCAATCGAAACAGAGAACGGCGTGCAGGCTATTTTCAAAGAGCCTGTCACCGCTGGTGAGTTCAGTAAGAAGTCGCACCGTGGAATCCCTGCCGTTATGACTGAATCAGATGGAACATTCGCGGTACTACAAACGGAGGACCCGCGTTGGCTCGACCATCCGGACTCCGCGTTCCGCAAGGTCTTCAATGGCTCACTCCAGGTGGATGAACCGTTCGGAGTGATTCGAGACCGAGTCCGTGCGCGTGACTTCAAGGACACGCTTTGATGCCGGGTCCCGGGATTCCGGAAATCAAGTGGGGAACATTCTTCGACCCGGGCGGTACGCCCCACGTCGCTCCCGCTATCGAGGGGTACTTGATGAAGGGGCACAGACTGGCGCTCGGGTGCAACTGCGGTCCCCGGTTGGAAAAGGGGCCGGACAACATCATCGTAGTTCACTATATTGTTCACTAAGGTGCAGTTTAACCAAGTATTAATTGGCGGTCAGGAGGAAACACTATGTTGAGTATTAAATGCACAGTTCATCCGAAATACCAAGCTAAACGTGTACCACGTTCTTCGTGTAACGGGTGCCAGTTGTTGTGGACGCTTCGTTATCAGCACACCAAAGAAGCCAATGACAAGCTTGGCGGTCTTAATCCGTATCAATTTTTCGACGCGGAACAAGGCGCAGAACTCTTACGTGCAATTTAAGGAGCCGTTAATCCCCGCTATTTAATGGAGGAAAGTATGAAAACGATAGAAGTGAGCGACACAGACTATCAAACCCTGGAATGGCTCGGCAGCGATAAGTGGATGTCCATTAAAGGGGAGCCTCCTCTGCCGGTCGAGAAAGTTTTGCACCGCATCATCGAAACAGAATATGACCGCGCCAATCCTCCGAGATATAGGAGCATTCAGGAACGTGGTGATTAAAGCCAACCAAGTCGAGACCTGGGACGGCATCGACTCGAAGTACTGGAAAACTTTTATGCGAACGAGCCACGAAGTCCGGTGCGGTTGCGGAGAACCTCTTTGGAAGCACGGGCAGCCGTTGAAGGAATTGTGCCCAACGATGATTCAAGACTGTGAAGGAAGGTGGTGGAAGACATGAAGAGATTATGTGTGTTTTATTATAAGGCCGATGCTTGGTTTGGAAAGAAAATTGAGTGGATAGTCTGTAAAGAGTGTCAAAGGAAGTTAAAACGCGGCTACACGTACGAAAACAGACTTCTTACTTTGAACAAACCAAAAGCCCCATTTCCGCATTCATGGAATGACTACAATTTCAAAGGCGCAAATTAATAGGTACTTAAATGGCATGCATCACAGTTAAAGGCAAACAGTTTCGTCACCAGTTCGTCTACGACGGGGTGGGAGACGGCGTGCACTGCATCTTCTGCCGGGTTCAGTACCCTAGTCGAGTGGAAGCGGAGAAGCAGTTCGAGGCAGAAAGTCGGTGGAGAGAAGTGAGCGAGTCAATCAGATGGCCGGAAGTTTAGGAGGAAACATGGAAAACACAGAGATATACCCGAAGACTCTGTACGTGAGAGAAGACAATTTATATCCCTATACAGGGGTGAAATTTCTCATTGGTAGAAAGGACCTGGAAGCTACCGTTCGGGATAATAACGAAGAGAACGTGGTTGCCGTCTACCAGTTGGTCAGCGTCAACAAGTACAAGAAGACGGTGACCAAAACTTCCGTGGTGGAGCAGGTAGGATGAGAGCAACCATCGTTAAGAGAAGCGAGAAGGAGCACGCCTTGATGCTAGGCGACCACGAGTTGGGAGTCTCGAAGACCGACTTCGATGCGCGGTTTCACATGCACGCAATCAACGACGCGCTCGATGTCGCGGCAGGAATGGAACGGGAACGTATTACATATTTGAAGAATAATTTTCCGGCTTGTACAGAATGTTTCAGTACCAGCGTGGTCCACGAAAAGACCTGTTCTTGGTATCACCCAGGTGATGAACGAGTGGAAGCCGAACTGAACAAATAGAAAACCCCCGGGGAAACCCGGGGGTGATTTGCTACCTTGCGACGATTACTTCTTGTTCTTTTTCTTCGGTTCCGGTGTTACCGCTGGGGTCCTTCCGAGGAACTTATCCAGGTCAAAATCCTGAGTCGCTTCGTTGTACTTCTCTTCCGAGACGCCACTGGCATTGCGGAACTGAACTCGAACCGCGCCGCGTGCTAGCTGGTCTCCACCGCCGTTAACTGTTGCTCCCATCGTTGGCTCCTTTTTCTTGAAGTTGTGGAGGGAGTTGGGACTCTTCTTCCGCAGAGAGAACCGCAGGCGGCTGCCCCAGGTATGCAAAATCGAGGTAGTTTTTCCTGGTAGGTTCGACGCCTAACTGCTTCATCTTCGATAGAACGATGTCTTCCATTACTGCCCTCCTAATCCGCTCATGATACCACTGTACTTCATTTCCGCTTGTTTGTCAAGAGGTTTCTTGGTCTTTGTTTCGGCCTTCGTCTTGACCGCCGCTCTCGTGTCCGCGACCTGCTTTTGAGCATCTTCTGATAACTTCAAGATTTGCTGGCGGGTAGCGTCCAAATTCTGCTTACCATCCGAGTACTTCTTCCAAATATCCTTCACGACCTTTTCGTTCGCGGGTGACTTCCACTCGGATGGGAATATGTTACGAACGTGCTCCCACACGACCGACTGTAGCTCTCTAGGCTTGATGCCCAAGTCCTTGGCGGCTTGGCGGTACGCTTCCGCGTACAACGGATATGTGCCCTTCACTCCGGTCCCGGTGTGCTTCCCCGCCTTCCCGAAGTTGTCCAAGACTTCCTCAGCGGTGCCGCCCAATGGCTGTAACAACGCCGCAGCGACCGCGTGGGTGTCAATCGTTACGTCCTGGTCGTTGGTCGGGTCAATGATGTTGTTGTAGAAGTTTCTAACCTTGTGCATCCCGCCCAGCTTGTCCGAGATGTTCTCTCTGCTGCCGTCATCCAAAATAGACAATGCGTTAGAAATTTGGGGTAGACTCCCCCAAGCAATCTTGGACGGGCTTCCATCAGCATTGGTGCGCAGCCCGGTGCTCTCTCCCGTTCCCGGGTCTATGCTCTCGAAGCTGCGAGGGTTGTGAGCCTCGTCGCGGAGACGGACCCAGGCCGCGCGGTCGTACGGGTCGGTAAGTTCAGACAACTTCTTGCCTTCCAGATTCTTAATTGCCTTCCCCAAGTCTTCGTTCGCGCCCGTCTTCTTCACGATATCGAGACCCTTTTGAATCATTTCCGGGGTCGTTACCGTGTCTTGGTGGTTCTTGTAGATGTCGGTGATGCGGCGAGCCAGCGACACGTTCATGTCCCAGTCCTTTTGAGGAGACTGAGTCGCGATGGTGCCAGCCGCTTGCGGCTCCGTAATCCCGTGCTGGTCCGATATTCCCTTCGACAGCTTGTTCGCGGACTCGTACCACTTAGCGTTCGCAACCTGCTTTTCCGGAGCAACTTGGTTGTAGAGGAACTTCAAGTTGTCTTTCGCGTGGTCCACGAAGCGAGACAGAACCTTGGTCGGGTCCTTAACACTTCCTGAGATTTTAACTCCCGGGTAGTTGCGGACGGTGTCGGCAAACTTCTGTTGCAGCTTGTCTGGCGTCTGCTTAAGCGAATCCATTCCTACGGTTAAAGGCTCGCCTTCCAAAGCGTTCTCGGTAGCGTTCTTCCCCTCCGGAACGCGGGTTGATACGCGGTCCTTCGCGATGTTGCTCTGCTCTATTTGAGGAGCTTCCCCGGTGCCGCCCGTCGGAATTGTTTCTCCACTTCCAAGATGGTAGATAGCCTTCTGGTTCGCGGCCTTGCCCGCAGCGATGGCTTCGTCGTGGTCGTCTATCGTTCTGCTGATGTCAAGGGTCGTTTTTCCGGTGTCTGGGTCCTTCCAGGTGCCGACCGCGTGTCCCGGCTGCGACAACACATCAACGTTGTCTTTCTTAAACTTGTCCAGAACTTCCGGAGTCAACTTATCAACTTGCAAAGTACGCTCCGGGTAAGAGCCGACCGCATGCAAGTTCTCCCCAGCGAGGTTCTTGCCTTCCGGCGTGAACGTAGAGCCGCCCTCTGCTTCATGCGCAGCGATTTGAGGCTCCGCAGTCTTGCTTATTCCGCTTCGCTCTCGCTTTCCTGCTGCGCCTTCATCAGCTTCTCGTACTTCTTTGGATGAAACTCTTCCAGCAGCCCCATCTTGTTCTTTTCCTTGTCTTCCGGACTTAGAGGATTTTCTTTCAGATAATCCTGCATCGGAATCCCCTTCATGAACTCCTGGGGTGGTTGGTGTTTCACTGCCATTGTAGACTCCTTGTAGTTTCTTAACATATTCTGCCAAACGTCCCGGACTCATGTGATAATTTACGTGCAGACCTTCCTCACGTAGAGGAATGTTCGCTTGCACGAGAGCCAGTGCTTCCGGGTTCGATACGTGCCCCTTAGCTCTTTCATACAGCGCATCAAAGACCTTATCCAGGTCCTTGCCGCTCAATCCGCCTTCTTCTCTAAGAATCTGGCGGGCGCGAGCGATGTCGGTACGCGCTCCCGTATTCTGATTCATAGGAATGTCGTTGTGAACTTCATCAAATGCGGGACCACCCAGGATTCCAACCACGCGTTGAGCCAGACCCTTCGGTCCCTCTTCCGCGTCGGAAACATCTGTTTGTACCGCAGCCGCAGCGCCTGTTTCTATCGCGTCCGGGTGGTGCTCCGAGATGAAGTTAATCGGATTCAAACCCTCCGCGACGTTCGCCATGATGTGGCCGTGCTCGTGCTCATGACCCTGCTTCGAGGTTCGGCCTTCCACGCCGCCGATATCCATCGGAGACTGGGTTGCCTTCATTACCGGGCTGTGAGCTATTCTCTCGTCTGCGAGAACGTCGGCGTCCTTCTTCTCTTCTTCTACCTTGGTTTCCGCAGCGTGCTTCTCTTGAATCTTCTGAACTTCTTTCTGCCACTTCTCACGCGCGGCCTTGTTCTGGTCGTACGCCTTTTTAACCGCTTCGGTAATTTGAATCTTGCGGTTTGCTTGAGAGTCATTCAACTGTTGTAGAAGCGCTCTATCGCCCTCTGTTCTCTTATCAACCGGAGTTTTGTCAAGATACTCTTGGAACTTCGACAATAGATTATCGAAGTTGCTTCTCTCTACGGTCGTGCCAGCGAGAGACGCTAGCGCAGAGTGTAGCATGTGGTCCGGTGGAGGCATTTGTGGCGGAATAGGCGCAGGCGGCGGAGGAATGTCCGGACCAGCCGGACCTTGTGGGTACGGAACGTCTATAGCCTGGGACGGTGGAACTGACGGGCCTCCCGGTGTTGCAAGAGGACGGTCCCCGGCGAACGAGCGGGCCATAAGTTCGTTGCGTGTCATATCAGAAGGAAGGATGGCTCTGCTGATGCCTTCCCCGGCTACGGTGCCAGCAGCGCCGCCGATAATCGCGCCCGGTACGCCGCCGATAGATGCTCCCAAACCAGTACCGATTGCGGTGCTTCCCGCTCTCGCTACTTGCGCGGCAACCTTGCGAACTGGTCCTACGTCCGCGCTCCCGCGCACGGTCTTCTCCGCGTTGAATATCTGGCGGTCTAAAGCCTTACGTACGCGGATGTGGGCAGCTTCGTCGCGTGCCCAATCGTACGCTTCCGGTACGCCCGCTTCTTGTAGAGAGCCGTAGATGCCCTTGCGCAAGCTGTCGATTACCGCCTCGCGAGCCGCGTATTCCGGGCTGCTTTCGCGCAGGCTGGCAGCGTCCCACGGATTCTTTTCCATCAAACGGTTCTTCGCAACCAGGGTCTTGCGGATTGCGTCCGCTTCCTTGTTGGTCAAGTCCTTGAAGTTGTGTTCATCAAGAACCTTCATACCCTCGTTTTGGAATCCCGGGGTGGTCTGGTCCTTCTCTGCTAGCGCGTTTGCAACGTCCTCGAACACGTTGGTGGTGATTGGCTTGTCGCCGTGCTTCTGAACCGCGCCCCCACGCTTAGCTTCGATTGCTTGACGCCCGTCTTCCACGATGTCGCGAGCGGTCTCGATGCCTGAAATGCCTTCTCCGCCTGCTAACTTGTCGGCCTTGTGATTCTCTTCCGCTGTGCGGCGAACAATCTCGTAATCGTTATCGTCGTACGGCGCAGCCTTCGATGGGGGTGCAGCCGTCTTGAAATCTTCCTTGGCGGCGTTTGCTGCATCGCTCACCGCTGGCTTCAACTTTTCCTTGAATGCGTCGAATGCGGCTTTCGCGCCCTTTCCAAGTTCATGACCCTTGTCGGTGAAAACGCGACTCGGGGTCGCAGACTCTTCTCCGGAGATTCTGCCGTGGACGTGCTCCGCAGCTTTCAATAAAGCGATGTCTGCTAGACCGCCTGATACGTCGCCGTTCTCGAACTTTTCCGAGATGCCGTTAACAAGAGGACCTAGCATCGGAATCTTCGACATCATCTTATCCGCTGCGCCTGATACTGATTGTGATAGAGCAATCGCGTGACCTAGAGGTAGAGAGATGCCCATCCCCAAAGGTCCGATAGGAACTGATACGCTCCAATCGTTGCGCTTATCCCACAACTCACGAGCAGTTTCTAGTTCCTTGTTTGCTTTTGCATCGAGTTCGTCTGCTGGTGCGTCAATCAATCGATGAAGCGCAAGCTGTGTGCGAGACGGTGTTGGAGTCTTCTTGTCGTACGTATTGGTTGCTGCGTCCAAGTATTGACCTGGGACCGCAGGCAAGGTGCTGGCTGCTGGCATCCCCTGTCCGGCACGCATCTGATTCATCTTCTGTTGAATCGCTAGTTTTTCTTGTTCTGTCGCCGGGTCTTGGAACGCGTGATAAAGTGCGTTCGGGAAACTCAAGAACGTGTGAAGAGAGTGAGCTACGCCCTTGTTCTCTTCTCCCTCAATCGGCTTCGCGAAGAAATACGGAGCAAGCGCTGCACCGGGAGATAGTTGAGCTAGCTTTTCCGCAGTTGTCGGCGGCGCAACAGGCTTGAATCCGAAATCGAATCCAGACGACTGCTCCGCAGCTTGTGCGGGTTGCGCAGCGTGCGTTTCCGCAGGCTGTGGCTTGAAGCCGAAGTCAAACGCGGGTCCCGTTGGCTCGGGAGCGGTCTGCTTCGGTTGTCCGTTTTCATCGACACCACCGAGAACCTTGCCTGCTACGTCGAAGGCTTGTCCGTTCTCGATTTTTGATGTGCCCGGATACGGCGGCTTATCAAGCTGCTGCGGCCCCTGGTCCTGTTCTTCCACTGTGTTTGGCTCAGCCATGATTACTGTCTCTTACCCGTTTGCGGGTTGTACTTGTTGCCTTGCGCGTCTTGAATCGAACCGTCCATTGTCTGCCATACGAGTGTTCCATCGGCAGCCTTGCCCGCTGCTACACCCGGCTTCGCGGTCTTGGGAGGAATTGCGCCCTGGCTCGGATTAATCGGCTTACTGAATGAAGAAGTTCCTTTCGTCTGGGTGATTGCATCTACGTCAACGCCGAACTGGCGAAGAATGCTGGCAGAGTCTTCTTGTAGAAGACCTGGGATGTTACCCCCACCCATAATGGTGTTATAACGTCCGTTCATGCTCTTCGCGCGAGCGGCAACTAGTCCGGCCATCGCACGGAACGTTGATTGAAGTTCCGCAGGCGTGTGGTCCATGTTAACCGCTGCGGCCAAGCGCTCTTCCTGTTCTGTGGGAGGAACGTGTCCATTCTTAATGAAGCCAAGAAATTCATCCTTCGCGGCTTCCGCTTCGACCTTAAATGCTTGCGCTTCCTCGAAGCCAACCGCTCCCGCCTTGACCTTATTGATTGCGGTGTTGAGAATCGGTGAACCCATGTTGCGCAGTCCCTCGATGCTTCTGTTCGCTGCGCCCGTGTGCATCGAGAAGCGGTTCAAGCTGTCAACCTGTCCACCCATGCTGGTCGGTGTATCCTTCGCCAAATCTTGCTGCATGTTGTAGCGCTGTCTATAGACGGCCTCGCTCCATTCTGGACCGCCGCGTCTCTTAGACTCCGCTATCATTCTGGCCTTAAATTCGGCGTTTGTGTTCTTGCGCATCGAGTACAATTTATTCGGGTCGAGATTGTACTTCAATGCAGAATCAACCAAAGAATTTACGTCGTCGTCATTGAGAGCGTTCGTAGCTTCTGCCTTGTTCTTCTCTTTCGTATTCTCGTAATCAAGGCTTGCCTTAGCCGATGCTTCCGCTTGAGTTTGAATGCGGGTAAGCATCTTCTTTTGCTGGTCGGTGTAGTTGTTCTGGCCTGACAGCATTTCCTTCACGGATGCCGCAATACCCGCAGCCTCTTCGCCGTGGGCCGCGTCAACCTTCTTTTGAAGGTCGGTAACCATCGACATAGCGTCGTCTGACTTCTTCTGGTAATCCGCGATATCCGACTTGCTGACCGCGACTCCCAAGAAGTTCGATAACTTGGTGCGCTCTTCGGTATACTGCGCAATCTGGGCGTTCGCTTTATCGAGTGCCTGTTGATTGTTTGCGGCCTTCGCGTTAGCTGCATCTTGCGTGTATTGAGCAATGTGCTTATCCGCGTTATCCATATGCTGCAAAAGGCCAGCTGCCGCGCTACCCGGGACTTCCGAGACAGCCGCTTGAACTGATTTATCGTTCAAACCAGAAACAAGGCTCTTCAAATGGTCGTCATCAAACTTCTTCCCGTTCACCATTTCTAGTTTGTCAAGCGCATTACGAGCCGCGTTCAACTTAGTTGTGTAAGCGTAGTGCTGGTCTTGGGTCAACAAGGTACCGACTGGCAACTTCTCGCCCAGCAATCTGCCCGCAGCGGCTGATTCGTCTGCCGTAACTTTTTCGGGCGTATCTTGGCCGTCTTTCGCTGTTTTGCTTGAATACGAATAAGTCGGCATCATAACTGGAATGCCGTCCTTATCCTTCTTAACCTCGCCGCTCGCGTCGAGCATCGGGACCTGTCCCGTAATCTTCATGTAGTGATTAGCAACCCAATCCGGGTTCTTCACAAGCTGCATGGCTTCATCGTGAGAAACATTTTCAGTAACGTCGTAGTTCTTCTTACGAACCTCGAAGTAATCCTGGTTCTCTTGAAGGCCCTTCTGACGAAGTTCTTCATCTTGACGCCAGATGTTGCGGTTGTGCGCCACAGTCTCTGCCTGATTCTTCGCGTGCAGCATCGCGTCGTTCTGCTCTTGACGCAGTCGCTGTTGACGCGCGTTCAGCGCGTTTGCCACGCCTGATAGCCAGCCGCCCTTGGTGTCGCTCGCGTGGGCCGCATCACTTCCGATTCCTGTTACCGCACTACTCAACTTATCAGCAAATGAACCCGGAGGCGGTTGAGGACGGTCTTCAACAGGTTGCGCAGCTTGTGCCTTCTGCACATCCATCGCCTTCGCCTTTTGTGCGATTTCGGATGTTTGAGCCTTCTTAGCTAGGTCCATCACAAACAGCTTCGAAAAAGCGTCATGCAAGTCGGGAGAAGCCTGCGAAAGACCGGAAAGAATCGGCGCAGCGCCGGAAGGTATTCCGGCAGGTTCCTGAGTTTGCTGCTGTTGAATATCTGGTGTATCTGTCATTTTATTCCTCGATTACCCGAAAAAGCCGCCGGAACCAAAAATCTTACCGCCGCCCAGACTGCTCAAAAAGTTCGAATCATTTGCCATGCTAAGACCGCCCGTAGCAGCGCCCATAGCGAGCGAAGTGATGCCGCCAGCAATCATCTGGTCTCTTTGAGCTTGCTGTTCTTGAATCGTCTTTGCTTGTCCGAACGATGACTCGTTAGAACTGATTGCGCCGCTTGCTGAGGCATTCGGGTTATAGCCTGCTGCCAACTGTTGCTCAGCACCTTGTGCACGCCAGTAGTTTTCACTACCCTTGGCATAGTCTTGAGCTACGATGTCGCCTTGTACATTGCCGAGGTTTGTCGCTACCTGGGTGCCGATGCTAGACTCAATCTGTTTTGTGATGCCGGAAGTTACGCCGCTGGTTGCGCCGCCGCCTTCCCCTGCTCCGAACGTGCGTGCCGCTTGTTGCGCGGAACGGTTTGCCGCGCCCGCCGCGTTGATTGCTTGAGTGTTGCGTGCTGCAAGTTCTTCCGCGCTAAATCCGTGCTGATTCGGTCCCGCAGCTAGAATCGGGCTGAGAGAGGCACCTAGTTTATCCAGAACATCCAACTGTCTGTTAAACTGGGTGTCGTAGTGCTGTTGCAGTACCGAGGAGAAATTCTGACTCGATGCTTGTAGCGATTCTTCTTGGGCTGTTGGTCCGCACATTTATTTCTTTTCCTCGAAATCCAGTCGGTAATCGTCATTGCCGACTGACTTGAAACCTAGATGCTTATCCATAAATCCGATTAGACTCGGACTCACGGAGTTGAACACGAGGCCCTTCTTGCCCTCGCTCTCGTAAAGTTTGATAAGGCTCTTCACAGCGTAAATCATGCCAACCACTAAACGGCGGTTTGAAACTTCCGTCTTCGGCGCGAACTGGGTGTGAATACGAACATACTCTCCTTCTTCATCAAGACGCACGTAAGTGAGAGGTCCTCGGTCGTCCATCAAACAGAAGGCTAGCAGACTGCCAGCCGCTCCGGTCAACCACCACTCAGGTTGTCCCAAGTGGAAATGGTAGGGGTCGTGAAGTATCCACTCCCCTAGCTGTTCCAAGTCTTCGTATGTTGAAGGAGTAAATTTAATCATGGTCACGTCGTTATAATGATGACTGAGCCTCTTTTCGCGGAAGCGGAACCTTTGAAGGAAGTAAAGAGAACGTTCCAGTTGGTGTTGTTGTTCGTGAATGTAACAACCGCACCCGTCTGTAGAGTGTTTACGACGTTGTGTGCTATACCAGTAAGATTCGTGCTGTTTCCTTGAATAGTCCCGTTGTCTAGCGTGTATCCGCTATTAACGGCGGTGGTTGTTAGACCACCTGACACGGTAGAGATAAATGCAATCAGAACTTCGTTTGCTGTTGAGGTTGTGTAAGCTGATGAAGCCCCCGCCGTTCCGTTACCAGTATTCGTGTTTGAAACATCTAGTACGATGTTAGACGCACCGCCGAGGTCGTAGGCAGCCATCGTAGAGAAATTCACGGTGCCTGTGTAATTAGCCTTTACGATGTTAGCAGCGTTTCCAAGACAGTTCGATGCAACCCAGATTTGGTCCCAGAGTGTTCCACCAGACGAAAAACCGTGCCCTGCAAAAACAGGCGTATACGTATTACCTGCTGTATCAGTGATACTCGAAAGTGCGTTGCCGCTCGTGCTCGGGTCGTAAAGTTCTGTTGCTACGACGATGGTGTTCCCGGCAGCTTGGTTGTACGCCCCCAAAGATATGGACGTGTTTCCACTGTTTCCAGTTCCAGTAGACCCTATGAACGTTGCTGATAGTGCCATTAGAATCTGTATCCTTGCAGGGTTATTCCAACATCCGTCAAAGTCGTGTCTGCGGTTGCTGGTCCATCAAGTTCAAAAATGTCTGTTGTCCCGTTAAAGGATGCGTCCGCCGCCTGTGTCCAAGTGTACGTAACGCCGCCCGCGTTGAACTGAATCGTTGCAAAGCTGGTACCGTTTTTCTTAAACGTATAAACCGTGTTCGCGGTCGCGTTCGCTGTTGCCGCACCTGTTGATTTCGGAGCACCAGCCGGAAAGATACAAGTTCTGGTTGGAATGAACTTTGCTAGAACCTGTGCGTTCGAACCCAATCCTGGGGAGAACACCGTTACATCGAATACTCTTGGAGACCCGGTTTCATAGTTGGTGCCATCGGAATAAATTACAACTGCGTCGCCTTGCCACAAATTCATATCGGTAGACTTACCGTCGATTGTGAGACCGTTTCGAGAAATGGTCAGAATACCCGTTCCGATATTCTTTACAACAATCTGCCACGTCGATGCTGGCGCGGGATTCAACAGAGTAAGCGTGGTTGCAGCCGCAGAGTTCATTTGAATCAACTTACCAGCATCACCAGCCGCGACGGCATAGCTTCCAGTCTTAACCAGGACGCCATTCCCGAGTCCTAGGCCGTAGTACGCAGAATCATTGCCCGCGCCGTCTGTTTGCCACTTGACGTTTGCCGACCCCGCTGGGGCTGCTGGCGTAGTGTCGTTGAAATTACTTGCCATTTATCCTCCGTCCAGGGTTCCGTTAATCTTAACGCCCCAAGCCGCTGCGAAGTCTTTCACTCCGTTGATATCTACTTCTTTGTCTGTGGCAACTCCGATTCCGTTAACTCTCATTGCCACGGGAATCGCCGGAATGATGCTCACGTCCGATGAACCGTTTCCTGGGTTATCCACCACCGTGAACGAAGAAGAGAAGTTCAACTTCGGTTCTTGCGGGAGAGAAACTCCCGCGCTTTGAACTATTTGATAAAAGAGACTCGGTTGTATTCCGCGTTCCGTAAACCAGTTAGTTCCATCGTACACTACGATAAGACCACTAGCAGGTCCGATAGTTACAGGACTGCTGCTGTTGTCGATTAGCGCGGTTGACCTAAGTAGAAAGGTTCCGGTTCCGGTGTTCTGAATGTACGTATACCAGCCTGCCAAAAACCCGTCTGGCAAAAACCCGGCTGGCTTGAAAGCCGCTAGTACTCTACCATCACCGTTATTCAAGTTCGGAGTCGTGGCGTTTATAACGCTTACCATTGTTTGCGACGCCGTAACAATCTGGTCTTGGATGATTTGAAAGCCGTCGTTATATCTCCCGGTCCACGGAGCGGCGGAAGCGTGAGCACCGCCTAGTGCTCCCGGTGCGCCAAATACGACCAAGTCGTTCGGAGTTATCGTCACAACGGCGACCGAGGTGTTTCCTCCGAAAGATGTAGTATCTAAAGAATTGAGTGTTTTTATTCCGGAGTACTCAACTATCGAAAGAGTCGTCCCGGAAGCACCGCCGGAACCGTGAACCGCAACAACCGTGATTGCGTTCGCCCCCGGCTTTACACCTTCGGCATACCAAACTGCTGACGCGGTTAATCCCGGGTCAGTTATAAAAGCAAGCTGACGCCACACGTTGTTGTTCGAATCGGAAACAGCGAAAGTTGTGTTGGCGGCTGCTCTCTGGCTGTTTATAACAAGAAACAACATGTTTCCAGCGTTGTTGGTTATGTTGAGTATTGTTGTGTCCGGACCCGAAGTGTGTGCGGCTTGAAAGAACGCCGCAGTAGATACGTTCGGGCCTGGGAGAGTTATAATCCCTCCCAAGTTGTTGTTAAACGTGATAAGCGTATCACGGTCGTTTACTTGAACGTCGTACGTTGACCCTGTTTGCTTGTTCGTCGCAATTGATTCAACGTCCGCCGCAGCAGAACCACCACCGGAACCAACTATAGCGGTAATTCTTGACGTGCTTTCAGCCGCCGCGTTACTGAACGGGTTAGCCTGATTTCCCAACGGCATCAGCGCGTTCTTTGGAATACGCGGTGAAGCCATTTCAGTGCCGACGAACTTCGTATCGTGTTGCAACGCTGGCGACAAAGAGCCGGAAAAATACTGCGGCATATCGTGCGGAACAGGCGGCGCAGGAGCACCTGCTGGAATTGGATTTTCCACTGGTTGCCAATTTGCAGGGATGTTCTTTTCATCCATCAAATTAGGATTGTCTGGCATTACGTTTCAACCATCAGACGACCGAAAATCGTCATATTGTACAACTCGTCCGGATTAGTGGTGGTACCGAAGTCCACCTTAACCTGCATGTGGCGGCAACGAGCTACCAACGCGTTCGCGCTGAAATAGTAGCGATTCGGGCTGTAAGTCAACGGAGTAATCGTATCACCGTACAAAGACGGTGGGTCGAACTGCGGCGTGTTATTAATTCCGTTTACGAACGGCGTGAAGGTGCCGCTCAGTTCGTTCAACAAATAGCTGACCGTCGGCTGGAACTTCACACCGGAGAAGTCGAACTCCAAGTGCTTCAAAATTGCAAGCTGTCCGGAGTGAGCGAGCGCGATACTGCCCATCGTGAACTGAGCGTTGTACGGAGTCCCGTTATCCGTGAACGTCGTAAGACTACGAGAAAGGATGACGCTGCCGGGAGTAGAACCACCAGCTAACAACTTCTTGATACCAGGAGAAACCTCGACGCTCTGAACCATCTTGCAGCCGCCCGTGATTGCACCGAACGGGGACCAGATTGGTTCCGGACCTTGTGCAGCGCCCGGTACTTGGTGAGGATTCAAACGATACCACCCGGTTGAGCCGTCTGCAACGAAGATGCAGTTATCGGTCCCGTTCTGGTGAACCGCAACGTAAACCTTCTTCGGGTCCCAGGTCGCATCCGAGATTCCGGATACAGGCTGATTTGCAAACTGGTCGCCCAGAGGGAATCCGAAGTTCGACAAGTTCAACGAAGGAGTGATTACGCGGAACATGTTATCGTTGGAGAAGAAATAAATTTCTCCCGCAAACACGTCGCACGCGTTGAAGCTGAGCAACCCAACGCCCGGGGCCATCGTCACCGAGAAGAACGTTCCTGTCGCTGGTCCACCGCCGATTATCTCAATGCTGTCGGTCAAGAA
>Ga0210400_10000135_pt1 | contig 98499 bp, 114 predicted proteins | sample IncBWH26MmetaG_FD_155456 | JGI IMG/M metagenome (GOLD analysis project Ga0210400, IMG submission 155456) | Forest soil microbial communities from Barre Woods Harvard Forest LTER site, Petersham, Massachusetts, United States - Inc-BW-H-26-M | ecosystem: Environmental > Terrestrial > Soil >... | reverse complement strand
ACGGATCATTCTTCGAGTTCTTAAGGAACTCCGCTCTCGATGCGCGGAATTATTTCGATCACCCATCGATTGCGGAGCCGGGCAGAATTCCTCCATTCCGTAGAAATGAGTTCGGATTTACGAATGGCGGGCCGGTCGTGTTGCCGCATCTGTATGACGGCCGAGACCGCACGTTCTATTTTGTGCAGTATCAGGGATTCAGGCAGGTGCTGGGAACGACCCAGGTTTTGGCTGTACCAACCGCAGCCGAGCGAGCGGGTCAGGACATCGTGAAGTACCCGGACGGCAGCACGGACACGCTGCAGGTACCGGTGAATCCGGCAATTGCTGCGGTGCTGGCCCGCTATCCACTCCCCAACAACCCAACCGGCGCGTATGGTGCGCGAACCTATGCTGCGCCTTCAAACGTGAACACGGACACGGATCAGTTTTCTATCCGCATCGATCAGAAAGTTGGCGCAAAAGGACAATTGTTTGGTCGATTCAATTACGACAATCTGACGGGACCGACAACAAATCCGGATCAAACGCTGCTCGATCCGAGCTTTGGCGTGCAGTACGTGGATCGGCAGCGGAACGGGGTCATCACTTACACGCGCACCGCGTCACCGCGCTTTCTCTGGTCGGCATCGTTGAGCTTTACGCGGACGACGCCTTCGTTTGTGACCCCGAACCACACGGATCCGGCCCTCAAGTTCAACGATGGTCTGTATGAGGCGTACAACAGCGCGGCGGGCTCGGTGATATCAGCGTTCGGGAATTTATTCCAGGCACAACTGAATTTTGCCTGGACGAGCCCGCGGCACGCGGTGAAGTGGGGTACAGAAGCACGACTCAATCGCGACACGACATACTTTGGCACCAGCCCGAACGGGGAATACGATTTTGGTGGCGGAACGGTTTATTCGCCCGTTTTCATCCCTTCTGCGAGTGGACGGCACGACGTTCAGCCTGGCCAGCCTCTGCCGGACACTTTGAGCAGTCTGTTGCTAGGCTTTCCGTACGCATACACGATCGGGGTGGCGCCGCCCTACGCATCGGATGGCGCGCACATTGGGCCGGCGGCAATCAACCGGAATGATGTGAACGCCTACGTCGAGGACACATGGAAAATCAATCCGCACTGGACGCTCAATTATGGGCTGCGATATGAGCTCTACACGCCGATTTCGGAGCGGGCGCACCGAACGTCGAGCTTTCTGAATTCGTTCCCACCCGCTGGCGTTGGGCAGGAATATTTGATCAATCCGCAGCCTACTTATCAGACCGAGTGGAACGGTTGGGGCCCGCGTATTCAGGTGGACTGGAACGCGCCCCACGCGGTGCATGTGCACATGGGCGGGGCGATCACAGTGATTCCGCCTAATATCTGGCAGGACAATCTTCTGACAGGCTCAACGCCTTACGTTGTTTATCCGCGCGTCAACGCGGCGCAAAACGGGGAGATTTCCTACGGGTTCCAAATCACACCGGACGAGTTGCCACAGGTCTACAACACAGCGGGCGTGAACGTGTTGGCCAGCGGCGATCCGAAAAAAGTGCCGGCGAACACGGTGATGGACGTAAATCGATACCAGCAGGATTTGGCGGCGCTGGCGCCGAGTCATCAGCTCTCGCTGCTGAGTCTGTCCGGGATCGACCGGCGCTTCGGCAATGGCTACCTGCAAACTTGGACGCTAGGATTGGAACGGGCTTTCGGCGGCCTCACGGCGGATGTTGGGTATGTTGGAACATCGGCATTTCGACTTCCGAGAATGTCATATCCAAACGCGTATCCCGGAGCAGATTCGGAATTTGCGCGGTTTACAAACTTCGACGGCAGCGGAGCGGCGACGGGGGGTTTCGGATTCGAGTCTGTGCTGACAGGGACGTCGCACTCGTCGTACAACGCCTTGCAGACCTCCTTGTCGGGAAATGTTGGGCACGGCGGTCCGTCATTGCAGGCAGGCTACACCTGGGGTAAATCTCTGGATGATGTCAGCGGCATCCTGGGAGGAACAGGGTCCACCGGCGCTGTAACGCTGTTTAGTCCGCAGGACCCGTTCGATACGCAAGCGGAAAGGGGGCCGTCAAGCTTTGACGTGACGCACGCCTTCACGTTGAGCGCGGCCCAGGGCTTGCATTTCGAGCATTGGGGACTTCAGTCGGATCGAACCAAGCTGTTGACGAAGGGCTGGGAGTTGCTGAGCATCTCGACGATCACTAGTGGTTCGCCGTTTACGGTGTATTCGGGAATCCAGCAAACGGGTGCGGGGACGATTGGCGCGGACCGGCCGGACAAGGCCGGAACACCGGACCTTTCGAGCGCCGGCAGTTCCACGCGACCGCGCGACGACTATTTTGGGCGGGGCGCGAACAACGGAAACTTCTTTTCGATTCCCATCGGGATCGCGGGCGGGACTGGACCGAACTCCGGGCGCTTCGGAACACTCGGCCGTAATACTCTTCGGGGCCCGGCATATTATGGCTTCGATTTTGCGCTCATCAAGACAACTCCGATTGGCCACCGGGAAAGCGGTTTGGAGCGAGCGGACCTGCAATTCCGCGCAGAGTTATTTAACCTGTTCAACATCGTCAACATGGGGCTACCCGCGAACATCATCGCGGGTACAGGGTTTGGCATGATCAGCAAGACCGCGGGAACTTCGCGGCAAGTTCAGTTTTCGCTAAAGCTCATCTACTGAGGCGCGTCAAGCAGTGACTCGGGTTTATGGAGGAAGAGAAACATACGGCTCAGCGCTTTGTCGTGAGAATTTGAAAACTAAACTGTGAGAAGTCTGCGGATCGTGACTGAGATGAGATTTCTCGAAGAAAAGGCGACGATGGCTGTTGCCACAGCGTCGTCGTAGAGCGCGCCGAGAAATCGGCGGATCGTTTGCGAGGAGGCGCGCCTTTCCGGTGGCTGTTGTTCCCGGCGGGCGCCGTGTTCGGTTTCCTTATTATTTCTGTTGGTCAAGATGTTGGGCTTGGTGCGCGCTACAGCCTCGTCACGAGAGGAGAAGCCGAACGCTGTAATGCAGGATGGCGCAATTAGATCACGCAGCAAATATTCGTTACGATAAGCAACCACAAAGCGCCCACCGCTGCCGGCGCGAGTCTCCTCTATTATTGCGTACCGCACATTCGTACCATCAGGCAAGTCATTCACAGTGCACTCCCATTCTCACCTCGGACGCACTGATCCATAGCAAGCCGAATTCCAAATCATCTCTCGAGTGGAACTGCCGTACAGGAGCGTGTATGCGAGTTTGTCGCTGGGTTGTGCATGCTGCCATAACCGGAACTACACTGAACAATCGGAATGCTCCTCACGGAAGTCGAGTCCATCCCTAGACAGGTGTCGAACAGACGACACCTGAGACCCAGCAAAATAAGCTCATCGCTATCACAGCGGTGTGACCGGACTGCCTAAATGGAGAGACTTGCAGGATATTTCAGGCGCGAAGGATATGGAACCTTGCGTGCTCAGTCTTAAACTTAGGCACTCGGTGAGTTGGTCGAACGGCAACTGCGTAGGTTGTGGAGGGCCAGTTCGTCGTGACGCAGGGCCACATTGCATTACCTGCCCAATGCGTAGTAACCAGACGGAACTGGTGCAGTTCGTGCCACGAGCGTTGGGGTGAGCGCAACCACACGGGCGTAGAGAGCCAAGTAGGTCTTAAAACAATGATGTCTCCAAACAGATTTTGGACGCTCGGCCGGTGTCCGGATTCGTTCGAACTGGCCGATCTAATCCTGTCGTGGACAGGGGACCAGTCCAGCCCGCGGAGGATCAGTGTTGCGAAAGAGCGCCCTTCAGTGTTTCGCACACTGATGGCGACCCATCAGAGCTTCGCCACCTCCATGCTTCGCCTGGTTTTGGGACTTTTGTTTTTCGCACAGAGTGTGCAGAACATGCTGAGTTGGTTCGGAAGCTATGGTTTTTCCGCCTCGATGAGTCTTCGCAGTGGAACCTTTTCTGCTCCCACAGAAATTACCGTTATCGCGGTTGCGGCGGAATTCTTCGGGGGACTGAGTTTGATCGTCGGATTTCTCACTCGGGTCGTGGCCGCTGGCATTGCCGTGAACGCAATGATGGCTATTCTCATGGTGGACACCAACGACGGGTTCTTGATGAACTGGTCCGCTGTGCACAACGGAGGAGGATTTGGATTTCATCTCCTCGCGGCGGCAATCGCTTTCTTTCTCATGTTGCAAGGCGCGGGCGCGGTATCTGTTGATCAGGTTTTGTTTCCATGTGCACGCGAGTCCTATGGACAGATCCTCGACATGACGAAAACGGTAGCAGTGGGAAAAATAAAACTACTCAGGAGATTGTAATAGCACTCAGGGCGCAAGAGGGTGCCAGTTGCAATCTGTGGCGGTACAAGCAAAACGATGGACGCGATGTTAAACCACGAACACGATTTAGAAGATCTGGAAGCTTTCCGCACCCCGGAGGAGTTCTCAAGCTGTGCTGGGAAACTCTATTGGGTCGCTTTTGTCCTGACCGGTGACGACAAGAAGGCGCGAGAAATTTTTTTGCCAGCTGTGGATGATATGGCAGACTCACATACGTTCTTCGGGGAGTGGCTGTGCAAATGGACGATACGCATTGTGGTCACGTCCTGCGCACGCCACCATGCTAAAGAATTGAGCGCAGAGAACGGCAGCGGCGAGCGCTGGAGGGCGAAGCTAGCCGACCACTCGAGCGTCAAGTTGCAAGTTCCTTCTGTTTCGAAAGAGCGGCTGCAATCGGCCCTTCTCAGCATTCCTCTGTTCCCACGCTTTGCATTCCTTTTGCGGGTGTTAGAACGTTATTCGATAACGGAAATGGCCGGCATCCTGGATGTCGATGAGGATTCATGTAAGGCCTCATTGAATTACGCCTACTTCGCAATTTCAGAAGCGTTGATGTCAATGTAGGGGAAAGTGACCCACAAAGCTGAGCAGGTCCGCTGGATCTGCGTCGTGGTAGGAAGGCAGAGACGGCGTTGTTCTCACGGCACCCTTTGGGAAGGAAGGCCTGGGGGGGAATCCGAGTGACTCCCCTTCAGAGCACTGACATCACTGAGGGCTTCAAGTCGCAGCAAGGATTCAGAAGCTATCTCACAATGGACCAAAGGTGTAAGCTTCGGTCTCCTCAGGGGCTAAAGCCCCCAACTTTTATGCAGCTCTGGACGGCGCGGCTAAAGCCGCGCCCTTTCAAAACCGATTGATGAGATAGGTTCTCAGAGCTGCCGACGTCTGTCGAGGTAATCAACTCGACATGACGGTCGTCCAACCAGCTTGACCGCCCGCCGACGAAGTGTCCGCAGTCCGACACCGACTCTCCAGTGTAGTGGGACAACAGCGTGGCGCGGGACCGGCCCAGCCATTTCACTACCTCTCTGCTTGGGATTGGCGGGAAGATTGGCAGGGTACCTGCTACGAACTCGTCCAGAGCGAAGACAGTGATTCGATCCCTAGCGGCCCAAGAGTGGTCGCGCTAGGAAGCAGGCGAGTTTGAGAAATACAAAACCAGCCACCACTTCGATGGCACATACCAGAATCCACAGTGGTTGGGATAGGAAGAGAGCGGTCCCGGAGTAGCATTGGGGTGACCCGAACACAATTGGAGTCGGCGGGGCTTGATCCTGTTTTACCCGTGTGGGTTTCAGTCGCAGCTCCGCCGGACTCCCGTACCTTATCGCGTTGCGGCCAACTCTGGAACTCCAGCCAGCCTGTCGTACTCTTCATCCGTGAGGCGCACCGAAGCCGCAGCAACGTTCTCCTCGAGATGCTCGACCGAACTGGTCCCCGGGATGGGCAGCATGTTAGGAGACCGCCGCAGGAGCCACGCTAACGCCACCTGCTTCGGGGTCGCACCATGTGCTTTTGCGATTTGGTTCAGGACCTCGCCAGCGACCTTGCCTGCTCCCAGAGGAAACCAGGGTATGAAAGCGATTCCATTGCTCTCACAGTAGTCCACCACATAGTCCCATTCACGATCCGCAAAACTGTAGCGGTTCTGGACCGAGACGATGGGGGCAATTTTACGAGCGCGCTCGATGTGCTCCTGGGTAACGTTCGACAATCCGATCAGCCGAATCTTCCCTTCCTCGCGGAGCTGAGCAAGTGTTTCTACTGAGGCGTCAAACGGCACGACGGGATCCGGGGTATGCAGCTGATAAACGTCGATGCGATCCAGTCTCAGTCGCTTGAGGCTCCCTTCCACCGCTTCACGCAAGTGGGCAGGAGTCGCGTCGTGGGTCCATTGATTCGGCCCAGGACGTTGCCAGCCCCCTTTGGTCGCAATGACGAGTCCCTTTGGATAGGGATGCAAAGCCTCGGCAATCAACTCTTCACTCACATAAGGGCCGTAGGAATCGGCCGTATCGATGAAGTTGACTTCCAGTTCGACTGCGCGGCGTAACACCGCGAGCGCGGCATTCCGATCCTTGGGAGGACCCCAAATGCCTTCGCCTGTAAGCCGCATCGCGCCGAAACCAAGGCGATGAACTGAAAGCTGCTTGCCCAAGGAAACATCCCCAGATAATTTTGCGGTAACTTCCTTCTTATTCACAATAGCCTCCATTGATTATTGATAGTCTCCAGAATTGATTCGTTGCACATTTTCCCCGTAGGCGTGCTCTGCAGCACCTCTAGTACTAAAGTACAAAAATCCCTCTGCATCACTTGAACAGGATCTTCGCCATCATGCCCTTATCTTCGTGGTTCAACAGATGACAATGAAAGAGCGACATGCCCCGGATGATGGGGTCGGTAAAGTCCAGGATCACATCCACGGAGCCGCCAACGGGAACATTCACAGTGTCTAGCCAGACAGGATGCGCGAGAGGACCGCCGTTCTCCGCATAAGCCAGGAAGTGAACCTGGTGTATGTGAAAAGGATGTAGTTCGGCAGTTTCGTTGACAATACGCCAATGCTGATAGGTACCGACTCGAGCGCTCGTCATCGGAGCCGCGTCCGGCGTAAACCTCTGGCCGTTGATGTAGAACCCGTTCTTGTCCTCAGTAAAGTTGACGGTAAAGTCCGGTGTAGTCTTCTCCAACGGCCTAAGGTCGATTGGTTTGTAAACCGGTGGACGGTGGTCGATAGCATGGGCCTGCTCGCGCTTTGCGTCGGAGTTTGTTCGACCTGGCGCGGGTGGCACCAGGTCTGCCAGCACCATCTCCGGATTGGGGTCCCCAACCGGGCCGGTATCGACGCAAAGAGTACGCAAAGCAGCATGCGTCCCCGCCGGAGGACCCGTGACGATCGCTTCGAGACGTCCCGCCGGTGCCACGAGCAGATGACTCGTGGTGCGTTTCGGACTCTCGGGTTCGTGGTATGCAACTGGCATCCCATCCAGGGCAACGATTTCGAATGTCTCTCCATCGACCTGCAGATCCAGATAGCGATCCGCCGAGGCGTTCACGATGCGCCAGAACTGCCGCTCATTCGGAGCAATCTCGATGCTGGGGCGAACCGCGCCATTTACGGTAAAAATCTCTTCAACTTTCTCAGCTTCTCCCCCACATCCCTTGGATGGAATTTCAACGTGGTTCGTGAGGTCGGCCGCATTCGGATCATGCACAATCGAGCGACCGCGCACCACCATTACGCGCTCGCGGAGTCGTCGTACTTCTGGGACATAACGTTCCATCCCCTCGACAATGATTGCACCTGACATTCCGTCCAATACTTGGCGGTGACTCTCGCCATGGGGATGGGTGTGGTACCAGAAGAGGCCCGGCGTGTGATCGCGGGGTATGTCGACCGAGTAATGTAAAACCTGGCCAGGCATGGCCATCATTCCGAGCACGTCGTCCTGCGGCGCATTCGGCGAGACCGTCAGCCCATGAAAGTGCAGGTTCGTCATATCCATGCACGGATTCACTGCGCAGGTTTCTAAAGACCGCGGTGGCAGATCGTTGATATAGGTAATTCTGAGAACGTCGCCAGGAGAGGCGCGGATTACAGGAGCCACCGTTCCGTTGTCGAATGCGAAGGCATCCCGGCCATTCTCATTTACTGCGTGCAACGTCAGGGATACGACGTGATTCTTCGCTTGCACCTGAGGAGGCTCGGGCGCTTCAACAGTCTGGGCAAAGCACAGTGCTCCGAGAACTATCTGGGCAGCAACGAAGGCAACCGTTCGCGTCATAATCGCGATCACTCCGCCCCATGCCAACTCGAATCGAGCAAATCTCCCCTAATTTTTGGAGCGACTGTATTCGTGTCAGGCCCGAGGTCTTTTTCGTACACGACGCCACTCTTGGTGACCAGGAATGTCATGACCCCTGAGGACCGGTACTTCGCGGGATACGCTATCAGCGCTACGCGCGCAGTGTCTTTCCCGGCTTGAAAGTTGTATCCGTGGAAAAGATGTGAGGTCTTTTCTGGGACTCCATCGGTGGTTTTGCTGGCGCTCGAGTTGGTCAGAGAAATAAGGCTTTGTGCATATCCGGCAATCGGGTCATCGGCTGATTCACTTGCGCTGTGTTGTTTCCTTGCCGATGCAAACTCGTTGCACACCAGAATTGCTGTCGCCTCATTTTCTCCGATGGTCCGGAACAGGATTTCACTCTTGCCGGCATCGGAATCGAAGTGCCATGCGCCATTCGTGGAGACCAGCGGAATAGGAAAAGGCCAGTTCTCCGCGCCTATGTATAGGACCGTGTTCCCGTCGGCTTCTCGAACCAGACGGTGCATCTCCCGATATTTCTGGCTAAATTGTTCCCGTTCGAGCTTGTCCTCGACTTCATCTCCTGATGAAATGAGTTGTTTTTCTGTTCCGAGGATCGCCTCGAGTTCACGTTCATCGCTTTTTTGAGCAGCCTGAAACAGGGCGTTACAAGCTTCTCCCGCGGATGAAAACATCCGGGTTGCCGTTGTCTGAGCGAAAGCAGGTCGAGCCCAGCCAGCCAACAACATGGGAAATACAGCCATCGCGACCATGCCAGCAAATCTCGATCTAAATGTCCGAACTCTTAAATTCTCCGTGCGCATGAGTTCTCCCTCGTTCTTGTAACTTGTCTGTTGTTAGCACCGGCTAAATTTACCGGTGACCTCCGCCGCCATGAAAACCTCCGCCGCCATGGAAACCGCCTCCGCCATGAAAGCCGCCCCCGAAGCTCGATTGCCCGCGAGCCGAAAACCCTCTCGTGACGCCTCCATGATTGAAACCACCGAAAGCCCCAGAGTGGATGCCAGTCTGGCCGTGGGGCGCCGCGAATCCATGCTCTGGCGCCCCACCGTGAAAGCCTCCCCCATGAAAGCCATGATCGAACCCGCCTCTGCCAGCGTTGAAGTGATCACGATTAATGAAAATTCTGCTGTGGGACACGTAGCCGTGGTGGTCGAAAAGGATGCCGTGATGGTGCCAATCGGATCCCCAATGGTGCCAACCCCAGCCAAAACCACCAAAAAAGCCAATGCCGAAGCAGAGGCCAAATCCAATTCCGGGACCCGTAAAGTACAGACCGGGATACCAGTACCAGCTTGGCCAGACCGCAACAGGCGCGCCATAGACAAGCCAAGGATCGTATTGCGGCACGTAGACCACCTCGGGGTCGGCAGGTTCGATCACGATCGTCGATCCGTGGTTGGACACCTTCTCTTGTGACGTGCTCTGTAAATTGCCTGACTCTTGCGCACGCTTACGCATGACCTGGACCGCATTCATTACGTCGTCCTGCTGATTGACATAGGCATCGCCCAGTGACGACGTCCAGGACAAATTCTTATCCATGTTGGCGAGCACCGATGGAAACTCCGTGAGCGCTTTGACGCTAGGGTCCCAAGGTTGTTTATCGACTGCCTGGGCCAACTCTTCTCCCTTGAGATTGGGATTCTGTTGCAACCAACGATCCGCCACGACAACCTGGTCGGGATAGGTGGAGGCGGCAAGAATTTGAGCGACTAAAGCATCTGGATATAGAGCAATTGGAGCCACCAGTTGCTGCAGCTGTTCCGTCGTCTGGCGCGAGGGCTGGATCGGCGTTTGCGAGGCGGCCTGATCCGTCTGATCGGCAAAGTCCGCCTGCGCGCTGGTGACCACAAGACAACATGCAAGAACGAGTGACAAACTCCGTTTTATGAATTCCATAATGAATTCTCCATCTGCGACGCCAAATCGACCAGCGCCTCCACTCCTATACGGCTTGCAAAAGCTTCCGGATCGGTCCGGCGCGTGTGGCTAGGCTTCTGCGCTATGAAAAAGAAACTCCTCATTCAACGAACATGCCCAATGGTCGCACTGACATGCGATGTCCACGTTTTCCCTCCCCGCTTCACGACACGCATCTCCGCAGTACTCCTGCCCGTTGGGTACATCACAAAAGCATGCGATGTGCGCACATTTTCTCTTCGTTTGATTCGTCATTGCGTGTAGATACTTTCCACCTTCGGGCATCTTCTCCGATCACCAAGCCGCTATGACTCTTGACGTAGCGCCTTTTCTGCACTGGCCCGGGTGACTTAGAGGGAAGCCACTCCGGATGCAGTGAGCGTTCGGCGACTACGTCACCTTGATTTATTGCATGCAGCTCTCCAAAGGCGGGTACTGACAGTAATACAAACCTTTCAACCATTTGTGATCCTCCGGACAAGGAATGAACTGCTGCGGGTGTCAGCGGGCCGATAGCTGCGCGTCCGCATTTCGACGCCTTCCCCATTGGTGAGATCCAGAAAGGCCGTTTTGACGAGTGATTGCGCTTCTGCGATTGGCATCCAAGCGAGTTATGCCAACGTCAGGTTTTCTTAACCGATAGATTGTCGTTGGAATCTCAAGTGCTGAGGAAAGTACCAACTAGAAACGTGTCACACAGTGATCATGCAGCCTGGGTTTGAGTGTTGTGCTTAGTACAAAGGTCAGTCAGTTCCGGCAGGTTCATATCATGATCGAATTCCGGTTCAGATACGCGATTGTTCTCCTCTCCGCCGGAAGTACGGCCATTTAGATTATGCGGAATTCTGCGATTCCGATCTTCGCTTCACCGCGGGTATCCGGCGCTGTGCTGCGTTATGGAGCCTCTGCTATTTCAATCGGTGTGGCTCTTGCAATCGCTCTCGTTCTGCGCCATTACCATTTACCGCATCCGTTTATCTCATTCTCCTTCGCCGCGATCGCCATCATTTTCTGGTATGGCGGAACGGGACCGGGCCTACTCGCCCTTTTGCTCTCGTACTCCGCAAGGAGCTATTTCTCCACTCCGGCTGCAGTCGGCCACGCGTACTCGGAATCCTGGCTGTTTGTTTACGGAATGTTCGGCCTTTTCGTCGGCTGGTTCAGTTTGTCACGTCGCCGCGCAGAACGCTTGCTCGCCCGAGCACGCGACGACCTGGAGATTCGGGTTGTGCAGCGCACAGCAGAACTTACGATGGTGAACCATGAATTGGAAAACACTCAGGCCGAGTTGCACGCCCAAAAAGATCGGCTACAGCTCCTGCTTGACCTCACCACGAATGCCGTTTCGAACCTCGAGATCAATGACCTCCTAAGGGCGGTAACCGCGAGTATCCGGCAAATCAGGCAATCCGATTTTGCGGGCATCGGTTTGCCTGACCGTGAGAGCGGGCGACTGCGAATCCATGCTCTTCTGCACTCGGGCGATGGCAGTCTCATCGAGCAAGAAATCTTGGCAAGCCAGGACGCAGCCCTTTCTGACATTTTCAGCACTGGCAAATCTTCGTACGGCGCGATCAAAGATTTGATTGGGTCGCAGCCGGGAAATGGCTCTGTCCCGTCATGGGGGTTCGAAACCGCCTGCGTCCTTCCACGCCTGAGTCTAAATCGACCGCTTGGCATCATGATGCTCGGTAAACGTGGCGAGGATGTTTGCAGGAAGGAGGATGTCGACTTCCTGGCGCAAGTCGCCAACCAGATCGCCATCGCCGTCGATAACGCACTTTCCTATCGCCAGGTATCAGAACTCACAGACAAGCTCGCCCAAGAGAAACTTTATCTCGAGGACGAGATTCGTGAAGACGCACATTTCGAGGAGATTGTCGGCAACAGCACTCAACTGCATCGCGTCCTCAAGCTGGTCGAGACGGTGGCACCCACGGGCTCGACCGTGCTGATTAACGGCGAGACGGGCACCGGGAAAGAACTAATTGCCCGGGCCATCCACAATCTCAGTCCACGTCGTTCCGGGACATTCGTGAAGTTGAACTGCGCCGCGATTCCAACCGGACTGCTCGAAAGCGAGCTCTTTGGCCACGAGAAGGGTGCTTTTACGGGCGCCGTCGTTCAGCGAACAGGCCGGTTGGAACTCGCGAACAACGGTACTCTGTTCTTGGATGAGGTTGGCGACATTTCACTCGAGCTTCAGCCGAAACTCCTGCGCGTCCTGCAAGAGCGTGAATTCGAGCGCCTGGGGAGCACACGAACCCTTTCAACCAATGTGCGCCTGATCGTGGCGACGAACAGGGATTTGAGCGCCATGGTTGAAGCACAAACGTTTCGGTCGGACCTCTTTTTTCGCCTGAACGTATTTCCGGTTAAGGTTCCTGCCTTGCGCGAGCGCTCTGAAGATATTCCCCTACTGGTGCGGCACTTCGCGAACGAGTTTTCCCGGCGCATGAATAAGACAGTTGAGACCATCTCATCAGAGACGATGGATGCTCTGTGCCAGTATCACTGGCCGGGAAACATTCGGGAATTGCAGAACGTAATCGAGCGGGCCGTCATATTGTCTCGTGGCCCAGCGTTAGTAGTGCCGCTGCCGGAGATACAAGCTAACGTGACACCGACGACATCGGGAGAGGAGGACAGCAGCAGACCCACCAGACGCCAGCCTGTCCGGAGCATCCTGGCAGACGTCGATCGCGAGCAAATCCTCCAGGCTCTCAAAGAAGCCGGCGGCCGTGTGGGAGGACGAAATGGCGCTGCTTTTCGCCTCGGCCTCAAGCGAACCACCCTCATTACCAGGATGAACAAACTAGGTATTCACCCGAACGGACTGTCGGAACACGACGGAGCGTCCACCGACACTTCCGACACCTCCGATGCAGAGCCTGCACAGGCGTCGCCCAACGAGTCAAATTCCTCAGAATAAGCACTTTGCGGAAAAGCGCTGTACACCTTGGGTTTGGAACCACCCGTGCCTTACCCAAAGTGTGAAACAAAGGCACGATGCCTGACGAGTGGCGAGATGAGAGTCAACTTAAGGTTCATAGTTCAACTGACCGAAATACGCCACCAGGCCAACTAAGGAGCACATATGAAGAAGGCTGTTGTTCTACTCGCTCTTTCTCTCTGCATGGCGGCACCGTCATTCGCCGCTGAACATGTTGTCACACACTCCGCCAAAGTTGTAGGTAAGGACTCATATAAAGTCGGGGCGGTCTCGGCGAAAGACGCTGGAAAGGCCGGGAAAGCAGTAGTGAAGTTCTTTATCTAATCCGAAGTGCAAATACCAAATTCGTTTTAAGGAGACGAAAATGAAAATACAGAAAACATACATCATCATTGGCCTGATCATCGCGTTTGCAGCATTTTTCGAACTCACTGCTCATGCTGATGAACTGGACCAGACAACCATTCTCACCTTTAGCCAGCCAATTCAGATCCCAGGACGAGTTTTGCCCGCAGGGACCTATGTTTTCAAGCTGGCCAGCAGCGACTCTGACCGGAATCTCGTGGAGATCTTTAATTCGGATCAGACTCATCTGTACGGAATCTTCCAGACCACGCCAACAGAGCGCCGCGAGCCCACGGGCGATACTGCAATCACCTTTGCGGAGGGGAGCAGTGGGAATCCGGAGGCCCTCCTGAAATGGTTTTATCCGGGAAGCCTGACTGGGCATGAGTTCGAATATTCGAGCCGCCAGGAAAAAGAACTGGCTCAAGACAGGCAGCAGACCGTAGTGGTTGGCCAACAGCCAACGGCTAGTTCCGAGCCAAGTCAGATGGGCAACTAAGTGCGCGATCTGGCATTCGCTCGCTCATGGAGCGGCGAATGCCAGGCGAGGCACCAGGCAAATTGTATTGCCCGCCAACGACGAAACCATAGAACCCCTTTGGGCAGATCGAACCTGCCGTTGTTCAGCATCAGATCACAGTTGAGCATGGGCGAGTCTCTAGCCATCCGCCTAGAAGCGGTTGGTCACTTTACTCTTCTTTACGATAAAAATGCGCAACCGCGCATCTAAGAGTGCAGGAGTGGTTCTATGAAGAAACTAATAATGTTGGGCATAGTGAGCGCGACCCTCATGGCGCCTCTTGCGGCTTATGCACGTCCCGCTCGCGTCATCGTCGCACCCGGGTATGGGTGGGGATGGTACGGCTCGTATTGGGGACCTTATCCATACGGATACGGCTATTACGGTTACGGACCTGCGACTGGTGCGGTGAAGTTCGATACGAGGGTGAAAGACGCAGAGGTATACATCGACGGCGCTTACGCCGGCACGGTCGGAAAACTGAAAACCATGAATCTCAAACCTGGCAGCTATGACATTGAAGTACGCGCGCCGGGACGCACACAGTTCGATAAGAAGGTGTACGTCGCTGCTGGCAAGACGTTGCATTTGAACCCGGAACTGCGAGTTCAAGCACAGCCACAAACGCCGTAGATGTTCTTCGCTTTCGGTGCTGAAGTAATTGAGCGCGGGAGATTCGCCTCCCGCGCTCTGCGTGAACGAGCCCTGGTGTCGAGCCAACCCGAAATTGTGGCACAATCATGCGGAGGTTTCTGAAGCTCCGTGATGGCCGAACAGGTTAGCCATCAGCCGCCCAGCAACCCGGCGTGAAAGAAGTGCTCTCCAAACTGCAACGTTACATTCTGGCGACGATTTGCTGTGGCGTGGCGCTGGCGGTGGCGTGGCCCATCGATGCGCCAGCATCGTGTTTTCTTCTCGCGGTCACGGTGAGTAGCCTGTTCGGAGGCTTGGGCCCGGGCCTGTTATCTGTGGGTCTCTCCGCCTTAGCGTTCGGCTTCATCTTCCTGCGGAGAACACTGCCGCCAGCTGTCGAACCGGCTGTCTTCCTGCGCTTTGTGGTGTTCCTGGGAGCAACATTAGTCGTTACCGGACTGATCGAGATGAAACGTCGCGTTGAGCAATCCCGCAATCGCGCCGAAATGGCTCTGCGTCAGGCCGAGGCGGACCTGGCGCGTGTCAGCCGGGTGACCACGATGGGAGAGCTGACCGCGTCTCTTGCGCACGAGGTCAATCAGCCGATCGCTGCCGCCGTCACTGATGCCAACACCTGCCTGCGCTGGTTGAACCGCGAACAACCCGATGTCGAAGAAGCACGCGAGGCCGCAGCGAGGGTTGTGAAGGACGCAACGCGGGCAGCTGAGATCATCAGTCGAGTCCGCCTGCTGTTCAAGAAGGGCGCTGCGCAACGGGAGTTGGTTGATATAAACGAGATCATTCGAGAAATGGTTGCCCTGATGCGCAGCGAGATCGGGCGAAACTCCATTTCCGTCCGAACCGAGCTCGCCGAAGATATTCCTCAAATCATGGGAGATCGCGTGCAATTGCAGCAGGTACTCATGAACCTGATGATCAATGGCATCGATGCGATGAAGGAGGTGAACGGGGCGCGCCGGCTAGATATCAAGTCGCAACGCGCGGAGAATAACGAACTGACGGTGTCTGTGGCCGATACGGGCGTGGGGCTGCCGCCCCAGCACGCGGACCAAATCTTCAATGCTTTCTTTACGACCAAGCTTCATGGAACGGGCATGGGACTTCGCATCAGCCGCTCCATTGCCGAATCGCACGGCGGCCGTCTCTGGGCTGCTAACAACTCTTCACGCGGAGCGACCTTCTACATTACGCTCCCGTTCAAGACCGAAGTGCATTCATGACGCCGCCCAGTGCGCCCACGGTTTTCGTCGTCGACGATGATGACTTAGTGCGTGCGGCCATTCAGGGCATGCTGAAATCAGTGGGCCTTCGTTCCGAGACTTTCGGGACACCACAAGAATTTTTGCGAAGCAAGCGGGTGGACGGCCCAAGTTGCCTGGTTCTGGACGTGAGACTCCCCGGAGTCAGCGGCCTGGACTTTCAACGCGAATTGGCAGAGGCGGGCGTCCGGATTCCGATTATTTTCATTACCGGGCATGGCGACATTCCAATGACAGTGAAGGCCATGAAGTCCGGCGCCGTCGAGTTCTTAACCAAGCCATTTCGGGACCAGGACCTGCTGGATGCGATCCACCAAGCCCTGGAACGCGACCGCCTGGTACGCCAACAGGAGAGTGCGGTTCGCCAACTGCGAAGCCGGTACGAATCTCTTACCGCCCGCGAGCGCGAAGTCATGGCCTTAGTCGTTTCAGGCAGGCTGAATAAGCAAATCGCTTCTGAGCTCGGAACCAGCGAGATCACGGTGAAGATCCATCGCGGGCACGTGATGCGCAAAATGCAGGCTGAATCACTGGCGGAACTGGTCAGAATGGCGGCCAAGCTCGAGACTCCATCGGGCCAAAAGTAGCCGAAAACGGCGCCATCCGACCAAATCGCTTCACGTAAGCAATCCCTCAGGGCGGTATTAACTTACTCATACTAAGGCATAATTGCGCCCTCGTTTAGGGGGCGGTACCTTTTCAGTATGGTTACACAGGGAAAAACGAAACTAGTGGCGATCGTCGATGATGACGACTTAATGCGTAGTGCATTAAGGGGGCTGCTGAAGTCTGCGGGAATGCCGGCGCAAGAATTCTCGTCGGCAGAGGAATTTTTGAAGTCCGGTGCGCAAAACGAGACAGCATGTCTGATCGCGGACATCCGCATGCCAGGCATGTCTGGTCTGGAATTACAGGCCCAGCTGAACGCCGAGCGGTGCAGAATTCCGACCATCTTCATTACAGCGCACGGCGACGCACGAATGCGAATGCAGGCTTTGCGAGCAGGCGCATCGGAGTTCCTGTCAAAGCCTTTCGACGATGAAGCGCTGCTGCAGATTGTTCAAGCAGCTCTTGAGAGTTGAACCCATAAACCAGCGTTCATGCGTGCCCAGGAGGTCCTCGTGGGAACTTCGCAACAATTCGGATTCGGATGTGGCAACCAGGATTGGAAAGAACGTAGATTTGAGCAAATCATCGGTAGCAGTCCTGCTCTGGAACAGGTTCTCGAGCAAGTCGAACGCGTGGCTTCGACAGGTTCCACGGTTCTCATCCAGGGAGAAACAGGCACGGGCAAAGAACTGATTGCGCACGCGCTTCACAATCTCAGCCCGAGGTGTGGACAACCGTTTGTAAGACTGAATTGCGCGGCCATTCCACTGGATCTTCTGGAGAGCGAGCTTTTTGGTCACGAGAAAGGCGCCTTCACCGGAGCCATAGCGCAGAAGACCGGCCGTTTTGAGCTCGCCGACAAGGGAACCCTATTCCTTGACGAGGTTGGGGATATTCCGTTGTCATTGCAACCCAAGCTTCTGCGTGTATTGCAGGAGCAGGAGTTCGAGCGACTGGGTAGCGCCCGCACCCACAAAGTGGACGTTCGGCTGGTGGCCGCTACCCACCGTGATCTGACGGAGATGGTGAAACGGGGCGAATTCCGTAGCGATCTTTATTATCGTCTGAATGTGTTTCCTGTTCTCCTGCCGCCGCTGCGCGCACGTCGCGAGGACATTCCAAGTCTTGTGACGCATTTCGTAGAGATGTTTGGGCGGCGGATGGGTAAGCAAATCGAGCACATTCCTACGACGACCATGTCCGCGCTCGGCTCGTACCATTGGCCCGGCAATATTCGTGAACTGCAAAACCTGATCGAACGAGCGGTGATTCTTTCAAACGATGGCGTTTTGCCGAATCCTTTGCCATCGAATGAAACACAAGATGTCATAGTCCCTCGCCCCGTAACTACTCTGAGGGATTCCGAGAGAGCCGTCATCTTACAAACACTTGAGCGGGTGGGTTGGGTGATTGGTGGGCCCAAGGGAGCGGCCACAAAGCTGGGTCTGAAACGCACCACGCTCATACACAAAATGCACAAGCTAGGGATTTTCCGTCCTGGCCTGGAGAGAAGCCAGGATGGGATGCGGCCAGTGCAGGTGCACCCGGACTCCCTGCAGTAAACCTAATTGCTTCCCATGGGCGCGAGGGCCCGCTTTCGGCGATCTCTGCGATTCGCAATCGTAGTGGACCACCTGATACCTACGAGTTGAAGGCGAGCTGGGATTTGTGGTGTCCACGGTTCCCAGTTATGGATTGGAATTGCTGCTCATCAATTTGCCGCAGCATTCGGGTCGATCCGGCAGCGTTGAGCGGTCCCACCCGCCACCAAGAGCCTCAATCAACAACACCGCGCTCGCCATTCGTCGTCCAAGGATATTCACTGCGGTGACTTCATCCGACAAAGCGGCGTTTTGCGCGGTAATCACTTCCAGATAGCTGGTGACTCCACCTTCGTATCGAGTAGTGGATAGCGAAAGCGAGCGTTGCGCCGCTTGTACAGCAGTAGCTTGAGTGCCCGCCTCTTGCTCGAGGATTCGCAAAGCAGCGAGATTGTCCTCAACCTGCTGGAACGCGGTCAGAACGGTTTCACGGTAGTATGCGACCGAAGAGTCATAGCCTGCTTTTGCTTCCTCGGACAGAGCACGTCGCCGGCCCACATCGAAAATCGTCATCGAGGCGGAAAGACCAATCGACCATATCGCGCTTGGTCCTTGAAGCAATGTCGTGATCGTGCCGCTGTTGAAGCCGCCTTCACCCACAATATTGACGAGAGGGTAATAAGCTGTTTTGGCCAGCCCGACCTGGGCATTGGCGGAGGCCACCCGCCGTTCTGCCCCCGCAATATCCGGACGCCTTTCCAGCAACTCCGAAGGTACGCCAACGGGGATCGGTGGCGGGGGCGTTGCGAGCGGCAATGCTGGAAGACTGAAACCGGCTGGAGGCCTGCCGATCAGTATCGCAACCGCGTGCTCGTACTGGGCCCGGGCGACTCCGACATCAATCATCTGCGCTCTGGTGGTTTCGAGGATCGTCCTGGCTTGCTCCACTTCCACTTCGGAAGCAAGGCCTCCGTTGTATCGGTCCAAATTCAGTTGCAGCGCTTGTTCGTACTGCGCAACCGTGTCTTTCAACAATTTTTCTTCAGCATCCAACGTGCGTGCTGAAAAGTAATCGATAGCGAGGCTGGCATGCAGGCTCAAGTTCACTACAGCCAGATCCGCGGCGCTGGCTTGCGCTTGCGCGCGGTAAGACTCCACATTACGACTGACGCGTCCCCACGCGTTGGTCTGGTAGGACAAATCAAGCGGCAAGGTGAAGTCATTAAAAGTAATGCCATTGAATATTGAGGTTTGCGGCGGACGGTTATTGGAATACCGGCTGCGGGTCGCCGAAGGATTCGCCGTGATTGTGGGATAGTAATCGGCGCGTTGGTAGCGCAAGGCAGCCCGGGCTTGCTGATATTGAGCTGTCGCCGCTTTCAGGTTCTGGTTGGAAACGTTGATCTGCTGCTCCAAAGAGTTCAACTGGGAATCCTGAAACAGTTCCCACCAATTTCCGCCCAGGTTGTGGTCATTGGGTTGGGCAGTCTTCCAGTTTCCCATCTCCTGGTATGCGGGTGGGGCCGGGGTCGCAGGAGTTTTGTATTTAGGTCCCACGGCACAGCCGGCAAGCTGAAGAACCGTCGCGAGAAGGAGAAACGCGGTCGAGATTGGCCGCCAGGACTCCGCGTCGAGGATTCTCATTTGCGGAGGCATCATTTTGTATCCCCAGGCAGTGTGGCGTCCACGATCTGAACCTGCTGTCCGGTAACGAGGGAATCGGGCGGATTCAGAACTACCTGATCATCCGCCTTCAGACCGGCGACGATCTCTATTTCAGCTCCGAAATCATGTCCCGGAGTGACTTCCGCAAGCACGACCTTTCCATCTCTGACAACACCGACCTGTAAGTGTTGCGATCGGAAAATAAGCGTGTTCACCGGAATCAGAAAGGTGGAGCCCTGACCGGGAACCTTCAGGTGCACCTCTGCATAAGATCCCGTGAGCAGAATCCCCTTGGGATTATCGACATCGATCTCCGCCAACAGCGTGCGCGTTGTCATATTGATGGCGCTGGCAGTGCGTACTAACTTTCCCTGAAATCTCTCGCCGGGAAATTCGGCTAGCACGATGTCGGAAGCGGTCTGGCCAGGTATGATGCCCCGCGAGTACTCCTCGGGCACGTTCACATATACGCGCAAGGTGCCGGGCTGAGCGATATCAAAGAGATTGGTCCGGGGCGCGGTGCTGCTGCCAGAATTGATGAGGTCGCCAATGTCTGTGTTGCGGGCCGTGATCACGCCGTCGAATGGAGCGTAAACCTTCTCAAACGACACAAGCGCCGCATAGTGCTCTACGTTGGCCATATCAGCGTCGACAATTGCCTTGTTGGCGTTGTAGGTCCCGACTGCATTGTCGACGTCCTGCTGCGCCACTGCATGTTTGCCCAACAATCCCTGGTAACGATCTCTCGTGATCTTCGCCAGCTCAAGATTCGCCTGGGCGGTGGCGAGATTACTGCGCGCCTGGGATAACTGTTGATCGACTTCCGGAGTTTGGATAACGGCGAGCAATTGTCCAGCCTTGACGTGTGCCCCAATATCGAAGTACCACTTCTTCAGATATCCATCCGTCCGGGCGTAAATCGGTGATGAGATAAATGGTTGAACGTTTCCCGGCAGGATGATTTCCTGGGCGGACGCAGTTTGCTTCGGCTTGACCACCGAAACCGACGGGACAGCCATCTGCGCGGTCACTGTGCGCAAATTGCTTTCGGCCTTCACGCGCGATCGAATCCCGAAAATCAGGATCGCCGCGACAATGAGCGCGATCAGCAGCGCTGTAACCCAGTTCTTAGTCGATCGCCCGCTTGCTTCCACATGGTTCAATGGGACCATCTCAGGCCGGTCAATCGTCTCTTTGATTTCTATGTCATTCATGATCACTCACCATCGCGCCTAGACAGTTGTCACTCTTTCCTTCATCCCGCGCTTCTGCCTCCACCCATGCAGGACGCTGAAGAAAGTCGGCACGAAGAACAGGGTGGAAACTGTTGCGAAAATCAGACCTCCAATCACGGCTCGTCCGAGCGGAGCATTTTGCTCGCCGCCGTCACCCATTCCGAGAGCCATCGGAACCATCCCGATCATCATGGCCAGGGCGGTCATCAGCACCGGACGAAAGCGCGTGAAGCCCGCCTGCAAGGCTGCTGCCACGGGATCCTTGCCTTCCGCCATTTGCTCGGTAGCGAAGCTCACTACCAGAATGCTGTTTGCGGTGGCGACACCCATGCACATGATCGTTCCCATGAGCGCTGGCACGCTTAGGGTTGTATGTGTCACAAACAAAAACCACGCGACTCCCGCAAGTGCTGCCGGTAATGCGGAAATCATGATGAAAGGATCAAGCCAGGATTGGAAGTTCACCACGATAAGCAGGTAATCCAATAGGATCGCAACCAGCAAGCCGCTCAGAAGACCCGCATAAGAGGACCGCATCGTCTGCACTTGCCCGCGAACCACGACCTGCGAACCACGCGGCAATCGATTTCGCGCGGCAGCGATGAGTTTGTTGATGTCGCGCGAGACTCCACCCAAATCACGCCCACTAACCGAGCCGTAAATATCGATCACCGGCGCAATGTCGTAATGAGACTCAACTGCCATGCCGGCATCGCGCTTTATAGACACCAAACTTGCCATAAGCGACGGCGCGGCCGATGGATTGGTTCCCGTAACTGGGATATTGACAAGGTCCTGTAAGCTGCTGGTCCGATATTGTGGTGTTTGGGTCGCGATCTGGTAGCTGACTCCGCGTTGCGGATCAACCCAGAAGGTGGGTGAGGTCTGAAAACTGCCGCTAAGCGACACCAGGAGATTTTGTGCGATGTCATGCGCCGTGAAGCCAAGCTGTTGAGCCTTCGTACGTTCGACTCGCAGGTGCAGATACGGTTGATCGAAAGGCTGTTGAATCCGCAGGTCCGCCGTTCCCGGCACATATCGGACTTGCTGCAGCAACTGACTTGCCCATGCGCGATTTCCTTCCAGATCGTAGCCTGTCACCTGAATGTCGATTGGAGCCGGCAATCCAAAGTTCAATATTTGCGTGACCATGTCGGATGGAAGGAACGCGAACATCACCCCCGGAAACTCCTTCGCCAGTTTCAAACGAAGTTGGTTGACGTAGTTCTCGGTAGGATGGTGGTTGGCAGACAGAGTTACAAGGATGTCGGCATCGGATGTGCCAATCGGAGCCGAATTGCTGTACGAAAGATTGATGCCGCTATAAGGAAGTCCAATGTTGTCAATCACGCTTTTCACTTCCGCTGCCGGAATTTCGCGGCGAATCGAATTCTCGACCAAATCGCACAAGAAGGCCGTGTCTTCAATACGCATGCCAGTCGGACCTCGCATGTGAAGTTTGAAGCTGCCGGCATCCACATTGGGGAAGAAGTCCTGGCCGAGCCACGGGATGAGTAGCGCTAAAGATCCGAGGCAGGCTGCGAAGAAAACTGCCAGGAAAGCCCGCCGGTGGTGGAGACAAGCCTCCAACAATCGGTGATAGCTCTCACGGAATTTTTCGAATCCCGCCTCGAAACGCCGCTGTAGTCGAACAAACGGATTCCGGCTCACACCGGCAGCTTCGTGACCAATTTTCTGGTTGCGCAATAAATACTTCGCCATGGTTGGAACGATGGTTCGGGAAAGCACATACGAGGCCAGCATGGCAAATACCACGGCTTCCGCCAGCGGCAGGAAGAGATAGCGCGCCACACCCGAAAGCAAGAACATCGGCGCAAACACGATACAGATGGAGAGGGTAGACACGAATGCAGGCGTAGCAATTTGCATTGCACTCTCGAGCACGACCTCATCCATATCTTTGTCTGGTTCCGCTTCGCGGTTGCGATTGATGTTTTCCACCTCAACGGTGGCGTCGTCCACAAGGATGCCCACCGCCAACGCCAATCCGCCGAGCGTCATGATATTGATGGTCTGGCCAGTGATACTCAGCACAATGATCGACGTAAGGATGGCGAGAGGAATCGAAGTCGCGATGATCAGCGTACTTCGCCAGTTCCCCAGAAAAATCAGAATCATCAGAGCCGTCAGACACGCCGCGATGAGAGCTTCCCTCACCACACCGCTGATTGCTCCGAGCACAAATATGGATTGGTCAGCCAGGGGTTGCATTTTCAGCTGAGGCGGCACCATGGTAGCAATCTGGGGTAGCAGAGACTTGATGCCGGAAATGACGTTCAAAGTGGAGGCATCGCCTGCTGTCTGGATCGTCAGCAGTACCGACCGCTGTCCATTCACACGGACGATGTTGGTCTGTGGTGGGAAGCCATCGCGTACCCAGGCAACATCTTTCACGTAGATCGTTGTGTTCCCGACGGTCTTGATCGGGATGCGGTTCAGCTCATCCATCGACTGCGGCGCCGCGTTGGGAACATCGACGTTGTACTCTTTGCCGCCAATTTTCGAAGTACCAGTCGGCAGGATCAGATTCTGCAGCGAGATGGCATTAACCACATCCAGGGCAGAAAGACCTTTCGACTGCAATGCGCTTGGATTCAGGTCAACTTGCACCTGCCGTTGTTTGCCGCCATAGGGATACGGGACCGATGCTCCCGGAATGGTAATCAGCCGGGTGCGAATGAAATTGAGACCGTAATCGTTGAGTTGCTGCTCGGAGAGCCCCTGTCCTGAGAGCGCCAACTGCAGAACTGGCACACTCGATGCGCTGTAAGCCAGAATGAGTGGCGGCGTCGTTCCAGGCGGTAATTGTCTCAATTGCGTTTGAGAAACCGCAGTGATCTGCGCGATGCCACGCTCCACGCTTGCGGTTGGCTGCAAAAACACTTTGACTACCGCAATTCCATTCAGTGATTGAGATTCAACGTGCTGAATGTTGTCTACGGTGGTGGTAAGTGCCCGTTCGGTGATGCTGATAATCCGGTCGTTCATGTCCTTGGGAACGAGACCGTTGAAACTCCAGATAATGCTGACCACCGGAATGTTGATATTGGGAAAAATGTCGGTTGGGGTGCGGAAAATCTCGAGGACCCCCATCGCCAGGATGAGGATGGCCATGACTACGAATGTGTACGGCCGCCGTAATGCGAGTCGAACGATCCACATAGAATCTCTACCAGGTGTCAGTTACTTCGTTGCTATGTTTTGTAATGCCTTGCCGATCATCGGCCGAAAGCGCTGCACGTCGAACGCGACCGTCGCAGCGAGCCCTTCAGCTTCCCGCGTGCCCTTGACAACTGGGCCTTCACGGTTCCAGTTGGAACTCCCAGGATGTGTGCTGCTTCGCTTGTTGTCAGACCATCCATATGCCGCAGCTGGAAGGTTTTGCGCAAGCGAGGCGAGAGCTGTCCCACGAGACGCCTCAGGCGCGCACTGAGTTCGGAACGTAGACACTCGTCTTCGGGATTCAGTCCGTGGTGAGCCAACCGTTCTGGTATAAGATCTTTCCGCTCTTCGCCGATCGGTTCGTCCAGAGACAAGTGAATCTGGCGCACACGTCTGCGCGACTGCATCAGCGCACAATTCGTAACAATCGTAGTGAGCCATGTCGACATCTGTGACTGCCTCCTGAACTGCTCCAGATGTTTGAAGGCGGAAAGGAGTGCGTCTTGAACAGCGTCCTCCGCGTCGGCTGCATTGCCTAGGACTTGATAAGCGCGTCTGAAGAAAAATGCTCGACGGCGTGAAACGAGTTCTTCCATTTCCCGAGCCATGCCTTCTCTGTCGGCTATGTTGAGGTCCTGATCACTTCCGACACATGCCCCTGCTTGCATGGCGTCTTCCCTCCGGTTATTGGAACAAGAGGCACGCCGCTTTCCAATCGCATCCCACATTACTTATCCGAGTCTTTTCAACAGCATGAGTCGATTGGGTACGATGAGAACAGCCTAACGAGCACTCGGTGGGAGTCCTGAGGCCGACGCGTGTCAGCATTTCGACGGGCTTTGACTTGGACGAAATCTTCTTCCGGACTCATGAGGGAGGGACTTTCGGGGCCTCAGTCCTTGGAGGGCAACATTCGTAAGGAAGTGATTTGACGCAGGCAAGAACGACAACGCGATTGCCGCACTTTGGCTGGACGAGGAGGGAGAGGTGGCTCGGGAAAGCAGAGCGCAATACGGAAGAGGATCGTAACCGCTCACCCAAGCTCACCTCTTGGGGTTGTGTCACTCGTATCGTGAGCAACTTATTTTCCAAACTGAGTCTGCCCAAATATTGGTCCGCAGCAAAACCCAGCGACCATGCTTCCAACTACGGCTTCTCGTCAGCAGGGATTGGAAGTCGCTTTTCGATCTTCAGGATTTCCTTTGGTGCGTGCTTTCGAAAAAGGCGCTTCATATCGGGTGTAAATTCCCGTAGCAGATCGCTAATCGCATCGGAACTCAGGGCGCCAGCAAAGCGGTTTAGCGTATCACCCAAAGTTCGGTCGGGTCTTGGATAGTAGGCATTTTGCAACGAACTCGTGAACAACGCTCCCAGAAACTCCGAGCTGTTGAATGTCCCGTAACCGTTGTCATTTTTCGTGACCGCTACTCTCGTTAGTGCATACCATCCTCGGGCAATGAACGATCGTTTATTTGACGGAAAATAGCGAGGATCCTGATGCAGGACAGTCGAAAGTGCAAAAGTCTGACTGAACCTCCGCGACTCGGTATCCGCCAAAGTAGCACCAAATCGCTTGGCCAAGCCCTGGGCGCCTGCCCCATAGTGTGGCCATCTCCCGGTGGCATCGGCCCAGACCGCCTGAAAACCTGCCGCGGCGAATGTGTACGGCGAGTACGTTTGCTTCAGAAACAGATCGAATTTGCACCTTGGGGAGAGAGGCCTGTAGGTGAGTACCGCCTCGGCAATCTGCGCTCCCTTTTTACTCGGCGACGATGGGTCAGAGCTATCTGGGACCCGTAAACTGCAAAGCGAGTTTGCTTTCTGATCCATAGATTCGTACTGGATGGACGCAGCCTGGTTCGTTCCGGATCCCTCGTCGAGGGTTATCGATGTGGGCGAAGGCCTTTCTTGCGCCACCATCGGCTCTTGTGCATGGGCCGGCCTCTGCGTCGTTGCAATTGAAAACGCTATCAGCAGAGCGTGTGTTACAGCTGCCATTTGTTCATCGACTTTCAGGACTTCGGGATTTCAGTGTATCTATGCATCCGGACATCCAAACGGTTCGTATTGAAGTCGAACTCCAAGCCCACTTCCGTTACACGGCCCGCGTGGTGATTTTCACTGGAACTAGGCTTATCGCCTTCGGGTCGCACCAATCGTTGCTGGTCGTGAGAAGGGGCGGTGAGAACGTGAGAAGCGTGACCGGGCAAAATACAAGACCTCGAGTGTCAGCGGGCTGATAGCGGGTCAGCATCCGGACGCCGACTGAGATGACTCCTTACTGGATTGGAGGAGAAATATAAGCGGCCTGACGATCAGAGGTCTGCAAGTAAGTGGAATCTAATAGCCGTGTTCGCTCGCTCTCCTCTTTGTTGACTGGAACACAACGTGCAATCTCGGTGTTGGTCAGGAAGGAGCTGTGAAACTCTATGTCTAAAGACGTTCTCGCGAAAACTTTGACAGTTGCAATTTTCTTAGCAAGTTCCGCATCACTTGTGGTCGGACAGTCGGCGAATAACTCCGCGGCAAGTACATACAAAACGAACTGTGTCTCCTGCCACGGACCGGACGGACGTGGAAGCGTAGTGGGAAAGAGCTTGCATGCCGCGGATTTCCACTCGGCGCAAGTTCAACAGCAGTCCGACGCGCAGCTGGCTGACGTCGTCGGTCAAGGGCGAGGGAATATGCCTGCTTTCGGAACTCGGCTGAGCAAGGACCAAATCGACGCCTTGGTGAAATACATTCGCACTCTGGCTAAAGGGAAATAGGTCTTACAGAGTCGACAATATTCGAAGGCTCGTGACTCCTCGCTGAGAAGTGTTTCATTTACGCCCGGCGACCTCTGGTCCCGCTCACTCACGTCCGAATCTGTTCCAGGGATCGCCGGCAAATCCTCTAGCTCTCCAGTCATCCCGCCACCGGAGCGGACTTGATCGGCGCGATACCCGCACCTTCTTCCATCCGCCGCACAACAGCCGAGAAGTCTTCCTCATCGGCATGCGCTAGCTCATCTGAATTAATGCGAAACGCCGCGTCTGTCACAGGCATAGAGATGTGCTCATGAGCAGCCGTCTTCAGAATCAACTGGAAATCTTTGTTCATCAGACGCAATGGAAACTGCGGAGTGTAGTCATTGATCGCTATCCTTGCGAGCTTCCCCGAGTGGGCAGGAGCGATCAAAGCCGTGTGCGATAAGACTTCGAGCAGACGCTCGCGATCGAGGCCACTCTTTTCCCCTAGAACTACAGCCTCGGCAATCGCCTGCATGCCCACACCCAACAGCGTGTTGACAACCAACTTCATGGCCGTTCCGGAGCCGGAACCGCCCAAAAGAAAATATTGTTTTGCGACTGCCTGAAACAGTGGCTCAGCGGCGAGGAACAATTCCTGATCGCCACCTGCCAGGAGCGTGAGAGTGCCTTCTTCGGCCGCCGGAGTACTGCCCGAGATGGCGACGTCCAGCATTCTGATGCCCCCTGCAGCGGCAAAGCTGTTCATTTCACGCGAGGTTTCTGGCGAGATCGTGCTCATCTCCAGAACAGCGGTTCCGGATTGTGTCGCGGCAAAAACCCCAAGCGGTCCGGTGTAGACGCTGCGTACCGCTTCATCGTTCGTCAAGCAGGAGAGCAGCACATCGGCACCACGTGCGAGCTCAATAATATTGTTCGCGACGACGGCGCCCTGGGCGGCGAGGCCCTGTGATTTCGTGCGATCCAGGTCGTAGACCGAAACTTTGTATCCGTGATCAAGCAGGCGCTTTACGATCCGCGTTCCCATGTTGCCCAGGCCAATAAATCCGAGTTTCACGTGATCTGCTGTAAGAGGTTTCATCGGGTCTCCTCACCCTCAAGGGGAGCACGTGCCTTTCCAATTCCATCCTCAAGGGAGCTCCTCCATTGCTTTTTCTTTTCTCACAGTGTCCGTTGAGATAGAAGGGAGATGCAGGAGCCGCTAGCACACTGTGGGCGACTACTTGGCGGTTGCAATCTGCTGTGTGGACGCCCGGTGGCGCTGCATAAGTGGGACTGCGGCCCCAATGATGCCAATCAGCAGCGCAGCCACGCCCCAGAATACGCCGCTCAGGTAATGGCCGAGTAGAGCGTCCAATGACAGCGAGCCTGGGCCCGTGAACGCCAGCGTCAACGCGGCGACACCGACTAGGAGGGCATACTCGTATCCGCCATTCTGGGCGAAAAAACCATTCTTGATGTGCACGCTCACGGCTCCGACGAGCATCATGCTGATGATCGCTGCTGCCGGAAAGGGAGTAAGCAATCCAAGCGTGAGAAAAAGGCCAGCGCCGATCTCGACGAACGCCGCCATAAGAGCATGTCGCCGCCACGGCGCGAACCCGAGGGCCGCAAAAAACTGAGCAGTGCCATCCAGGCCCGGTCCACCGAACCAGCCAAACAATTTTTGTGCTCCATGCGCCGCCACCGTCAATCCTGTAGTGAGTCGCAGAAGAAGTAGGCCGATGTCCATAAAAAATCCTCATTTTTTCCGATCAGACCCGGAACCTTCGCGAACAAGCTCGATAGGAACCCACCAGTCTGGTATCTAGGTCATGCACGTCCGTTGAACGTGCGGATGCCTCTTGCCTCCTGCTACCTGCACATGCCTTTCCACCCTCAGTGAAGGCGCGTGGCAAATCGTAAATGGAATCTCGAGCGCAGCGGATGCAGAGCAACAGCTCAGTCCACATTTCGACACCGCAGTCTAAGTTTGTCGACCACATGACACACACTGCAGCGGTGGTCCCACCGTCACACGCTGTTGCAGCACACCAGGCGACTCTTTCATAGCTTCACATGGCATGCGAAGTGCTGCCGATTACTAAAACGTCGGAGAATCCCTCGAGAGCGGTGAATACGATCTGATGGGATCGCAATGACCACACTATCGTCGTAAAGACACGGCGCGTTCTCGCTGGATCATCTTGTGTCCCCGGTATTCAGCGCGATTCCGAGCACTCTCGCGGACGGCGGCACAGAAACGATGATGAGTGAGGTCAATCGGTCCGACGGGAATTCATCGGTGGCAACGATATGGCAAATGCGATTCAGTTCAAGATAAACGGTGTAGCACACTCTTTCGACGGCGACCCCGATACCCCTTTGTTGTGGTACCTTCGCGACACGTTGGGCCTGACCGGCACGAAGTTCGGCTGCGGTGTGGGGCTTTGTGGAGCATGCACCGTACACAAGAGTGACGACGCTATCCGTGCTTGCATTACTCCTATGAGTTCCTTAGCGGGAGCCGAAATCCGCACGATTGAGGATATCGGCGCCAACGGGCTCCATCCCGTCCAAAAGATGTGGATGCGGTTCAATGTTCCGCAATGTGGCTACTGCCAATCGGGGCAGATCATGCAGGCGATCGCCTTGTTAAAAAGCAAGCCCAAGCCCACCGATGAAGATATTGACGAAGGTATGGCGGCGAACATTTGCCGTTGTGGCACCTATCAGAGGATCCGAGCGGCAATCAAAGCCGCCGCGGAGGAGAAGGCATGAGCGCGATTGAAAATGTGAGTCGACGAGGGTTCCTCAAGGGGCTGGGTGCGGCGGGAGCGCTTGTCGTGGGTGCATATTACGCGCCTAAAATATTGCACCGATACGAGTCCGATCATGTACGCACTGACGCGGATAACGCCACACTGCATCCCAATGTGTTCGTCGGTGTCGAGACGGACGGAACTGTCTGGATTGTCGCGCATCGCTCGGAAATGGGAACTGTAATTCGAACCACCCTGCCCCTGGTCGTGGCCGACGAATTGGATGCCGACTGGAAGCGCGTAAAAATCGATCAGGCGATCGGTGACCCTCGATACGGCGATCAGAACACCGACGGTTCGCATTCCGTCCGAAGCTTTTTTGATGTTGTGCGCCTGTCCGGCGCTACCGCCCGGCTCATGCTCATTCGGGCCGCTGCGCAGCATTGGGGAGTATCTGCCAGTGAGTGTCAGACGGACCTTCATGCGGTGGTTCATTCTTCTTCCGGCCGCCGCCTGGGGTACGGCGAACTCGCGACAGCGGCCTCAAAGCTTCCTGTGCCGAAGAAGGAAGAAGTTCAACTCAAGTCGAAGAGTGCCTGGCGCTACATCGGGAAAGGAATGATCAGCTACGACCTCGCCGATCTCGTCACAGGCAAGGCGGTCTACGGCATGGACGCTCATCTCGATGGCATGTTGTTCGCATCGATCGAACACCCGCCAGTGCTCGGGGGCAAGATTAAGACGCTCGACAATGCCGACGCTTTGAAAGTAGCCGGCGTATCCCAGACTATCGTCATCGACCCATTCAAGCCCCCTCCTGCTTTCCAACCCTTAGGTGGCGTTGCGGTGTTAGCCGACAGCACTTGGGCCGCGTTTCAGGGCCGCAAAAAGCTGAAGATCGAGTGGGACAATGGCCCCAACGAAACCTACGACTCGGATCAGTACAGAAAGGACCTGCAGGAAACCTCCCGAAGACCTGCAAAGGTCATTCGGAGCCAGGGAGACGTGAACGCGGCATTCACTTCAACGACCAACACCTTTGAAGCCGATTACTACGTTCCGCTTCTTGCTCACGCCTCGATGGAGCCGATGGTAGCGCTGGCAGAATTCAAGGACGGCAAAGTTCATGCATGGGCGCCTACTCAGAATCCGCAGGCTGTGCAAGCGATCGTCTCGAGTGAGCTCGGGATTCGCAAAGAGGACGTGATCTGCCACGTCACGCTGCTGGGTGGCGGGTTCGGACGGAAGTCAAAGCCGGACTACGTCGCTGAAGCGGCGGTTCTGTCTCGCAAAGTTGGGCGGCCGGTGAAAGTTGTGTGGACGCGGGAAGACGACATCAAGTTCGATTACTACAACGCGGTAGCGGCGATGTACATGAAGGCCGCAATGGATTCCAAGGGCAGGCCGGTGGCATGGCTGCAGCGCTCGGTGTTTCCTCCGATCACCTCCATCTTCGATGTCAACGCGGTGTACGGGGACCCAGGCCACCTCCAGCAAGGCTGGACGGACATGCCGTACGACATCCCGAACCTTCGTATTGAAAACGGTGCCGCAAAGGCGCACGTTCGCATCGGCTGGCTGCGCTCCGTGGCAAATATATATCACGCTTTTGCGGTACAGACCTTTACCGATGAACTCGCTCAGCGCGCCAAACGTGATCCCGCCGACTACCTGCTCGACCTGATTGGCGATTCCCGCACGCTGAATTTCAGCGGAGTTGACTATCCAAATTACGGAGCGGCATACGATGCTTATCCATGGGAGACGGGGCGTTTGCGACGCGTGGCGGAGATGGTGGTAGAGAAGTCCGGGTGGGGCAAGCGCAAGCTGGGCAAAGGAGCAGGCATGGGCATTGCGGCCCACCGCAGCTTCCTTACTTATGTTGCCACTGTGGTTGAAGTTGAGGTCAACGACCAGGGAGACATTCGGATTCCGCGCGTTGACACCGTGGTGGATGCAGGATTGGTTGTAAATCCAGAGGTCACGAAAGCACAGTTCGAAGGTGCGGCCGTATTCGGAACCAGTGTGGCTCGAAGCGGAGAAATCACAGCCAAGAACGGCGCGATTGAGCAATCCAACTTCGACAACTACCCCGTCGCCCGCATCAACGAGGCCCCCTATCAGACAAACGTCTACTTAGTTGAGAGTGATGCGCCGCCAGCTGGTGTTGGTGAGCCTGGGGTTCCGCCATTTATTCCGGCTCTCTGCAATGCCATCTACGCCGCAACGGGCAAGCGCATTCGTGAACTGCCTCTCTCACGAACCAACTTGGGGAAGCATTCCTGACGCTAGCATCGACTTTACTCGAACTGCAGGTTTTCGGCGGTATTCGCCCGTATTCTCGTCATCAGGAGGCGGTCGGAGTTGAGTGGCTTACGTGGCCGTCCAAGTCACATATGTTTGTCGCAGTAAGTTGGCCAGCAATACCGCGGATCCCGAATGGGAGGAAGCTCATTTCTCGTGCTCAATTTCCACCGCCGCCCAAACGCAAACGCTCTTTTTCCCCTTTGCGGTGAGTCTTGCTTCCGGATGCAGCATGGTATACGACCAGGGCGGCATTCTGCCGGTCGAGACTAATCCGCAAATCGAATCTAGCTTGGCACGTCGCTGGCGCGGAGAATAACTTGTCCATTTGGAAAAATTAAATTGTTCCCTCCCTTTGCGCACGTGGCTCTGGATCCACCACGAGAGCGGCGCAACATGGCTGTACCAGGGCCACTCCGTCTGGTTCGAATGGCAGTTTCCGCACGCCCGTGCCAACAGCTTCCCGGCTTCCGACTCCCGCAACGGTTCGGCATCGCGGAGATCATGCGCCATTGCACTTGCCTGGTTGACCCGATCTCGCGAGCGAGAGAGCCCTACAGCCAGCACGAGCGCCACAGAGATGATTATCGAAGGCAACATTTTCATCGCGAGTTCCGCCTACAGCGATCTGCGGGCTTTAGTTTCCCTGTTCTGCTCGCAATTAGGCTGCCGACACGCCGGTCGTTGATGGCTCTGGCCGTCTCCTTACGCTCTTGGGTGTCGATATATGGACTTGCTGTCGAACAGATGGACCCGGAAAGTGAACTTCGTGTCAAAGGCTGGACGGCGAGGCTGAGTGAGGGACAGAGACCGCTCCCAAACTTGCAGGCAACTGCTTGCCGATGAAGTGAATACCCGTGCTTCTCGCAGCTGGCGATCAAAATGCCTTAAGACTGGCAGGAATCGGCACCTCATGTCAGTGTTCAGCAGATCGTCATTTTCTTCGCTCTCAGCGCAGTTCTCGCTTGACGCGGCAACCAGAGTATTAATCCTGCGCTGGCCGATCTCTTTCGCCAGACCCCATGCAGCTGATCACCACACGCAATACCGCCAGTACCGCCGAGCCGAGGCCAGTTAGGATCACGACTTATGGAAGTTATTCAGACTGATTCCCGGATCGCAAAAGCAGTTCGGCTCTTGAATGAAGACCCCTCTCGCACGCTCGCTGATCTTGCCTGCGGTTGTGCCCTGAGCCTCTCGCGGCTGAGCCATTTGTTCAGAGCTGAGACCGGTCTCACCCTGAAGGAATTTCGCCGCAACCGCCGCCTTGAGGCGGCGATGAAGATGTTGGCCACGACCGATATGCCGATTAAACAGATCGCATACGCGCTTGGGTATCGTCACACGTCTAGTTTCGTGAGAGCCTTTGAGGTTCATGCGGGGGTGTCCCCCAGCGACTATCGGCGGTCTGAAATTCGAGACCATCACGCAGCAGTTTCTTCTATTAACAGCCTGAATGCCGTCGCTTATGTTCAGCTAGATCAAGTGAGAGATGCTCAGAGCCATCGACGTGTATCTGTGTCTGTGAGTCCAGGGGAGTCCCAAGATGTGGGTTAGGCAATACTCCGACGATGGGACCGGAACTTGCTATGACATCTGTGTAGAGAAATGAGGAGCAAGGTGCTCCTTATGTGTTTGTTCGAAATCGCGTAAGGAGAACCGTTATGAAGAAAACAATTAGTTACCTGATGAGCATGCTCCTGGCCGTTGTGGCCATATGTCCCTCTTTCGCTTTCGCAGCTGATAACGAAAAAGACGCGAGCCGCTTGGAGAACAGCGGCACCGTGTTGAAGGAAATTCTTGATGTTCCAGACGACATCCCACAGGACTTGCTCGACAAGGCAGATTGTGTGGTTGTTTTTCCGTCTGTTCTGAAGGCCGCGTTCATTGTTGGTGGAAGTTACGGGCGAGGTGCAATGTCGTGTCGCAAGGGGCAAAATTTCAGCGGACCATGGGGAGCGCCCACCATGATGGCTCTTGAGGGCGGCAGCTTTGGTTTCCAAATCGGTGGCGAGGCCACAGACTTTGTCCTGCTGGTAATGAACGAACGCGGTGCGAGTGGAATTCTTACCAGTAAAGTCAAGCTTGGAGCGGATGCGTCGGTTGCGGCAGGCCCCGTAGGCCGCACAGCTTCCGTAGAAACGGACGCCACCCTGCGTGCCGATATCTTGAGCTATTCTCGCGCGCGCGGAGCGTTTGCAGGGGTTGCACTCGAGGGTTCAACCATTCGACCCGACAATGGCGCCAATAAACAGATTTACGGACGGGAAGTCCCCGCAAGAGACATCGTGCTGTCTGGGCATGTTGCCACACCCCCAGCGGCTAAGAGAATGGTTTCCACACTCGACTCCAGGACTCCGAAGCATAAATCCTAACCCGGCAGGAATCAGGTTGGCACGTCATAGCGCGAGCGTAAGGACTGACCAAGCAACGTAGATCGTGAGATTCAGCTGCATGGGTCCTGTACGCCTCATTTCATGGCGATCATGGATGTATCCGCGAGGACTACGATCGCGCGGGCTAACGCGTGCTTGTAGGGGCGAGGTGAGAGACGATTTCGTGTTTACTGCACTCGCGAAAGGGAACCCGGCTCCTGCGATTCTGGGTTCACCGCGTCTTGGTGACGGGATCGGGAAATCCCTAGCTTCTGCATCTTGTGGATCAATGTCGTGCGCTTCAATCCGAGTTTCGCTGCCGCTCCTTTTGGACCGCCGACTACCCAACCGACGGATTCAAGCGTGCGCAGAATCAAAATGCGTTCGGAGTCCTTTAGAGTGGTTGCGGCTGTAGAGGAGCTGATCGACGAAGTTTCTGCCGCCGGCAGAGGATTGGGAAGGACGCCATCATTGGAAAGGATCACGGCACGTTCGATCAGGTTCTGCAGTTCACGGATGTTGCCTGGCCACTCGTACGACGTGAGCGCAGACATCGTGTTCGGGGGAATGTGCTCGATCTGGCGACTCATCCGACGGGCATAAATCTCGACAAAGTGTGCCACGAGGGCGGGAATATCTTCGCGACGTTCCCGCAAGGGCGGCAACAAAACCGGAAATACATTCAGACGATAGTAAAGATCACTGCGAAACTCACCCCGGTTCGCCATCTCCATGAGATTACGGTTGGTGGCAGCCACCAGCCGAACATCCACTTTGTGGGTGCGGGCGCTACCCAAGCGCTCGAACTCCTGCTCCTGCAGAACACGCAATAATTTCGGCTGCAACACCGGCGGAATATCTCCCACTTCATCCAGAAAAAGTGTGCCTTTGTCGGCCAGCTCAAATCGCCCCACCTTTTGCGTAATAGCCCCAGTGAAGGCACCCTTCTCGTGGCCAAAAAGTTCACTCTCTAGCAGATCCAGCGGAATGGCAGCGCAATTCAGCCTTACGAAGGGTCGTCCACAACGTGTGCTGAGGTTATGAATCGCGTGCGCGATCAGCTCCTTTCCGGTGCCTGTCTCTCCCTGGATAAGAACCGTGGAATCCGTAGGCGCTACCCGTTCGACTTGGTCGAGCACCGATTCCAGAGCAGGACTATTGCCGATGACCTGCTCGAATCTACGGTCATAAGACCCTTGATCAGCACTCACGAATCTTTGCACAGCTCCCACTGAAAACCTCCTGGCAACCCACGCGCTCGTTATCCGGCTCAGTCCTCCAGAGCCGCTCGAACGTTCTCGAGCAGGACCTCATCATCAAACGGTTTGGCCAGGAACTCCACTGCGCCTGCTCTTAGCGCCTGCATACGCATTTTCGTGTCGCCGTGTGCCGTGATGAAGATGGTCGGAATTCTGCAATGTTCAGCGTTGAGTTTGGCCTGGAGTTCCAGACCGGACATTCCCGGCATGCGAATATCCGCGATCAGGCATGCAGTCTGCTGGTGCTGGCCGGACCTCAGGAATTCTTCTGCTGATGCAAACGCCAGTGACGACAATCCGACGGATTTAAGCATGCTCTGCAATGCACTGCGCATCAACTCATCGTCATCGACGATCGCGATCAGTTTTGCCTTTGTCTGGGTAGCCATGGTGACAACGTATCGCTCCGTCGACCACGGCGCAATCATGCTTTGGTATGAGGTCTATAATACGTGCCTGAACACGCTGGAGGCAGCTGCGAGCGTAGTTCGTGCGCGCCCCTGCCGGTGAAACCTTCGACATGACGGTTTCGAGTGAACTGTCGAAAGCCCGTAGCAGATTCGGTGACATACCCGCTTTTGAAACGAGCGCGGGTGCATCCTTAGCCGTCCGGACGGCTGTAGACTGTGCAAGCGCGGACGTGGCTGTCAGGAAACAGGCAACGACGCCGTATTTCCATCCACAAATGACCTTTTAGACCCAGGCTTTGGCGCCCAACGCCAAATCTACTGTCATGGCATATGTGCAATACATCAGCCAGATAGCGGTAATCAGTTGAAACAGCCCTACCAGGCGGCCACCCAGACTCCACGACAGTAAGCGCGTAGGAATCTCAATCGCATAAATCAATGTCAGGCCGACAAAGATAAGCATTACGGGGATATCTCCCGCGCGGCGAAAAACGTCAACACCAACAATGCTGAGAAACAGGAATGCTATGGCCATCCAGCCATCCGGCTGGGAGCTTGAATCTATATATCGACGGTAAGACATCGCGAACCAATGGATGCCATATGCTGTAAAGGCCAGGCTGGCCATATACAGGGGAGCTGCTTTCCCAAAGACGTTGAACCAAGTTAGTCCGGTCAGTAGATAGACACCGGTTAGGAATTGCATGAACCCCGGCATCCAAAAACCCCATAAGCCCAGCGTGCGGTTGACTTCGGGAGTGCTTTTTGGAAAACCAAATAAAGCCTGGCCACCCCAGATGAAGTAGCCGGTCCCCAAGCCAAAAAAGCCGATCGCGACCGGCACAAACGGCGAACTCGCAAATGTGAATACTTGCTCTGCCATCTTGGCCTCACTTTCTCACATGACGATTGCACGTTTTATTCCAGTCCACAGACGGATGGACAGAGAACCGCGAGCGCAACAGATTCATTCACTTAAGGGCCGGTGATTCTCCGATTATCTGGGCGTTCGCTTGAATCTCCACTTTCATCGGAAGAGGTGGTACGTGGGACCGTCCAAATGCCGACGCGATATCAGCCTACCGACACTCGAGACGTTGCTGTTTACTGCTGAACGCAAAGCCTGGCAAAGACCGGCGCTAAGGGCGAGGGAGTTCGAAGGCCCGAGTGCAATTAGTCGAGATCGCGAACTAGTCGAGTTTTGGTGGGGGCTCCACGGTGGCGGAGGTTTGCACGCTGGCGGAGGCCATGTTTCAGGGCGAGCGGAGTCCTGGATTTCTCTCTCAACCAAGTACCGGAGAGCTACCGCCTTGCGTTGCCGCTGTCCGTTAGACTGGTGAATACCATTCTTACAAAAACATCCGGAGATACATAACCCCGGCCCCATTGGGCATCGAAGTCTTTAGTCGGTGTTGCGGCTACTGCTTCGTCCATTGTCCTTCCTGCTCCAACCAATGCCTTGATGCGCTGCCGGACCTGCACAAGCATGTCACGATAGTTCTCGAGATCTGAACGAGTCGCTACCGGCCCGTGCCCTGGGACAATCTTCGTCTGCTCGTCAGTTTGCGCGAGAATTTCATTGAGAGAGTAAATAATCCCATCGATGGACCCATCCGACGCCAGATCGATGATGGGGTAGAACGGATTCGAGAAGATGTCTCCTACCACGGCGATGTTCGCCGGAGCAATGTAGATAATTGTGTCTCCGTCTGTATGGGAAGGGCCGTAGTTGACCAATGTCAGCTGCTGACCGCCCTGACGCAGCCTCATACTGCTTGAGTAGGTTTTTGTTGGCAGCGCCTGGGCTGGATAATGACCATCGCGCAGACCAATGAACGGCACATTCTGCACCGACGATAAACGCTGCTTGACGTTTTCCTGGGCTATGATCATCACACTCTCGGAGCCCAAGTACACATTGCCCCCGGTATGATCAAAGTGCCAATGAGTATTGACCAGGCGTGTCACCGGTCGTGCTGTCGCTTTGAAACTTGCATCCACTAGCTCACCAACTCGCGAATCCAATCCGCTGTCGATTAGCAATGTACTGCCGTCGTCGACAATGGCCGTAACGTTTCCTCCGTCTCCAGTAAATACCCATATGCCGTTGTCCAGAGAAATGGTTTTCAGCGGGGTGCTCTCAAACTGTTCAGTGGCTTTCTGGATCACGGTCTCGCCCGTTGCCACCTGTCCCGCCACCGGCATGGCTGCTCCAGTGGTCAACAAGACGAAGACAATCAGCTGAATAGAGGTAAATGCCAGCCTGATTTTCTGAAGAATTCGTTGCACTCTGTTCTCCTCTTCCCGGAATTAGCCCTCATGGCCAACCCCTTCGGAACTGCCGTGCCAGTTTCCATATGCCACTCATGCGACAGTCTCGGCAAAGGCTTCGATCTGGTTTGCTTCCTCATCCGTGAGGCGCAACTCGCCGGCCTGCATGACACCTTCAGCCTGACGCGCATTGCGGGCGCCGACGATCGCCCCAGTCACGGCTGGATGGTGCAGTGTCCAAGCGATTGCTACCTCTCCCGCCGACCGATTGTGGCGCCGGGCAATCTCCTGCAAGCGTTCAGCCAGCGTCAGATTGTGTGAGAGATTCGGTTCTGTAAAGTCGGGATGCCCTCGGCGCCAGTCATCCTTTGGTAGTCGGGCGGCGCGCTCGCGCGTCATCGCACCCGTCAAGAGACCGGAAGCCATCGGCGAATAAACGATGACCCCAATTCCCTCACTCAGGCAGTAGGGCAGAAGTTCGTCTTCGATCTCACGATGCACCAGCGAATAGCGTGGCTGGAGAGAGGTCACCGGAGCAATGGCTTGGGCGCGCTGCAATTGCTGGACATCGAAGTTGGAGACTCCAATCCAACGTACCTTGCCTTCGCGCTTCAGGTTGGCGAGCGTGGACCATCCCTCTTCCAGTGCGGCGGAGTCTGGATCCGGAGGCCAGTGGACCTGGTAAAGATCGATTACGTCGACGGAAAGGCGGCGAAGACTGTCCTCGACTTCGCCGCGGATGGAGTCGGCACTCAGTACTTTCTGCACCTCACCCGTGAGATCCGGTCGCAGGCCGCATTTAGTAAAAACGTAAGGCCTCGACCCGCGCCAGTCCTTCAGCGCACGGCCGACCACTTCCTCGGAGTGTCCGAGGCCGTAGACGGCGGCCGTGTCGATCCAGTTGACGCCCAGTTCGAGCGCACGGTGAATGGCGGCGATCGACTCGTTATCATCCTGCGAGCCCCAAGCGAACTGCCAGCCCGAACCACCGATGGCCCAGGCCCCGTAGCCCACTCGCGTAATCTTCAGGTCAGAGTTGCCAAGCCTACGCATTTGCATCTCAGTCTCCTTTCAAAGTTCAGGGCGGACCTTCGGCGGTGAGTTCCTTATTTGTCCGCACTCACACGTGCGTAAGGGCCACTGCTGTTCTTGAAGCGCTCAGTTCCCCTGTTGGCCCTGGTGATGTGCCGGCACGTGTTCCTGGGCTTCTGCCACCTCGCTGATCCTCTTTTCGTATCGGGACTCAAGCACCTGACTACCGGTGGGGTTGCCTTCATCGAACACCTTTGCGAGGAAGTAGCGATTACCGTACTTGTTGAAAATCAATTCGCTCTTGGCCGGTGCGGAGCTGGCCTGTGAGCGCCCAACTTCGAAGAGAGCGGAAGTTGAATTGTCCACGCTAATGATTTCCATGACCGTCAGATCGGTGTTTTCCAGCATGCGAATGGTGTACTTACCAGGCGGAAGTTTGGCGTTTCCGGCATGGAACTGAAATGGGATATCGACTTCCAGGTTCCCGACAATCTGTGCCTGTGCTTTGGTTGAATGCATCGTTAGAACAAACACTAACGCGACGAACAATGAGAGTAGTTGGTGACTTCCTGTCTTCTTCAGTTTCATAGTTTCTCCTTTTCAGATCGTGCAACAACACTCCTTACTCGACTCGGTGTAGCAGACTTGTGTTAGCCCTTTTGCGAGTCCGGAGGGAACTTCTTGAACATCTTGGCGACACCCTTCTCCAGGTTCTTTTCATTTTTCTCGGCCTTGTTGGATACCATATCCTCTGCACTGCCGCGCCAAATCAACTGCTTGGTTTTTGCGTCGTACAAATCTATAACCAAGGTTCCCTCTTTGTAGTCCTGCTCGGTTGTGGTCGACTCACCGAATCCTCCGCCCCCGAATCTTCGCCAGCCCCATCCACCACCAAAGCCGTCATAGAATGTTTGAAGTGATCTCTGAGTCTGGCTAGTCTTAATGGCAACAACGGCTACATCGCCACCGCTGGCAACCTGCGTCCACCCCTTGGCTGCTAATTGGGCATCCACCGCGTTCTTGATTCTGGCGTCCCAGAGCGAATTCGCAGGCTTGATTTCCTGCCACGAATAGGTTTTGTACTGAGAGAAATTGGCTTGATGGTCAAAATCGGTTCTGACCTGCTGCGCAAATGCGGTTCCCAGCGCAACCAGGAAGACTACTGTGCAAACTGCGGTACGGCTAATAGGCTTCATTTAAGCCTCCTTTTCGGATGTGAAGAGTGCACTTGGATTTCCAAACATCTTTGGCACTCAAAACAACCCATTCGTTGCACTAGCGCGCAGCTTGCGAGTTCGTCCTTCTGAAAATTCGACGAACGGCAGGGCCACACCGTCGATTTGCTGACTTACTGTCCGCATGCCGACGCAGTAATGATTCATTTCATTCGCCCGGTCCCGATGTTTCGCTAGGAGAACGTTGACGCTGACACAATGGTGATGTAGCGACGGATTGGCGATTGAAGCTCTAGTGAGAGGGTCAGGAGATGGTGTTCAAAGTAGGGACATCGTGGCAGGTCGTTCTTTCTGTTTCAGTGCCATCCTCATCTGCGGACAACTGCTCATTAATCTCGATCGCCCCAAGGCCCGCACGCAATCTCGGCCGTATTAAATGTGGGGATTCAAATGACGATCAGATCGCTGCCTTTCGGGATGTTGTTGTCGACCGACAGGACAGTTAAGTGAATTGCATACGCAGTGAACTCCCGTCACTGCTCCAGCCTCGCACGTGCGTTTAGTCCTCACTTCGGGTTCTCCCTGCCTGTTACCGCGAAAATCAGCCGAGACGAACGGCGTAGCGGCAACTGCTAACAAATAGCAGGAGATGCTAACGCAAGCCGGTTGACAGTCACATAGTGGTGGCAACACTCTTAGCCCAGGCAATCGTCCCTTCGTCTGTAAGCCGGGAGGGTTCGGTGTTTGGCGTATCTAACGACACGGAGAATTCTCATTAACCTTGGACGGACCTATCTTGGACCGCAGAACTAAGATATCCGAGAGTGTGCCGCCTATCGTATCCACCCTGAACGATGACCCACGAAAGGGGCGTGTATGAATCGTCGAAGGTTGACGACAATATCGATTGTTGTACTTTGTGGGATAGCGCTCTGCATTTCGCTCCCCGCAGGAAAGGTGTCCGCCCAGAACGCAGTCGCGCAATCAGGGTCGGACCAGAACATATCCAACCCTGAGGATCAGAATCAACAAGATGCTCACACCAAAGGCGGGATCTACAACCCGTACCCGCCTGGCATTCTGCCGCCCGATTTGAATCCAGAAGTGGAAAGGGTGCTGCGTGAAATTCGCGTGGTTGAGAAGCGAGCTCTCGCACGGTGGCGAACTCTGACGCCCCCGACTCTGACCGGTCAGCCGCCAATACTGAAGGGCACGGGAACTGAGGCGATCGAAACCCTCGGCGAGCTCATGCAGTACGATCACAACATTTCACCCAACAGGAATGTAGCCTGTGCTTCCTGCCACATGCCCTATGTAGCCTTCAGCGGACCGATCCCGTCCGTCAATCTGACCATGATCGCCTATCCCGGAACAGTTCACTTTCGGGCGGGCAAGCGGACGGCCCAGCGCTACACCTATGCGCCGTTCTTCCCGGTACTCCAGTTCAACGAAGAGCAGGGTCTGTTCTTTGGTGGAAATTTCTGGGATTCACGCGCGACCGGATATTTGCTAAGGAGTCCCGACGCCCATCAGTCACAGGGTCCTCCCGTCGATACCCAGGAGATGGGCTTCCCTGACACTGCTTGCATAACCTTCCGGCTTTCGCAGGCTAACTACAGACCCCTGTTTGAGGAGGTGTTCGGGAAGGGCTCATTCGACATCCACTTTCCAGCCGATACTGAGCAGATTTGCCACACGCCCGGAGGGGCCGCAAAGCTCGGCGGGAGCACCACCCCGGTTCGGCTGAGTCCGGCAGATCGCACCAGGTCAAACCAGGTCTATGACCACTGGGCCCAGTCCCTCTCCGCCTACGAGCAGTCGGTGCAGGTAAGCGCCTTCTCGTCGAAATTCGACGCGTACCTCAAGGACTCAGTGAACAATCCGCTGACAGCTGACGAGTTGGCGGGCTACAACCTCTTCCGCGGCAAGGGGAATTGCAACTCATGTCATCTCGATGGAAGATCAACCGCCCCGGCTCCCTCCGCTCCCACCAGCGAAGACACTGGCATGCCGGCCAGCGCAAATCCACTCTTCACCTGCTTCGGCTCAGCCAACGAGGGTCTCCCTCTGAATCCCAGAGATGCTATCTATTACCAGAACACTCCTGATCAGTTCGGGTTCACGGCCAACCCCGACGGCTTTGCCTTCAGGGATTTGGGATTGGGAACCTTCCTCCGGAGCGGTCCGGGTACCTGGCCCAACCCGAACGTGAGTTGGATACCACAGGCCCCAAAGGTTGACGGGCAAATGCAGGTGTCTTCGGCTCGCAATGTGGCTATGACGCCTGCTCAGTGCCCCACGACCGAGGCGCCTGGGCCATACTTCCAGAAGGAGTTCTTCCACAACGGTTACATCAAGAGCCTGAAGCAACTCGTCCACTTCTACAACACGCGAGATAAAAAAGGGTATTCCTACCCTGTGACGTCAGGACACTGCCCCCCAGGAACAACCGAAAGGGTGGACTGCTGGCCAGAGCCTGAGGTCAGAAACAATCTCGACATGACCACGGGTGATCTCGGCTTAACCGATAAGGAAGAAGATCAGATCGTTGCTTTCCTGCAGACTCTCACGGATGGTTACACCCGACCTTATCCCAACAAGGATGATGTTTATACGGGCAGGTGCATGGTGGGTGGAACGGCTGCCACGCAAGGGAATGCGTTCCTGATCCCGACTCCGCCACTTCCTCCGTGCGCGGCGGACGTCTGCGACGTTCCACCTCTCCCCACTAAGCCGATTCCTTAGGTAAAACGGGCGGATGGCTAGGACGACCGGGGAAAACTACAGATGCATGGGGGCCGCGACACGGCCTCCATGCTCCTTCATAGTCGTGCCAATTGAATCTGAATTGATCAATTCTGCTGGAGGTTTGTCCATGAACGGATTGCTTCGAAAACTGCCGATGATAGTTATGCTTGGAAGCCTACTCTACTCAACCCAGGGACTCACGCAGGTGAGCCCGACCACTGAGAAAGCCGCGAAGGTCCGGATCACCCAAGGGCCGGAAATCGAACGCAATGACTTTGTCGTGATTGTCAGGTGGACCAGCAACAACCCCGGCGGGTCTCCGGAACATTTCGGAGTCGTGCACTACGGTATAAGTCCAAAGGATCTTAGCCAAACCGCGAAATCTCCGATCAGGCTGAATCCTGGCCATCCCTCCATCGTGTTCCGCGTGCGCATGGACGACCTTAAGCCTCGGACAACCTACTACTACACGGTTGGAGCCATGGAATCTAATGGCAAGGACGACGGCCTGAAGAGCGAGGTCAAGCAGTTCACCACAAACTGACATTGATAGAACAAAATGCACCAACACCCGCTTGAGAGGCGTGGATCGTTGAGTCGCTGGTGGCCGCTTCGGGGAGTGCCAACACGTGGAACTCCCGTTTACGGCACATTTGTGTGTTCGGTCCATGACACTAGGCTCTTCCCGCCGGATGAAGAAGAGCATCGATACGATTCCAATATCATGCGGCCGATGGTGAGGCCGCCGCCACGTCGATTGGCAGTGTGAACTGAAATGTCGCGCCGCGTTCCGCATTCGCGGAAGCCCACAAACGGCCCCCGTGAGACTCGATAATCCTGCGACTGATGGACAGTCCGATGCCGGTGCCCTGCTCTTTGGTGGTGAAGAAGGCCTCGAAAATACGATCGACTTCTGCGACAGGAAGGCCAATGCCTGTATCACTCACCGACACGAGCAGTTGACCATCCGCGGTCCTCTTCGACGTGATGGTCACTTCACCGTTCGTATCTTTCATTGCTTCGATGCCGTTGAGGATCAGGTTCATGAATACCTGCTGTAGCTGTATGCGATCCACGGTGATCAGCGGAATCTCTGAGTCGAGCTCGGTACGGATTGAAATGGAAGTCCGATTCGCCTTATCGTGCAGCAGAACAGTCATCTCTCGAATAATTTCGTTTATATCGTGCAGTTCCCGGTCTGAGGTATCTCGCTTATAAAGCGAGCGCACCTTGTCGACGACCTCGACGGCGCGCGTTGCGTCCTGGATCATTCTTGATGCCGCCTCGCAACCTTCAGCGACATCAGGAGTATCGCGTCGTAGCCAGCGCACGCAGGTTTTGGCGTCCACCAGCGCGGCAGTGATTGGCTGTTTGATCTCATGAGCGAGTGAGGCAGCTAATTCCCCCATCATGCTCACGCGGTTGATGCGGGCGAGATCTGCTTCTAACTCGTGCAGTCTCTGGCGCTCTGCTGCTGCGCGCTTGAGGTCAGTAATGTCAATATTTGAACCGATGTAGCCGGCGAATTCTCCCGCTCCGGTGTATCGCGGAATGCCACTTTCAATGACCCAGCGGTATTCGCCATCTGCTCGTCGGAGGCGGTACTCCATTCTGAAAGGCTTGCGGGTATGGAAGGCAGGCAGGAAACAATCGAAGCAGCCTTGCACATCGTCAGGATGCACGCCCTCGGTCCATCCAATGCCTATTTCCTGCTCCATGGTTCGGCCGGTGAACTCGAGCCATGGTTTATTGAAATAGTTGCAAAGGGCATCGGTTCCGGTCATCCAGATCAACACGGGCGCCGTATCGGCCATTGCCTGGAACCGAGCCTCGCTTTCCCGCAGCCGGTCTTCAGCCCGCTTCCGCTCCGTGATATCGCGGTATATCGCGTAATTCACGACGTGCTCGCCGGAAGTCGATCTAACCGAAATAGCGAGAAGAGACACGTCAATCTCAGTCCCATCCTTGCGTCTTCGAACCGTCTCGACCTCTACTCGGCCACCCTGCTGCAGCAGGCGCGTGTATGCTCGGGCGCCCCCAAGCTGAGCCTCAGAAACGATAAGATCATTGATCGGACGCTGCAAAACTTCGTCAGGTCCATAACCGAACATGCGCGTGAATTCCTTGTTGACGCGAACGATGCGGTCATCGGTTGTTAGGACAGCAACCGCTTCCGGAGCCTGTTCAAACAGCTCGTCCGCGATCTCTGCATTGCCCGGAATTTGAGGGGATCGTGCGCGTGGCTCGACTGGCTCGTCAGGCCGGACTGGAGTTTCAGGGGTATTAGATTGCGATGATTTCATTGGTTGTCCTCCCATCGTGATCGCAGCCGTTAAGCTCCGAGATAGAACTGAGGACACGATTTCGTTCAATCGTAGCCGCTGTATTGACCTGCTTGGCGCGACAAGCGTATGCTACCGCAAACTTGATTCATTTCCAATCGCGGCTGTAATCCACTGCAAGAACCGTCAGGCCGACCTCGCAGTCGTGAGGAAGGAGACCACATGCTTACCAGAGAGGAATGGTTGCCTCTTGCCCGTAAGCTGGATTGGGACTATTCCTATGTGCGAGAAGATGAAGTCTTCCCAGAGGTGATCAGCGGGCGCCCTTGGTTACCTCGTTCAGAATGGAAGGACTGGGAAGAGTCATTCAAGACTTCCTATCGCGAATACGTCGACAACCAATACGAAAAAGATATGGCCGTACAGGCTGTGCACGATGCGGTTGGGCGCATAGAAAATGTTGAGAAGTTGGCCCTGCCATGGCTGAACAGTCTGAAGGTACACGCAGCGGCATTGCCATTAGCGGAATTCACCGGCGTCATAGGCAACCTGCGAGGTGCGAGGTTTGGCCGTGACAGCGCCTGGCGAACGATGGCGACTTTTGGAGCCCTCGACGAGTATCGCCATACTCAGATCCCACTGCTGCTGTTTCATCCGTTACTGCGCCTGGACTCACAGTTCGATTGGGCACACAAGTTTTACCACACCAACAATTGGTTCGCAGTTGCCGCGCGACACTTCTTCGATGAGCTAACCGTCGGACAGAACGCGATTGAATTCCATATCGCGACCAACGTCGTGCTGGAAACCGGATTCACGAATTTGCAATTCGTCGGACTGGCCTCGCTCGCTCGCGAATCGAGTGACCACATGTTCGAGAGGATGGTCACTAGCATTCAGACGGACGAGGCCCGGCATGCCCAGATTGGTCATCCCGTTCTAGCTACCATCATGAAGCACGACCCCAAGTATGCGCAGTACCTGGTCGACAAGTGGTTCTGGCGAAACTGGCGCCTGTTCTCGATTTTGACGGGGCTCTCGATCGATTACCTGACCGCATTGGATCAACGTCCGTATTCATTCAAAGAGTTCATGGAAGAGTGGATTATCGACCAGTTTCTGCGCACCTTGGACGAATTCGGACTCGAGAAGCCGTGGTATTGGGATCTTCTGCTGGACGAACTCGACATCTACCATCACATGATCTACGCGAGTGCCTACAGTTACCGTGCGACCTTATGGTTCAACTTCGTGATACCAGGTCCGGCAGAGAGGAAATGGTTGCGCCAGAAGTATCCTAAATATTGGGATGACATGGATGCCGTGTGGGAACAAATCAGCGAACGCTGGAGAACCGTGGGGCCTGGATCGGCAAACGAATTGGCCGTGCACGGGACCACCATGCCAACTTTTTGTGATTTGTGTCAGTTGCCGTTAAGCGCGGGTACGCCGCGTAACAATACTGCGAGGGTACTCGCCCATGACGGGCGCAAATACATTTTCTGCTCGGAGCCGTGCCAGTGGATTTTCTTGCGTGAGCCTGAAAGATATGCCAGTCACAAGGATATCGTGAAGCGCGTGCTCTCGGGAGAGGCCCCGGCTCAGCTACCCAATTTGCTGACGGAGTATTTCAATCTCACCCCTGATACTTGGGGCAAAGACGTTCATAATGGTGATTACGAGTGGCTCGGAGTTCGAAAAGACTCTGCCGCCTAGCTTACTGGACTGACGTTTATGCCCGTTCCTCTTTATGGTTTCCTGCAAGGTGACACCGTCGGTCTTCTGATTCTGGCTGACGACAGTGACACACTCGAAGCCCTGGCACGAAAACTGCAGCTCGCAGCCAGCCTTCGGGTCGCAGCCACAGACCCACTTCGACTGGTTTACCACGACAAGATCATGGATCTGGCAATGACAGTCGCGCAGGCTGGGTTAGAGGCATTGGATCGGTTTGACGTGCTTTCAGGGTCGAAGTAATGGGGTTTCAAAAGGTCGCTAAAATCGCAGATCTCTGGAGCGGTGAAATGATGGGCCTGGAGGTGAATGGTGAGCGCGTTTTGCTGGTCAACATTGACAACCGCATTTACGCCTACGCCGATATCTGTCCTCATCAAAAAAGTCGGCTGAGCGAAGGCACTTTGGCAGACAAAATTCTGCGTTGTGGGAGGCATCACTGGGAATTCGATGTTTGCAGCGGATCTGGCGTGAACCCACAGAATGCCTGTCTGAGGATGTTCCCGATCAGGGTCGACGGAGAGGACATTTTTGTCGACATGGATGAGGTTAGGAGCTTGGGAGTTGGTGTGGACGGAGAGAAGGAACGATGAGCGAAGAGGTCGCGGGAGTCTATGACCGGGTCGGTCCCGTTCTCCAGGCGGGAACCGTGGCCAATGCCATTATTGCGGCGATCAAGGATCTGAATCAGGACGTTATGGTCGTGGACCGCGGCGCGTATGTAAGGGTGTTGGTTCCGCAATACTGTGTCGTGACTCGGTCGGCGATCGAAAAACATCTGGGACGCCCGTTTCGTTTCCCAGGCGAGCTGGAGACTGTGATGTCGGCCTTCAAAGGTTCGCTTCAGCTAAACCAGGAAGATGCAGCTTGGCGATTCGCCGTTCGAACCCGCAAATCCGGTTGAACGGACCACGTGCTTATCGTCGTTGAGGAGCGCACATGACTCGACAGAAAACGTATTGGCATCTCTTGCAACAAAAACGGATGCCGACTGAATACGAAATTGTGACTTCAAAACTCCTCTGCTACACCGGCGAGGGCTTCACAGGAAAGCGCTTCGAGCTCGACGTTCCGCTGAAAGACTGGTACCGCCGATATCAGGAAGAGTCTCCCCTGGCATGCAGCTCGTGGGAAAAGTTTCGGGACCCGCGAGAAACCACCTACACGAAGTACACGGATTTGCAGAGAGCAAAAGAGATCTTCGTGGACGGGATCATGGAGGAAATCGAACTTACCGGATACGATGCCCACCTTCGCCCTGCATGGCTGCACATTTTCCATAGATTGGTTGCTCCGTTCCGGTACCCGGGACATGGTTTTCAAATGATTGCATCATACATCGGCCAAATGGCTCCCAGCGGGCGCATTACGATCGCTGCGGCGCTTCAATCAGCCGACGAGATGCGTCGCATTCAGCGGATTGCTTATCGCATCAGGCAACTTCAGCAAATCTACCCTGGGTTTGGGGCCGATAGCCGAACCGGCTGGCAGACGGACTCGATATGGCAGCCCTTGCGGGAAATCGTCGAGAAATTGTTGATCGCATACGACTGGGCCGAGTCCTTTGTCGGACTCAACATAGTGCTCAAGCCCATGGTGGACGAATTGTTCATGAAGTACGTGAGCGATGTGGCTCTTCGTGAGGACGACTACCTGCTCGGGCAGATATTTTATTCGTTGAATGAAGATTGCCAATGGCACCGGCAGTGGAGCGAGTCCTTGATTAGAATGGCGATCGAAGAAAATGTTCGCAACCAGGACACGATTCAGAGGTGGATCAATCAATGGTATCCGCTTGCGGCTCGCGCGGTGCATACACTTGCATCCCTTGTTGAAGACAGCTTGCAACAGATGAAGACACCACCCCTCGAACCCACGGAACGGGCCATCGATCGCTACTATCGCGACTACCTTCGGTCAATGAACCTGCAAGTTGTCTCGTGAATCTCTAAAGCGCCTCCTTGTCCGCTTAAATAACGGGAACACCGGATCGTGCAGGGTATCTAGAGCACAAGAAACCTTCCTGTCCGCATGTTGACAGGACGCGTCGAACCTACGTCACACTCGACGCTATCTTTGGGTGCGGTGTTTACCGAGCCGCACACGTCTGGTGCTTAGGACTGGCAGATTTACGATCTCTCGCTGCTGCAGAGAGTGGCGCGCAGCGTGCAATGTCTAGATGCGTGCAATGAATTGGAACCATTTAGGTACTTGAACTTGCGAATTTCAACAAACATCAGTGAGGATCAACACCCCGCATCAGGGCAGATCGCGTCTTCCACGAGTATCGAAAGTCCAAGCCTGGCCGTAGTTTGAGCTTCGGGAGAATCAAGATGATTAAAGAAATACTGACGCGCTGGCCGGTGGTTCGACAGTTTTTGACCCATAGCGATGGTACTGGTGTGGAAGCCATGAGCGATCGGACTCACAATCTTGCTCCCAAGCATCGTGATGCTCAGGTTGCGCGCTCAGTGTGTCCCTACTGTGCGGTAGGGTGCGGACAGCTTGTGTATCACAAGGATGGAAAGCTTGTCTCAATTGAAGGAGACCCAGATTCGTTTATTTCCCGCGGGCGGCTTTGCCCAAAGGGGTCCGATAGTTTCGAACTATTGACGCACGCGAACCGGGAGACGCGCATAAAGTATCGCAGGCCGTACTCCACCCGGTGGGAGGAACTGGAACTTGAGACGGCGATGGACATGATCGCCGATCGTGTCTGGGACACGCGGGAGCGCACCTTCGTGGAGGAGAGGGATGGAGAGGTCGTAATGCATACGACTGCCATGGCCCACCTTGGTGGCGCGACTCTCGATAACGAAGAAAACTACCTGATCAAAAAGCTCTTCGCGGCCGGCCTGGGCATGGTCTGCATCAGCAACCAGGCCCGCATATGACACAGCTCGACGGTGCCCGGTCTGGGCACCTCCTTCGGCCGAGGCGGAGCGACAACTGCGCCGAGCGATCTCGTAAATTCTGATGCCATCCTGATTATGGGCTCGAACATGGCGGAGAATCACCCGGTCGGCTTCCAGTGGGTGATCGAAGCGCGAGAGCGCGGTGCCAAGGTCATTCACGTCGATCCGCGCTTCAGCCGCACGTCCGCCATGGCAGACATTTGGGCTCCTCTGCGCGCCGGATCGGACATCCTGTTTCTTGGGGGGCTCATCCATTACGTTCTCGAAAACGAAAAAGTTTTTCGCGAGTACGTGATCCACTACACCAACGCTTCGATCATCCTTCCAGAGGAGTTTAAGGATACCGAGGATCTGGGAGGCGTCTTCTCTGGTTGGGACGCGAACAATAGGCGTTATGACAGCAGCGCCTGGCTTTACGGGGCTTGTGTCGAGGGTGGCCGGGTGGCGCCCAAGAGTGCCGGACCTCATTCCGGTCACTGCAAGGATGGCACTGGAGCCGCTGGCGACCTCAGGGATTGTGAGCGCGACCCCACGCTGAGCGACCCACGATGTGTATACCAAGTTTTGAAGAGGCATTATGCGCGATACACGCCTGAATTAGTTGAACGGTTTTGCGGTGTTCCCCGCGAGCGGTTCCTGAAAATTGCGGAGACATTTTGCTCGGCATCAGGCCCGGAAAAGACAGGAGCAATTTGCTATGCGCTGGGTTGGACGCAGCAGTCGAAAGGTCCGCAAATCATTCGCGCGGCTGCGATCCTTCAGCTGCTTCTCGGCAACATTGGACGGCCGGGAGGAGGCATTCTCGCTCTGCGCGGGCATGCCTCGATTCAAGGTTCAACTGATATCCCGACCCTCTACGACATTCTGCCCGGCTACTTGCCTATGCCGAATCTAGCGCTGGACTCGAAGAATCTTGCGGATTACGTTGCAACACATCGCGATCCCACGGGCTGGTGGTGGAACTTCGATAAGTACATCGTGAGCCTGCTCAAGGCTTATTACGGCGAGGGAGCGAAAAAAGAAAACGATTGGGGCTTCAATTGGCTGCCACGTGTGACCGGTGACCATTCGCACCAGGGATATTTTCTGGAAATGTTGGACGGCAAGATTGAGGGTCTGTTTGTGATGGGACAAAACCCGGCAGTAGCCGGCCCCAACTCGCGACTGGAGCGTAAGGCGCTCTCCAAGCTGAAGTGGCTCGTCGTGCGCGACCTGGTCGAGCTTGAGACCGCCTCTTTCTGGTACGACTCGCCCGAGGTGGAACGCGGCGAGCTTCGCCCGGAGCGAATCGCAACGGAAGTCTTTCTCCTGCCCGCCGCCGGGCATGCTGAAAAAGACGGCTGCTTCACCAACACGCAGCGTCTGCTGCAGTGGCACCAGAAAGCGGTCGATCCCCCCGGGGACGCACGCAGCGAAACCTGGTTCATGTACCACCTGGGCCGCCGCCTGAAGGAGAAGGCCAAGCAAGATCCGCGGCCGCGCAATGCCGGGTTGAGTGCCTTGACCTGGAACTATTCCCTGGAAGGAAAGTTGCAAGAGCCCAAGGTGGAAGAAGTTCTGCAAGAGATCAACGGCTACGCAGTAGCCGACCACACTCTGGTAAGTGGATTCAACGAATTGAAAGCTGACGGATCCACCGCTTGCGGTTGCTGGATCTACTCCGGCGTGTTCCCTCGCCCTGGTGAGAACCGCGCCAACCAGCGGAATTCGCTGGACCTCTTGGGACACGGCTGGGGCTTTGCTTGGCCTCTGGACCGCCGCGTCCTCTATAACCGCGCTTCCGCCCGTCCTGATGGACGGCCTTGGAGCGAGCGCAAGAAACTGGTTTGGTGGGATGAGCAGAACAAAGAGTGGACTGGGCTGGACGTCCCGGACTTCACGAGGACGAAAGCGCCGAACTATCAGCCGCCGAAACACGCGCAGGGTGATGAGGCTCTCGCCGGAGATAAACCTTTTATCCTGCACCCGGATGGGACGGGCTGGATTTTCGCGCCAAAGGGACTGGCCGACGGTCCTCTGCCAACGCACTACGAAGGATTGGAGTCTCCAGTTGGCAATCCACTTTATCCAGACCAGCAAAGCAATCCGGCGGCAATGCGGGACGAGCGGCCCGAAAACCGTTACGCCAGTTCTCCTGATGATCGCTTCCCCTATGTCATGAGCACGTATCGGTTGACCGAACATCACACCTCCGGCGCAATGTCGCGCATGCTTCCGCACCTCGCCGAGCTTCAGCCCGAATTCTTCTGCGAAATATCCCCCGAGCTGGCGGCAGAACGCGGAATCGAAAACGGGGGCTGGGTGACGGTAATGACTGCACGCGGGATTGTTGAGGCTCGAGCACTGGTGACCAGGCGCATGCGACCGCTACTTATCGACGGAAAGATGGTGCACCAGGTGGGCGTCCCCTATCACTGGGGCTCTCGCGGCCTAGTCAAAGGAGACTCTGCCAATGATCTGGTAGCCATCTCAGAGGAACCGAACGTCCGGATCATGGAGGCTAAAGGGATTCTGTGTGACGTTTCTCCAGGACGTCGGGCTCGGGGAAAGGTCGCTCTTGATCAGTTGAACGCCCATTTGGGGAGGAAGTGATGCCGACTAGTGCCTTTCTAACGGATGCTTCAGTGTGCATAGGTTGCAAGGCCTGTGAAGTGGCCTGCAAGGAATGGAACCATATTCCCGATGATGGGTTCGAGTGGTCTGGTCAATCATACGACAACACGCACGCTTTAGGAGCATCGACGTGGCGGCACGTCCTCTTTTTGGAAGAGAAGCAGTCCATGGGCCCGCAAATCGCAGGAATAGAAGAACCGTTTCGTTGGCAGTTCCTCTCCGATGTCTGCAAGCATTGCGAGAACGCCGGATGCCTGGAAGCGTGTCCCACCGGCGCAATCATTCGCACCGAACTTGAATCGGTATTCGTGCAGCACGATGTCTGCAATGGCTGCGGCTATTGCGTGGTTTCGTGTCCCTTCGGAGTGGTGGATAAAAGTCATGAGGTCGGAACCGCCTTCAAATGCACGTTCTGTTACGACCGGCAGCGGGACGGGTTAATGCCCGCCTGTGCGAAGGCCTGTCCGACGCGATCGATTCGATTTGGCGAACTGGAAGAGCTACGGCGGGAAGCGCAGGTTCGTGTCGAAGAGTTACAAGATCGCGGATACAACGATGCGCAAATCTACGATCCAACAGGATCCAGTGTAGGCGGCACACATGCGATCTTTGTGATTCTCGGTCAACCGGAGGCTTACAATTTCCCGCCTGCTCCCGAAGTACCCACGATTCACCTGAAATCAGCCTGGAGTGCAGCACTGGTTTCGGCGCTCATGGTTGTGCTGGTGGTATGCCTGGCTTTCGCGCTTTAGCCGGACGAGGAATTCCTTCGCGTAGATCTCAAACGAGGTTCTTGAGTATGGCTACAAATCGTCAATTCACGGAAGACCGGCTGGATGCATTAAGGGAGGAAGCTGCACGAACTGGGAAAGTCCAGGACCACGGGATCGCACCCGTGGGCAGCCCTTTTCCAAAACCGGCTTCCGCGGTGAGTTATCACGGAAATCCTGTGCTCAAACCGCCAACCTGGACGTGGCAAGTTCCCCTGTATTTTTTTGTGGGTGGGGTGGCTGGTATTTCCGCATTAGTTGCTATGGTGGCCCACCTCTTCGGCAATGCTGGACTGCTGCGCGCTGGGCTATGGGTAGGATTCGCAGGCGCGCTGATCTCGGCGCCTCTACTCATCGCAGATTTGGGCCGCCCTACCAGGTTCTTAAACATGTTGCGGGTCCTCAAGCTGCGTTCAGCCATGTCGGTAGGCGCGTGGACGTTAGCGGGATTTTCCTGTGCAATGGGTCTGGCAGTCGTTTGCCACGAACTGATCCTGGCAGGATACGGAAACGACTTCTTGCTTGTGCTCGAATGGGTAGCCGAAATCTCCGCAGCCCTGAGTGGAGTGATACTGGCAAGTTACACCTCAGTCCTCTTAGGCGTGACCGCGATCCCGGTTTGGTCTGAAAACCGGAAACTCGTGCCGGTCGTTTTTCTTGCTGGAGGTTTGGGTTCGGCGGGGGCCGTCTTGGAGCTCATGGGATTCCTTGTGCCAGTTACTCAGTTCATCGGAATTGTTGCCAGTGCGGTGGAGACGTTGGTTGCGATCATTATTGAACTTCGCGGGCGATATGTTGATCGTCCATTGCGGGAGGGAGCGATTGGTTGGCTGACCCGTGCCGGCGCCGCGTTGGCCGGGCCTCTGTCGTTGTTGCTCAGAATTTTCTCGGGACACAGCTCTGTGGCTCGCTACCTGGCGGCAGTTTGTTTTGTCATCGGCGCCTTGATCAGCCGGTATGCCTGGATCGGGGCTGGACGAGTCTCCTCACGCGATCCGCAGGCACTTTTCCGAATCCAGCGACCTGCCCCTAGTGCAGACCGCTCATTAAGCTTTGTCGCGAATCATAGGTAGTGCTCTTGGTCAACGGGAACTTTTTACGCGGCTTGAAGGTCATTCTTAGAGGGCAGGAGAATTTTCCCTTTTCAATGTGCATTCGGTTCTGGCCGATGGTTTGGAAGGGGCCCTTTCCCTGCGCTGCGCGTTGCTGATTTATCTGGTCGATCATCTTCTCTATTCGGCCAGGATCCTGGTAGCGACCGAGTTCGGTCTGAATGCCTCCCGGATGCACCGCCGCTGCACGCAGGCCCCGGTTCCCGTGGCGTTTGTCGAATGCGATCGCGAAGAGAATATTCGCCGTCTTCGATCGGCCATATGCAACCATGGGGTCATAGGGTGTTCGTTCAAAGTTGGGATCGACAAGATCGACGTTGGAGTAGCGGTGACCGGCGGAAGACACGTTGATCAGGCGCCCTCCCGTCCGAATGAGTGCCGCAATCCGGTTGACCAGGACAAAGTGGCCCAGGTGATTCGTCCCGAACTGCGTTTCGAAGCCATCGGCGGTGTGGCCGAACGGTGTGGCCATCACTCCGGCATTGGCGATGATCACGTCGAAGTTTTCTCCCTTCGCCACCAACCCGTCGGCACAGGCACGCACGCTTTTCAGGTTGGCAAGATCAAGTTCCACCAAGTCGAAACTTCCGCCATTGGCCGCAGCGTCTTTTCGCACTTGCGCGGTTGCAGTTTTGGCCTTGTTCAAGCCCCGCGCCGCGCCCACAACCTGAGCGCCGTGCGCTGCCAGGGAGCGTGCCGTTTCTACGCCGATACCGGCCGAAACACCGGTCACGAGAATCCGTTTGCCCTTCAGATTGACGCCGGATAAAACGTCCTCTGTGGTCGTAGTTGACCCAAATGAAGTTGTCTCAAGAATGTTCGTCATTTTCTACTCCCTTATACTGATTACCTTTAAATAACCGTTCTCTATCACTCACGCCCTTAGCCATGCAAAGGAACGGCGTCAGCAGCGTGTTCGAAATAGTGCTCCGCTTTCAAATCGGCAATAATCCCGGGCTGAACCGGTCGCCATCCCAACTGTTGCTGCGTCAGCGCGCTGGAAGCCGGGCCGTCGATGCCAAAGAAGCGAGCGATCCAGCCAAAGTGATCGGCTGCTGCCTCGGGCGATTTGCTGAAGACCGGTACGTTCAGGCCACGGCCGATTGCCTCCGCGATCTCTCGAGTCGGTACGCCCTCGTCGGCGACGCCGTGATACGTGGCTCCTGCGCTACCTGTCTCAAGCACGAGCCTATAGAGATGAGCAGCATCGAGCTGGTGCACCGCGGGCCAGCGATTGAGCCCATCCCCTATAAACGCGGAAACGCCCTTCTCACGTGCGACGCTGATCAGGTGTGGCACAAAGCCGTGATCACCGTTGCCATGGACCGAAGGCGGAAGCCGCAGCACAGAAGCGCGGACTCCGCGTGCCGCCAGCGCAAATGCCGCCTCCTCCGACTTCCGGGGGAAGTTGGGATTGTGTACATCTTCTTCTGTTGCGATCGGGCCTTGGCGTTGAGCGAGGAGAGTTCCGGAGGTGACGATCAACGGGCGATCAGAGCCCGCGAGCGCGTCGCCGAGAGTCTCGATGGCACGTCGATCCGCCTCGGCGGCCGGCCCATAGTTTGAGAAATCGTGGATAAATGCAGTGTGGATCATTCCGTCGGCTGCCGCTGCGCCGCTGCGAAGGCTTTCCAGATCTTCGAGCGAACCGCGATGTGCGATGGCTCCCGCCGCGACGAGGGTTCTGGCTGCCGCATCTGAGCGCGCAAGACCGAGCACCTGATGACCAGCGTCGATCAGTTCGCGAACAATCGAAGAGCCGATAAAACCTGTAGCACCGGTGACAAAAACACGCATATTCATTTCCTCCTAAGCAATTGTGAATTCGGCCGATACGGTCGCCGGGGACGAAGCGTTCACTCCGCGGGGCAGCCGGGTCGAAACTTTTGCAGTGATCAATCTCCATTCGCGGGCTGAAGTAGGCAGACTCTCGATCTCGATCAGCTCGTGCAACCACTCTTCTGCTGCGAGATCTGCTTGCTCTGACCCGAACAACTGGGTGACGATGCTGAAGAATGCTGACAACTCCCGCTCCGCCATCGTCATGAGGTCGGCGCAACCAGAGTTTGAATTTATTGATGGTTCGTAACGAGCACGTGGATTCATTTTCCTAACCTCTCGAAGCTGAAAGAACGAAACGGCAACCCAGGACCCGCTATTGACAGGCTGGCGTGTTCCGGCTAAAACGGAGAGTGTCTCCGAATCACTAGATAAGATAAACGGAGACTATCTCCGGTTGCAACTTTTTTGGCATGCCAGCGAAAAATCAGAGAGCCCCACGAAAACCTCGCGCTGACGCCCAGCAGAACCGTGAGCGCATTCTGGAAGTGGCAAAGGAGGCGTTTACCCGGTCTGGTGCGAATGCCAGCCTCGACGACATCGCTAAAGAGGCGGGTGTTGGAGCGGGGACTTTGTATCGCCACTTTCCTACTCGCGATGCACTGATCGAAGCGGTCTATCGGACTGAGGTGGAGAAACTGGCCGCTGCCGAGAAGAAGTTCTCCGAAAACCTTCCTCCCATCGAGGCCTTGCGAGCATGGATGTTGCTGTTCGTCGACCACATCGCGACCAAGCAAATCATCGGCCCTGCTTTACATTCGCTGGTTGGAGGCCCCTCGAAGCTATTCGAAGGTTCACGCGTTCAGATTCAAGGAGCGATTGATTCGTTGGTGAAGCGTGCCATCAAGAGCCGCGACATTCGTAGAGACCTGGAGCCATTCGATCTACTCCGCGCGCTGATTGGCGTCTGCCACGTGGCCTCCGGTCCCGACTGGCAGCAAAGCGCCCGGAGGCTCGTGGATATCCTCATCACCGGTTCGCGGCCAATCAAGTAGATGCGCAGAGGGTCGAGTTAAACCGGGCTACCGCCTGATGAAGAGTTGGCATTGCTTTTTTTCCATTGTGGCTCAGAACTGAGAGTTGACAAATTTACAGGATAGTTTTGGCAATTTTAGTTCAGATCGCGGTGCGCCCTCCATCCACGGCGAGCTTTGCGCCGTAAACAAAACTGGAACGATCTGTCGCCAAGAAAACGATTGCTTCCGCGATTTCTTCGGGCGTGGCTGGACGGTGCGCCGGTCCTTGCGCGGCCAGCCGCTCAAGACCTTCTCCCATTGCGTCCGTACCTTCCGTGCGCGTTGGTCCAGGGCTCACTGCATTGACGCGGACCCCGCTCGGCCCATATTCAGCAGTCCAAGTCTTAGTCAACAGATTGATCGCGGCCTTGCTCGAACCATACAGGCTCATTCCCGCCGACCCGTATTCGGCAGCCATTGTCGAGAGGTTTACGATTGCCCCTTTGCCTCTTTTGGCCATCAGCGGAGCGAGCTCAGCGACCAGGAAATACGGCGCCTTCACATTAAGCGAAAAGACGCGGTCAAACTGCTCTTCCGTCGTTTCGTGCGTGGGACCGAAAGGATAAATCCCTGCATTGTTGATCAGTATATCGACGTGTCCATTTCCGAGTTCGATTGCCTTCTTGGCCACTTCGGACGCTCCGGCTGCATCTCGAAGATCAGAGGCAATGAAATCCGCTTTGCCGCCTGCTGCACGAATTTCGTCGACCGTTTTCCTCCCGCGCTCCGCGTTGCGTCCTACGACCAAGACATGGACCCCAAGCTGGGCCAATTTATTGGCCGTGGCGCGACCGATTCCGCTCGTTCCTCCAGTGATGAGTGCTGTCAAACTAGTGTTCGCCATGTGCGAGTCCTCCTGCCGCAGTCGTGACTGATTAGACTCAATCGCGGGCACACCGGTTTCAATAGCTTAGTCACGAGCGATTGGAATCACTACAAGAATTGGTGAGGCTAAGTCACTAGACGGGCATCGTTATCACTCCTGCAATCCCGAATAGTTCCACACCGACGCTTAGGCGCACATCGGCGCCGGTCACAGAGTGGTCACAATAAAGCCGCCGATAGAGAAACGGTGCCAAAACTACGCAGCTAGCGCGTATATCGCCAGTTCCTGACGATCCTCCAGAAGTGAATCAGCCAGACTACGCAGCTTTTTACATTCACCTCAGTGAGATTTAACTCCTTTGCGATATCACTATCATTCAATCCCTTGCCCAATAAACTGACAGATTGGTCCAAGAGCGCCCATTTGTTCCCAAAAGCAGCGCGTCACATCCCCCCTTCTAGTCCTAACTATATCAACACACTAGACAAAGTCATTCGCGTTCGTGGAATCCGGTAGTGGGTCAGTACTGACCCACTACCTGGAATCCAGCCGAACTCACATGCGTCCGGCTGGCTGAATTCATTCCGATAGGATCCGTCTGCGTATCTATTTTTTGTCTTCCCTGGATTCCGCAATGTGTGCCTGCTGGCCAGCTTCTGACACGGCCTTCATGAATGCATCTGCGCTTTTCGGGGTGGAGGCCTTACCGGAAAGGATTTTGCGGAATGTCATGTTCTTGCCATAAATGGCACGGGTGGAGTCGTCATCCTGCTGGACAACCGCTCCCTCAAGTGTCAGACCGGCGAAGACGCCCTTCGAACGCGAGTAGGTCAGCATTTCGGTGTTCATTTTCCAGTCCGTTCCTGCGGAAGCGTGGCGGCCGACCGGGCCGGCCGCGACCGAGCCTTCACCGGTGAGTTCGAATTTGCTGGACAGCAGATGCTGAAAACCCTGGTCGTTCATGACCAGCATGACCAGGTCCACGCCTTCGACGCCAATCTGTAATCCCCAACTGCCGCCGCCAACCGAGACGAATGCTGGTGCACTCCAGCCATCGGTCGTACGGCACGTTGCAACACCACGTCCGTGCTTGCCGCCAATGATGAAGCCACCTTTGATCAAGTCTGGCACGACCAGAATGCATTTTGCATTGCTCAGGACTTCCTCAGGAATTCCTTTGTCCGGCGTAGTCATAATCGCGTGCAGAACGTCCACCGACTTTTGCAGACGGTCGACCGTATCTTCGCGATTCGAGCCGGCCCACGCATAGGTTCCAACCATGCCCATCAAGCTTATCAACAACAAGGAAATTGTTTTTTTCATGAATTGTGCCCTTTCGGAGCTACGGAACTAAGAGGAGAGGACTTCAGATGGACTGACTTAGTTCAGGTGACCTGAAAGAGAGAGAAGAGGTGCTCGTCTCTAAGCGTCATTATCACTCGGAACCCCGATCGGAAGTGGTCTGAATTGCTCACACCTGCTTCTTGCCGTTAGGTGCGAGTGTTCAGAGGGACCCATGAGAGTTTTCAACGTAATGTGAGCAATCCTGCACAGAATTCCTCCGTCTCGACATGTCACGATTCACCGTTCAGAGATGCAAAATGCTGGAGTTTCTCGATGTCTCCGGTCGTTTACTAGTAGCGAGAAAGAGCCAGGGTAGATTCGATGGAACCCGTGCTTCGCCCCTTGCGCAACCGGATCCGCCAACGGGTAGCCTTCATTGCGGACTTGTGCGGAAGGCTGCTGGCGATACTGACGCCACGGGCCCCGGAAGTCCGGTCACAAAGAATGTGCCCGTTTTGCGGGTTAATCACGCCTCGCTACAAGACGTTTTGCCTGGAGTGCGGCAAGTCTCTCAATCCCGCTTAGGCTGCCAGAGCGCGCAGGCCTTGCGGGCTGGTTGGTCAAGTGTGAACAGAAGTCTCGATCATCGACGGGTTGGGATGTGCAGTAGTTTTTGGAAAGCGCGAGGTTGCACCGATGAGAAAACAGTACCTTCATCTCTCCGCCTACTCCTGTGACAGGTGTAGTGGACCTGTCGTGGCGGGTTCCCTAGCGGTCCGCGAGAATGAAATCTCCAAAGAGACCGATATCCAGCAAGTGGGAGCCATTTGCCTGTCGTGCGGTCATCGCCAATCCAAAATGACAAAGCTCGGTATGCCCCGACAATTTCCACCAGTTGAATGGGAACAGCAGATCATCTCAGACGCGTCGCATTCTTCGATGGTCCTTGAGGAAGTGCTCAATCGTGCAACCTGATGATGAAGCCCGCGATGGTCAATGCAAACCAAGTAAGGTCTCTCATTAAGGAACTGCTGATTCTGAACAGGACGGAAAGCGCTCTGGCACCCCTTCCTCCAAACCCGGAACAACTCGAACAGTGGCAGTCCAAACGGAAGAGAATCAGGCAAGCACTGGTGCAAGCCCTCTCGCTTCACAAGTTCCAGCGGGAAATGCTAGTCATGCAGGACCACATTGAGTAGTGAACTGTGAACCTGTAGCCCGCCTTCGACTCCTCCGGCATAGTCAATAAAACCCATTTTGCGGAAGCGGTTCATAAAAAAGCTGACTCGGGAACGAGTGGTGCCTACCATCTCCGCCAGTGTCTCCTGACTGATCTTCGGAACCACGGTCTCGGGCACGCCTTCCTTGCCGAAATGCGCGAGCATCAAAAGGACCCGGGCCAGTCTCTTTTCGCTGGAATTGAACAATTGGTCGACCAAATCTTCTTCGTACCGGATATTGCGGGCGAGCAAATAGGCCACGAACATGTCGGAGAGGGCGTGTTCATGGTGAAGGGCGTCCATCATCGCCTTCTTCTCGATCCGCAGAATTTGGCAGTCGGTCACCGCCGCTGCTGATCCCAGCGGAGAGCCTGGCCCGCCAACGAGCCTTCGCCAAAGAAATTCTCTTCGCTCAATATGCCGATGGCGGCTTCTTTGCCGGTTTTCGATACGACCGTGAGCCGCACTTTGCCTTTCTGAATATAGAAGACAGCGTCAGCCGCGTCCCCTTGAGTGAAAATCCTTTTCTTCCGGGCAACCACGAGGTTCTTCCTGCCTTGGCCAATGGTGGCGAGGAAGCGGTCAGGTTCGAACGCGCAATGTTTCTTGGTTGCCGCTGTAGGCCTCATCGTCAATGATTATAGTCCCGAGAAGGGAATTCCAATTCAATAGATCGTGACGACCTTCGTGCGGCACAATATTGCCTGTCAAAAGCGAGCTTCCGAAGTGAGCCGTTCTGCACAGTATTTCGAAACGGAACGAGCGATCCTGTAGATGGCTCGTGAGCGCTGATTATCCGTCCAACCCGACGGGTATTTCATCCGGTGCTAGTGTCGATGCTTGCCTCGGCGGGGCGGAGGAATGAAATGCACCCGGAAGATCTAATGAAGCCTGACCTGTTCAGCGAAATAGTGCTGATGGGCAGCGGAGGGCTGCTATTCGCTTCCCTGATACTGATCGTAGTAATCGCATTTACACGAGTTTGACGCCGTCCAGCAGTTTCTTGGGGAGGATGTTATGCAAATGATTCAAGTCGGCTCCATTCTGGTCGGGGAGTCGCGGAGTCGCTGCGGATGACCCAAGTCCTTGGTTTGGAAAGCGAGCCGTATTCGGGGAACTGGTGCCTGAACAAAGCAACTCCCGAGAACCGACCGCTCACGCGCGGGACCCGACAAGTGCTGACGCATTTTCTTGCATCTACGACTCTCGCGGCTTTAACGAAAGGAAGGCCTCAAGAATTTTAAACTGCGACTAAGTGCGCCGATTACGCAGTAGATTCAATGCCTCCAAAGCGTTTTCCAACTTGCGCCGCTCGCCCGACGCTTCTACGTTCTCCGCCACTTTGGATTTCAAGTAGCCTTTGCATCAAGTCGGCAACGTTTTCCATAGCCTCCTCCAAGGCTGGCGAGGCTGGTAGGCAGACATAGTAGGTGGTAGCCAAGGGAGAAAACTGGTCAAAAGCGAACAGTTTTAGGTCTGCAAGGCGGGCAGCCAACCCCGAACCTATGTCTTCTCCGTAGCTTCTTGTGCGATCCGCGTCGCAGCCTGAGTGACCCCCTCGCGCCGGGATTTCTCCTGTAGTTGCGCGGACCTCTTCATCTGCTGGCGGGAGCGGTCTGCGAGGGATTTGGCCCGTTCGCGTTCCTGGCGGGATTTCTCACGTGCGGTCAGTTTGCTTTTAGGCATGAGTCCAGATTGTCATATACGAGGAGACTTGGCTACCCCCCAGTCGTTTGCAGACTAAGCGAAGCCTCGCTAGGGGGTCAGTTTGAAATGTAGCGGGGTAGTGAGTTATGACAAGATGTTACTGACCCACTAGCGAAGCCTCACGTCCCTTGACATCCCCGCCACCCAAGACTAGGCTTGAAGGTGAGCGAGCCACCTCTTTTCCGCTCTTTCAGGTTTCCTGAGCTAAGTCAGCACATCTGAAGTTTCCCCTCTTAGACACCCATCAATCTGTGGAGGTTGACTATGTACGCTCGCAATGTAGCTGTCCGCCTGAAAGCCAATACGCTCAGCGATTTCACTAAGACCTTTGAAACTAACGTGCTTCCTATCCTGCGCAGGCAAAAAGGGTTTCAGGACGAAATTACATTTGCCATGCCGGGCGGAACCGACGTGATCGCGATCAGTCTGTGGGACAACAAGGAAAATGCGGAGGCCTACAACACTTCCGGCTATCCGGAAGTTATGAAAAGCCTGGAAAGATTCCTCGACGGAAGTCCCAAACTCCGTGTTTCCGACGTCATCAGCTCGACCCTGCTGCATAAGGCCGCGGTGGTGGCAGCCTGAACGGTTCCTCGATCAGTTGTGGGACGGCTCCGGAGCCGTCTCCGGATCGATCCCGGTTCGTTCCTACACACGGAGAGAAAATGCCCTCAAGTATTCAAATAGGCTCGATTCTGATCAAGGAGCAACCGTTCATGAGCGAGCGCTTGGGGTTGGAGAGCGATTCCTACTCGCAGAACTGGAAGGTGGTTCGCGCGGTCAACGGTTTTTCGCTCGATCGCAAGGTTCGGGCCGCTGGCTGGAACTCTTTCTTCATGGCGCCCGAAGTCCAGGCGAGTGCTTTCGGATCCATTCGGGCGGGCAGTCTGCGCGCTGCCTTGCAGCGTATCTTCTCGAAGATACGCGCCGAGGACTTCAACTGCCTGGAAGTGACGGGCATCGCAGCCCGCGACCTCCTGGGCATCCCCTACGTGGTGGTTTCAGCGCACTCGCGTCATATTCAGAAAGGGTTCCGTCTCAATCATCCCCATGAACGGCGGGCTGCGCAGAGCGCGGCGGAGTGGGCCAAGAGTTGAGACATTCCAGTTCGCAATGATCGGAGTGGTTATGTCAGCACAGGCCGACCACAAGAAGTGGTGCATATGCCAACTTCACCAGTCCGGGTTTCCGGACCCGTCCTACTACACCAAGCTGCCCCAGTACGGTCCATGGGACAACGAACGCGACGCGCGACAAGTTAGCGACTTGCTCGCACGGTTGGAAAATCCGGCCTTTGGACTAGCGGTTCGAGAATGCGTAGACGGCGTGGCGTCGGTTTCACAAATCGATTCGATCACGGCGATCGACGAAACTTCATTGTCCGACCAGCACGACACAAAGAGGAAATACTATGAAGAACCTTTACGTTGGCAATCTCGCATTCAGCACGACTGAACAAGAATTGCGAGCGCTGTTTGAGACCCACGGAGCTGTGGAACGCGTCAACATCGTTACCGACAAGGAAACGGGACGCCCGCGGGGCTTCGCCTTCGTGGAGATGACCAATGCGGGTGAGGCTGATAAGGCTTCCGCAGCGATCACTGGCAGCAGCCTGGGTGGCCGTGCGTTGAAAGTAAACGAGGCCCGAGAAAAAGCCCAGTAGAGCGCAGAGAATGCGCATGCCTTCGGCTTCTGACCGACGGAGGGTGGGCCTAATGAACACCACAGAAACATATCTCGCAGTCTCAGTGACGCTGCTCTGCATCGCGGGCATCGCCCTGCTGGTTTCAACTGTGCGCCAGCGGATCAGGGCCCGCAAACAATGGAGTGGGCGCGGTTGACGGAACCCGCCTGTCGATTTCGGCAAGAAGGGAGCCTCCTATCTCTGGACTGAATCACGAGCTACTTTAAAGAGGAATTTATGCTTACGAAATTCATGAAATGGATCGCCAGCACTGCGCTGCTCGGTGGTCTTTTACTTCCCGTCTTCCTGGGACGCTACGCCGCGGGATACCATGTGGGCTTACTGATCCTGATCCCCGCCGCGGCCACTGTGGTTATATTTCAGGCCGCTTCCGTACGCGAATATCGCTGGGTCGCTGCCTTTGGCCTGGTGGCTTGCCTGTTCAACCCCGTTGTGCCGTTGGGGTTCTCGACAGCGCCGACCCTGGTCGTGAACACGCTCGCGCTTATTTTGTTCGCCCTGTCCCTGAAGCTGCTGAAAACGCCGCCACGGCTTTCTATCGCGTCTATTACGGATCGCATGCCGGGCAGCGAATCGTTATGAGGCAGAGCCAACGGGAAGGAACGGTTTCTATTCACCATGGCTGATCGTCAATGTCCGGAATGCGGAGGCGAGTTGGGGCTGGCGGTGCGTCCAAGTCGATCGGAGACTGCAAACGGCGGTGCAACCTCGGCGACGTCTCTATCCACTCGCTGGAGATGTAGTACTTGTGGTCGTGCATTTACCGCGGAGCAAGTTCGGCAAGGCAAGCGTATACGGTTGAAAGCACTCGAATGCCCGTGACTTTCATTCCGTCTAACGCCATTGGCAGCGGTCGTTGTCGATGGGCTTCACGATATGACAAATCTGGAGGTCAAATATGACTGAGTCACGAGAGGAAACAGTGGATATCCAGAAGATAAATACCCCGCCCCATGCGGCGCTCAGCGAGACTGCGACGCCGTCCGTAACCACTGCGGTTGCTACCGCGACCGCGGTCGGGAATCTGGAGACGAAGGAACCGCCGTCCCGGGAACGCCCCACTGATAAGCGCGTTGTGCAGAGACACGCAAATGCCATGAAGGCGCGCGCCGGGCACAGACGCAACATCCGGCGGTCCAACACCAACGGCTAAAGAAGCACAACGCCAGGTTCAGAGACGAGTGGCCAGAAAACTCTTGGGTACTCCCTCACTAGTACACGGACCAGCGAACCACGAAAGCACCCCTGATCCCGAGGAGGCTATCGGCCCCGTTCCGAAACCATCGTCGCCCACGATCTGGTCGGCGGCCCAACCCGCCACCCCTCCGGCCAGGCAAACAAACGGAATGGAACATTCCCACCTTCGATCACAAACAAGTCGTCTAAAAAGGTATCTTTGCTCGGAGTGTGGTATGTCTCCGGAACCAGATTAAAGGTTGATGCAGTGTAGAATTCTCATCACGCAGACACCTGCCGCATGCCGTGCCCGCTTGGTTCAATGATGTATCGATTCTTGCTCGCACAAAACCGGCACGTTGCTTCGAGCACTTCCACAGTTTCTTCTACCACTGGCAACTGAAATCCCCTTAAGCATTCGGTGCACATGACTACCACGTACGGCACTCCTTGAGCATCATGGCCGTTGCGCGGGATCCAAGCTGGAGCACACTCTCTCTGACGGGCACTTAGCCTTGCTGCAGAGGTTTGAATCGTAGCCGCAATCGTTGCCAGGAGGTTCGTGGAACTCTGGCCTTTCGCAAAAAAGGCGTCGGCAATCACTCCGGAGGGTACGGCGTCGCTCTGATAGTCACCGCTCATCGCCACAGTCATGATTTGCGGGAAACGCCGGCGGACGACGGAGAGGAACTCATGACCTGACATCTGGGGCATGTTGAGGTCGGCAACGATCAACTCCGGCAATCTTCGTTTCAATTGCATGAGGGCAGCAAATCCATCCTTTGCGGTGGAGACATCGTATCCAGCCGAAACTAGCAGCAACTCGAGGCTATCTCGAATGCTCGGCTCGTCGTCAACCACTAAGATCGGATGCTTTGAAGGGGTAGACATCGTCCCTCTTTCCAGCCGTGGGCAGAGCTTCTCGCCGCACGAGATCAATATCTCATTTGGCCAAGCCGGGAGTCTGGTCAAAATTGGACACTACCGTTCTAAATACTTCCTGGTTAGATGGCAAAAGCGGATCCGTGAGGGGGCTTCCCCACGATTCTTCTTACCAATTGCTCCCCACGATTCTTCTTACCAATTGCTCACAAGCGAAGGAGTACCGAGTGAGCGTCCGGCGCCCCAAGGACCAGCTTTCGGGAATATGGAGCGGGGCGCTAGACGGAATTTCGGCTGACCCCTCTATCGAAGAGACTGCAGGTTGAGGAGTTGTGACACGATGGCGTCAAGCATGCTGTACGAGCCATTCGAGTAGCGGCCGTATTCGTAGCGGCTGCTATAGCCATCCTCGTAGCCGCGACGGAAGCCCTCCCGAAAATAGAAGTTGTAGTCGTCCTGGGACAGATAGTAGCCACTATAGCCGTAGTTCGCATCACGATAAGCATAAGAATCCTGATAATCGGAATGCCAGCGATCCTGCCGGTCGGCTTCGCCGGTGCGGAAGCCTTCCTCGTAACCATGGTTCACGGCCTGCCGGAGCAAGTCTGCGCCATATTCATTCGTTTCGTAGTAACTACCGCCACGATTGTAACGATAGCTGGGAGCGGTGTAGTAGTAAGGATCACGCTCGTAGTCATGCTCACGGTCGTTCCGAAATGTTATTTGTTGCTGACGTTCACGTTCCAGATAATCTTGCTGGAAGCGGTACTGCGATCTGCGGTTCTGTTGCTGTAATTCCGCGGTTTGCTGCTGCGCTCGATCTCGTTCCTGATCTAAATGCTGACGGTACTGGCTCACGCGCTGTTGCTGCTGCTCAATAAGCTGCTGCTGTCGCTGTTGGGATAGACGCGCTTGCTGTTGTTGCTGTTCGTGCTGTTGCTGCTCTGCCTGCTGTTGTTGGGCTTGCTGGTGTCTGTTCTGGTCTTGCTGCTGCTGAGCGCGTTGCTGTTGCTGCTTGTTCTGGTCTTGCTGCTGCTGAGCGCGTTGCTGTTGTTGCTTGTCCTGGTCTTGCTGCTGCTGAGCGCGTTGCTGTTGCTGCTTGTTCAGGTCTTGCTGCTGTTGGGCGCGCTCCTGTTGCTGCTTGTCCTGGGCCTGCTGTTGGTGAGCGCGCTGCTGTTGCTCGTTGTTCTGATCCTGCCGCTGTTGCTGGGCCCGCTCCTGTTGCTGCCTGTTCTGGTCCTGCTGTTGTTGCTCGGGTTTCTGCTTCTCCGGTCGCCCTTGCTTTTCAGGCTTGTTCTGTTTTTCGTCCTGCTGATCCTGCTGTCGGTAACCCAGGGCCGCGGTTCCGAGAAGCACAAACAGAACTGCTGTGCTGATGACTCCAATGCGTTTCATGAGTGTTGCCTCGATATCAGCCTACGCGCCGCTGGGGTGATTAACTGTCTTCTTTTGACCAGGGAGCTTATGGCTAGTGACCGCCAGCGTGCAGGGTGAGCACTTCGGAGCCGGATTCGGGGGCTGGAGATGGTCACGAGGGTGGGCGATAAACCTTGCGAAGACTTGGAACAATGGTCCTATTTCGTTCGCCGACTCTCCGCAACCAGGCGCGAAACGACCGGCCGGATTCCGCCTGGCGATTCAATCCAGGGCGAATGCGAAAGCTAGTCGTGAAGAAGGACATTCAGAAGTGAACTGTGAACTTGAAGGCCGCTCTCGCCGTAGTTACTCCTCTTAAGTTAGCGGTTCGTGGTGAATTACTTAAGCGGGTGATTAATTTGTAAACGGCAACCGGCGGGTGCTCGTGCTCATCGTACGTCATTTCTCCTGCTTTCATTTGCAGTGGGCAGCTTGACTTCTGTGATGTGAATCGAGTCCTTGTCCGGGTAGACGTGAGCGTTCACCCGCACATAGTGTCCCTCGTGGCCCTTAAGGACCTCTGGATTATCTACGTTCCAGGCTCTTTGATCGGTCACAAAGGTTAATGTCTGTCCGTCTGCCCGGACGGTGCCCATGATGGTTGAGAGCCGGGTGACCGCTTGATGCTCTAGTGGAGCCTGATTAAGAGGGGATTGTGCCACGGCGACGATGCCGGAGGCCAAGTATAGAGAGAGACAAGCCAGGAGAACGGTTTTCATAGAAAGAGTTACCTTTTAAAGTTTGAAGATAAATGCAGGGTACAGGTGGACACTTCGGATGTCTCATTTGTCATCGCTCGCCTAGCGGTATTGCTGGCCGAACTAGGACGTGCTGCCCAGCTATGTTGCGAGTGGTGGAGTTCATCACATTGAAGGTTCTCACGACGGGATCAACCTCAAGCGAGGCGACCAGCACCTCCTTGACCGCCGGATAGGTTTCCTGGTTATAACGCTCCGCTTGTTCCCGAGTTTTCCAAAAGCTCAAAGTCACAACTCGATTTGGCTCAACGTCGGACTCTAGTACGATTTCGTCAAGGAAGCCCGGTTGCACACTCAAAATGGGAAACAGCCTGCTCTGGATGATCTCGTTGAGTGATCTTGTTTTGCCCGGCCTACTGACAAAATCGACAATTCGAGCAAACATCGGGGGAAGTCCTTTTCGGAAAGGGAGGCGACATTTAGCCGCCTCCCACTTTTTTCACTCGCCCTTCACCACCAGACAAACGTGCTGGCGAATTACGCGGCTTTACCGTGAACCTTGGCATCGAGGGTCTTCTCGCTGCCAACGTTCACCTTAATCTGCTTGGGTTTGGCTTCAGCCTTCTTGGCGAGGGTGATTTTAAGCACACCCCGATCATAATTCGCGCTCACCTGCCCTGGATCCACGGAACTGGGCAGTGTGAAGGAACGGGTGAAGCTTCCATATTGCCGCTCAATGCGACGGAAGTTTTCTTCTTTCTCTTCCTTCTCGATCTTGCGCTCGCCGTGGACGGTGAGGGTGTTGTTCTCGATGCGGACATCAATGTCCTTTTCGTCGATGCCCGGGACCTCCATCTTCAGCGTAATGGTGTGCTCATCTTCATAGATGTCCACCGGCGGAGCGAAGCTGGTGGTCGTCAACGCCTCTTCTGGACCTTCTGGGCTATATGATTCCCGAAAAAGACGATTCATAAGGCTCATCCGGTCTTGCATCGTAGAAAATTCGCGCAAGGGTTCCCAACGGGTCAATAGTGTCATTACGGAGCTCCTCCTTCAGAGGGAAAGCTAAGGGGGCAAACTTCAGATGGGCTGACTTAGTTCAGGAGATCTGAAAGGGTAAGAAAGAGGTGGCTTACTCAATAACAATGCTAGGCGCATCCACTGCCATTGTCAAGCTGCCTGCCACGTCAGGATTCACAGAAAAGTTGGGTCTCGATATGGTTCTTGCACCGGCGTGGTATTTCTGCTCAACACAAGATATGTGCGCCTATCTGATTGCTGAAGTTGGGTCACTCCTAGCGACGGGAACTATTCTCCCGGAGTGCCCGTATAATGGAGTGTGCAGCTTGAAGAACAACTCGACTCCGGAACACTGGAACGTTTGCAGAAGCAGAGCCGCCTCCTGCAAACAATATACCAGGCAGACCTTGCCAAAAGCCCCACCAGCCGTGCCGCAGGATCGTCCCGCAGCAATATGATCGCGCTTCGTCATACGATTGAGCTGATGTATGGAGAAACCGCGATGAAGCCGGAGAGTCGGGATGGACACGCTTGAGGTTCGGGCGTATGGTTGAGGGTGAGTGAGTCCTCCTTTCCTCTTTCAGATTCTCTGAACTAAGTCAGCTCATCTGAAGTACGCTCCTCTTAGCCGTAACACCAAAGGATGTCCTAATGATCAATCCCAAGGCTGGCAAACAGCCAAAGCCCAATACTTTTGTCGACCCGAAAAGGTCCTCTGGCAAGATGGCGATTATGCCAGATACCATCCACTCACAAGAAATGATAAGAGCGCGGGCGTATGAGCTGTATGAGAGCCGTGGTCGCGCGCCAGGCCAAGACGAACAGGACTGGTTCCGAGCCGAGCAGGAGATTATCAATCAAGTGTGATAAACAGAAAGGACATCCCGCAACTCGTGGGTCTGCCAGACGTAGGGATAGCCACGAATTGCCTAATCTGCAAGGATCTTGAAGAAGCTTGTCAGTCTAGGCTCAGCGAATACGTCAAGGCCCGTTCGGCTGCGTATTACCAGGTCAGTACGGAACTCGCGGCCTATAAGAATGTCGAAATGGAGCGCGCCAAAAGCGAATTTGAAGAGCATCGGCTTGTGTGCGTCTGCGCGTCTAAATCGAGACAGTCAGGGCTCAATCATCTAGGAAAGCCGAAGGAATTTAAGTGGCAAAGAAGCGAGGCAATCCGAACTGGGGCAAGCCGGAACTGAATACCGTTCCCTACACGGGCGCCACCTCATTCGAAGAGGTCGCCAAGCGGCTATGCCTGTCCCCTCAGCAGTATGGCAATTCGGCCCAGCTCAGGGATTGGGTCCAAAAGAACAAGGATCACAAATACGTGCCACCCGGTTTACTCGAATTATGGGGTTTAGAAGTCAAAGGATAGTCGTGATGTTCCCCATGCGAACGTGGATCTGGTCAATTGTGCACAGTTACGGATTAGCCGCTGTTGTAGGCTGGTTTCGATCAAAGCTACCGACCGAGGCGGCGGTGGGGATACCGTTGTCACAGCCGGCATCTTGATCGGGGAGGAACTATGCGACCATTCGTCCCCTGGTCGGGTTGTTTCTCAATGGTGCTATTGAAGTTCACACCACGAGCATCGGGACTGACTGGTAACAGGAAACCCAATGCTCGTGAGTGTGCGCTCCACCCCGCATAGTTTCTGTCCTCGGTGGTGAGAAGCCGACCAGCAATACCGTCCACCGGCATACAGCTGATGCGGGAAAAACAGCGCGCGGCCCGATTCCCACTGAATCAAGATGTGGAGTCTCACCCAAGGCGCTCCAATAGTTCCCAGTCTGGATCCCGGAGCGCGCCCGCGATTTCAGAAATGATCGCAGTTTTCAGTAATCGCAGCTTTCCGTCACAATTCTCAGGAATCGCCAATCCATGATCACTGCTTCGACAAATGTCCAACGCACGGGCACGATCCTCCGACCTGACCAGTCCCGCGTTCTTCTGCGCCCGTTCAGACCGGAGACTCCCGAGCGAGCTAGCAGAATTATCGCCAGAATCATGTCGCTTCCGGAGAGCCAGGTGGGGCCACTTCTGGAGGAAGTATCCGCTGAATTCTCGCGACGACACCAGGAAATCCACAGATCCTTTTTGGAACGGTTCGAACAGGTCCGCGACCTCGTATTGACCGATGAGGAAATTTCCGAACAGAGACAACTGTTGATCGGTTCCTATTTCGTTTGCGAATTCTCCTTGGAATCTGCAGCCCTGTTCAATCCGTCCATCGTCCCACACCCTGACCAATCCGAGCTTCCTCCCGGCGCTTTGCGTTTTATCCTCAGCTTGCGCGCCACCGGGGAGGGACACATTTCCTCCATCACTTTTCGGACGGGTATCATCCACCCTGACAACCGGATCGAGGTCGAACCCCCGACCGGCTTCCTCACGGAGCCGCGTCAAATCCCGAATCCTCACTACGAGAAGGCGCTCTTCGAGCGGAAGCTCTTTGAGCTGGGATTGACCAGCGGATTCACCCGCCGGATTATGGACAAGTATGGGGAACGATTTTCATTGGAAGAACTGCGCGCCCATCTCGAAGTCGAAATGAAGCAGTCGCGCTTGTCGGATCAGGAGGCGATCCGGGGAATTTTGATGCTGGCCCAGTCCAATTACGAGGTTCAGTTTCAACCCCAACAGCCGTTGTCTGAGCGCATTCTTTTTCCCGCCACGCCATCGCAACGCAACGGCATCGAAGACGCCCGGTTCGTCCGTTTTCAGAACGACGACGGCAGCTATGTCTATTACGCCACGTTCACAGCCTTCGATGGCAAGGTGATCTTTCCAGAACTGGTGGAGACTTCTGACTTCCTCCTGTTTCGGTTCATCACTTTGAACGGTCCGGCAGCCAAAAACAAAGGCATGGCTCTCTTCCCCCGGAAAATCAATGGCCTCTATGCGATGCTCTCCCGCCAGGATAATGAGAACATCTACTTCATGCTTTCTGACAATGTCCACTTCTGGTATGAAAGCAAGGCTCTCCTTAAGCCAATGTTCCCCTGGGAACTGGTCCAGTTGGGGAACTGCGGGTCTCCCATTGAGACCGGAGCAGGCTGGCTAGTCCTAAGCCACGGAGTCGGCCCCCTGCGAACGTACTGCATCGGTGCATTCCTCCTCGATCACGACAATCCTGGCAAAGTGATCGGCCGCCTCCGCGAGCCGTTGCTCAAACCGGACGAAAAGGAGCGTAAAGGCTACGTGCCGAACGTCGTCTATACCTGTGGCGCTCTCCTCCACAACGACGAACTGATCATTCCCTATGGCATGGCCGATCATGCCACCGGTTTTGCAACCGTTCCGCTCGATGAAGTGCTGTCGGCCATGCAATAGGAAAGTGTCGTCGACCAGCATGAGAGTGCCCAACAAACGAGTGGCTATCCTGTCGCCGATAGCCTGGCGAACACCTCCACGGCAATACGGCGCATGGGAGACAGTGGCGAGCAACATCACCGAAGGGCTCGTGGCTCGTGGCTGGGATGTGACGTTGTTCGCCAGTAGGGATTCAGTGACCCGCGCTCGCTTGCATGCCGTCGTGGACAAGGGATATGAAGAGGATGCCACCGTCGATCCCAAAGTAGCCGAATACCTTCACATCTCGGAAGCGTTCGAGCACGCTGCTGAGTTTGATCTCCTCCACAGCCACTACGACTTCATGGCTTTGACCTACACCGGGCTGATAAGAACACCGGTCCTGACTACCATCCACGGATTCTCGTCGCCCAAAATCATGCCCATTTATCATAAGTATCGTGACGGATACTTCGTTTCCGTCAGCGACTCCGACCGAGCCACAGGGCTGAATTACTTAGCGACCGTCTACAACGGCATTGATCTCTCGTTGTATCCCCTTCAGGACTCCGGCGGCCAAGACTTGATTTTCCTGGGCCGGATTCACCCGGATAAGGGTGTTCATCTAGCTATCGAGGTTGCTCGTCTGAGCGGAATGCGTTTGATCATCGCAGGTATCGTTCAGGATGAGAGCTATTTCCGGGAGCTGATCAAACCCCATCTCGACGATCAAAACATCCTCTATATCGGACCGGTGGACGTGAAGGGCAAGAACGAACTATTTGCTCGAGCCCGAGCTCTCCTGCACCTGAATACCATTCCAGAGCGATTCGGACTTGTCCTGGTCGAAGCGAATGCCGCCGGTGTGCCCGTCATCGCAATGGATCTCGGCTCTTGCCGCGAGGTGATCAAGGATGGGGAGACCGGCTTTCTGGTTGCCAACGTCGCTGAGGCAGTTCGGGTCCTGGAGCGAATTTTGGAAATCGATCGACGGGCCTGCCGCGGCCGTGTCCAACAACACTTTTCGATCGACACCATGGTGGAGGGATACGAGCGGGTTTACTCAACGATTTTTGATCTGGAGGCGAGGAGCCGATCATGAAGCCGGACATTGTCAGGCGCTGCAGGCACAACCCCATCCTCACCAAGGCCGAGATTCCCTATCCTGTGGAAACTGTTCACAACGCGGCGGTCGTGAAGCACGGGAACGAATACATCATGCTTTTCCGCTCCCATCTCCGCACCGGGCGCTCCATCATTGGTTTGGCACGCAGTCCCGACGGATTCCGCTTCACTGCCGATCCACAGCCGTTTCTGACTCCTGACCGGGGCGGCCCTTTTGCCCCCTATGAAGAATTCGGAGTGGAGGACCCACGCGTGACCCTGCTGGAAGGGGAATACATCATCACCTACAGCGCTTACTCGCGAAATGGAGTTCGGATCGCCCTGGCCAAGACGAAGGACTTCAGTCAGGTGGAAAGAGTCTCTTTAATCACTGAGGCGGATTATCGCAATGTGGTAATTTTTCCCGAAAAGTTTGATGGGCTCTATGCTCGGCTTGACCGTCCTCATTCGGAAATCGCCCCCTGGTCCATCTGGATTTCCTACTCTCCGGATCTACGCTATTGGGGACAGTCCCGGCTGATCATGAGGCCTGAGCAATATCACTGGGATGAAATGAAGATCGGTCCCGGCGCGCCGCCGATCAAAACGGAGCAGGGTTGGCTTTCCATCTATCATGGAGTTTTCCAAACCATGGATGGATCAGTCTATCGTTTGGGAGTCGCTCTTCATGACCTCAGGGACCCGGCAAAGGTCATCGGAGTAGGCGACGCGTGGATTTTGCAGCCGGAGGATCCTTGGGAAATAACCGGGTATGTCCACAACGTAGTCTTCACGTGTGGCGCTGTTCCGGAGCCCGATGGAACTGTAAAAATCTACTGGGGTGGAGCAGACACGGTCATGTGTATGGGCGAAGCAAATGTGTCTGAACTGGTCGGGCTGTGCCTCAACAATGCCAGGCCGGCCAAGTGAGCATGGCATCACGTCAGGAAGCTCTCCGAGAGTGTCTTGTCTAAGAGAGTTGCAAACGACTTTTGAACAAGATTTGCGAGAATGCCGGTTTTCAGGAGCACGCAGTGATCACAGTTGCACATCTTGTTGGCGACACCCAGCTCATTATGTAGCTATGAAAACCAAGAAAGTGCCAGCCTTGAAAGTTCGTTGCCCCACCTGTGGCGCTAAGCCAGGAGAGAAGTGTGAATTAAGCACTGGGCTGCCCCGCACAGAGCCGCATAGAGATCGACGCCTAGAGGCTTCTGAAAAGTAAGTGGCCAGGCGGTCGAGCCATAATGATTACGGCGCTCCATGGTGCTATGTCGCCCTGGTCGAGCTCGCCGGCTACAAAGCTAAACTCTCGTGCACGAACGAAAGCGAAGTCGTTCTGCGAACCAACGCACTCCAGATGTGGTTTCTTAGCGAGCACCTGGAAAGCATGACTTAACGAGGGCGGTGAAATAGTGCTCCACCCCGTGAGAACGCTGCTGTGCGAGATGTTTCTCGAACCGGTATTGCGGCTCTGGCGGCGAGTGTTGGCTTATGTTTTCTGAGCGCGGTTTGGTACAGCGATGAGAACTTGCTGCCTGGTTGATCAATTCCCGTCTAACGGTCCAAAAGCACCCCCATCTGATCGTCGTCGCCCCAGGCCTTGACGTATTGCGCCTTTCCTATCGTTCCTGGGCCATTCGGCCCCATTTCGTAGTAGACCTTTGCTTCTTCCGGGAACTGTCTCAACGCTTCTACCAAGTCTTTTACGGTCCATTGCTTTTCTGCCATTGTTAGCCCCTCTCGATGACGCACGCTCGAGTGACAGCCGAGCGCTCAAGGATCATTTGCAGAGTACGAATAGTCGCACGATCGCGGAACCAGAAAATCGTAAACTGGGATTATTGCTGTGTTTCACTTACCGAGTTTGGCAGTCCGATCGGATCAGAAACTCCGCCGCCGACTAAACGTTGGTGCGTGCGGGTAACTTTCGTTGTCGGTTCGAGTGCGGGACCTGATGCAAGGTCGTCGGCAACAATCGTCCCCGGAGTCGCCGCTTTCAGCTGATCGATTGACTTCAGGACGCTCTGCCAGCGAACATTGTCCTTCTTCGTCTCAATCGCGACGGAGAGGTCAGAGTAGAACTCAAGAATGTTGGCGCGCAGTTCGGGTGACGTTCGGTCGAACTTCCGATCGGAGAGTTGAGCCAGCAACTTGGCATAGGTTTCGTCGGTGAGTGAGTACTCCGCAGCCTTTGTAGGTTCGCCAGTATCGAAATCACAGTTGGCCAGCGTGAGAGAGTTCGTGCGCACTCCCGCGAGAAAGATTCGGTATTGATCGACGGTAGCATTGATGCTCTTGATGTATAGATCTTCTGTCTGTGGCGTCGGGTTGTTGAATCCTAATCCCTTGAAGGGACCAATTCTTGGCATGTAGCGCAAGAGCGTGGACAGGATCCGCGTGCCGATGCCCGGCTTCACGTAGTCTTTCCCCCATTCTTTTTCGTAGTCGGAGCGCGAAAGCCGGTACAGGAACTTTCGCTTAGCGAAATTGGGCGTTTCGTGCATCAGGTTCTTCTTATGAGTTTGGAGTGCGACCTGAGTCATTTGCGGAATCAGCCGACCAACTGAGAAGCGGTAGGAGCCGACTGCAAGATCCTCGTGGGTAAGCACGTCTTTGAGCTCTACGCCGTACACGACTGGAAAGACCCGCTCCAGCAAGGACTTTGAAACCTGGAACCCGATGAAATCGTGGTACTGTTCGGAGGCGTAGCGATTCTTCGCGACCTGTAACGTGTCGAACCCGAACTCGGTTTTCAAATGTGCGGTCTTGTCCTGCGCATAGCGGACGGACTTGCCGAACTTTTTCCGCAGCTTGGGATACTGGATCGCGACGGCTTTGTTGACTGCCGGGTGACCAGCGATATCTGCCGCGTAATGCGATAGCGCGCCCAAGGCGAAGGCGTACTCGTTGACATCCTCACTTTCGAGCAGCAATTCACGAACGAAATCGCCACTGCGGACGTAGTGGACCAGGCTGCTGAATTGGGTGCTGCCGAACGGGTAGTATCCGAGATCCTGAATGACGGCGCCTCCGTAGGCATAGGCATGCGCATCCTTGATCTGATCTTCCGACAGGCCGGGAAACCGCTTCAGCAGGAGGGGCCGGATGTCGTCGGTCCAGAGGAGGTCTACAATTTCCTCGTGGGTCAGGACCGAATATGCGGGCGAGGCATTGCTGCACATGAGGACAATCAGAGCAAGTGTCCCTACGCGTTTGGCAAGCAGGCGACCGGCATTGACGATGGTGCAGAGCATTCCGTAGGGATACCGCATTTTCATATGCCCGGAGAAACGAGAAGGAGAAGCGGTAACCTTTCCGTCGCACTGTACTTCACTCTTGACCACCCATCGTGACAAAGTAATTCCTAACGCGGAACTGTTGAGGAGTTGGGGATCGCTTTCAATTCTTCCGGCGTAAGCCGAGAACGATCACAGTACCCGTACCCTTTAAGGCACGCCTGGTAGTTTCTCAGACGCTCAGCACCAGCCAAGGTACCAGCTTCGACCTCAGTCAGCTTCTCGTAGTTGCAGGTTTCGAGACCTGCCCTGCAATCGGAAAGGTTACGTTGCCGGTCAGAGGCGTCGACGTCGCGGGCCTCCACTTCGGTCAGTTTCGTGCGATCACAATCGTTCCAACCGTTCTTGCAATTCGAAGCGTTGCGCTGCCGCTGCGCGATCTCGGCGTCTCTTGCTTCCGACGGAGTAAGTTGTGAGGCGTCGCAGAGGTCCATGCCCTCCTTGCAGTCGGTGACATTGCGCTGGTGGCGTGCGGTGCGCACGTCGTTCGCTTCAGCTTGGGTAAATTTAGAGGAGTCGCAGGACCCCACGCCGTCCTTGCAGTCGGAGAGGTTGCGTGTGTGCTCGGCGGCGGCCGCTCCGCGCGCTTCGGATGGAGTCAGCCGTGAATTGTCGCAGGGCAGAATGCCGTCGTTGCAGGCCCTGACATTATGCTGGTGATCGGCAACCGCCAGCGCGGTGCGTTCGGCATCGCTTAGTTTCGACGGATCGCAGGGTTTTATGCCCGCCCTGCAGTTTGAGATGTTGCGCTGGTGATCGGTCACGGCCACCTTAACCGCTTCTGATGGTGACAAGCTGGCGTGATTGCATTTCGCCCAACCGTGTTGGCAAGCGAACAGATTGCCCTCCGCATCCGATGGCACCCTAGATCCTGGGGCCTCATTACCGTGCCGGAGATCGTCGGTGTTCTGCGAGCGGACCGGAAACGTCAGTGCAAGCAGGACGAGCAAGATGCCAAGAAGTCGGTTCATAAGCCTCCGTGCGGGGACAGTGCACCCAGAGATGTGCGGTGCGGGACCCGGCGGAAAAGTGTCTACCGTCATCCTACGGCGAGGAACTCGACCGGTCTGATCAAAAGGGCTCACATCGTGACGTACGGTCTTTGCGGCCAGATTTACATGATTCTGAATCGTTTGGAGGGGAGGTGCATCAAACTTGTATCGGCTAAGTTTGGTTCACCCGCAGTTGAAAATCGGTTCCGCCAACCAGCGTCACCTCTTCTCACCGGCAGCGACTTTTCTCAGCAGAAAATTCAAATAGAAATAGGAACACAATTGGAAACAGGAACAGTAAAGTGGTTTAACGACGCTAAAGGCTTTGGCTTCATCAGCCGTCAGAATGGCGAAGATGTATTCGTGCATTTCTCGGCGATTCAGGCGGGCGGCTTTCGCAGCCTGCAAGAAGGCCAAACCGTACAGTTCGACGTCACGAAGGGCCCGAAAGGCTTTCAGGCAGAGAACGTAAAACCGGTCTAACTGACCGACGACGGGGTGCTTGGTGTCCGCTGGGACACGGGCACCCATTTTTATTTTGGCTCTAGACTAAGTCCCTTCTTGAACGAAACATCAGACGTGTCCCATCGACTTGGCCCGCGAAACTCATACTTCTCTTTTCTAAGTGCTCACGATTCATTGATGACCGCCGAATGTGTGCCGCTGTTTCGAGCCCGGATTTGCTCCGAACCAAAACAGCGGCTCTAAGGCCTAGCGCAAGCTTCCGGTGGTCGCGTTGACAGGGTGCCCGATGGCTTCACCCGAGACGAGAAGTTCCACCCTCCGATTTTGCTGCCGGCCGGCGGAGTTATCGTTCGAGGCTACCGGCAACGTGTTGCCGAAACCTTTCGAGCTAAGGGAATTGGTCGCTACGCCCTGTTGGACCAGGTAATCGCGCACCGAGCCAGCGCGGTTCTCGGACAGTTTTTGGTTCATTTCGTCGCCGCCTACGTTGTCCGTGTAGCCACCGACCGCGATGTTGAGGCCAGGGTAGGCGAGCAGAATGCCGGCGACTTTCGCGAGCTTCTCTCGTGCACCAGGTTTCAGCGAGTATTTGCCGGTGTCGAACAAAACATCGGACATGCTGACGATGAGGCCACGCGCGCTATCGCGAGTTTGGAGAATGGAATTCAACTGTTCCGACAATCGCGTGCGCATTGCCACCTTGTCTGCTTCTGATTGCTGCGCATCCTGCTGTGACTGCTGCGCCGCTAAGCGGGACTGCTCTGCATCCGACTGGGCTAGGGAAAGCGCATTTGCCGAGGACGCCAGGCTGTCCGCCATATCGGATTTGGCCTTTGCTGCGTCCGATCGTGCATTGTCCGCTTCGTTCCGGGCCTTTGCGGCATCCTCCTCTGCTTTCCCCTTGGCGAATTCAGCTCGGGCCTGATCAGACTGGGCTTGTTTCGCCTGGCGCGTCGCGTCGTCCGCCTGTGCCTGGGTCTGTGCCTGGGCGTGGGCGGCGGCTTGCCGTTCGGTCTCCAGACGTTCCTGATCGATCTTCTTCACCGTGATGGCGCGAGCATCTTCCGCTGTTTGCACCGCCTCGCGGGCAACCGCGATCATCGGCTTTCTGTCGATGTGAGTGCTTGTGGCGTATTGATCGGTTTTGTCCATGAGCTGAACAGCATGCTGGTAGCTTTCGTTGGCATAGGTCTCGGCTCCCTCGGACTTCGCAATGCGCAATGCGTTACGCGCTTCAAAGAATTCCAGGGGCAGTTTGGTATTCAGAACCACCGGATCGAATTTGTAGCCGGTGGGGATGTAGCCACCTCGTTCCAGGAGCTCATATTTCGTATTCATTGCCTCGGTAGTCCCCTTCGTATCCTCGCGGATTACGTTTTCAAGCACTACCACGTTGCTGGGCTGTCGAACCGCATAGTAGGGTTCCGCCGTGACGACCAGTGCGAAGGCCTGAAGATCGGTGGTCACGTCCAGCTTGCTGCGATGGTTACCGCCTACCAGGACTTCGCCTAAGTTCACAGCACGGCCCTCGGGTGAAATCGCCCACAGGATGTAGGTCAGGTACTCATTGCCGAAAGTCGTGGGCTTTTGCAAGTTTCCAAACTCCACCTCGATTTCAATGTAGCCTTTCTTGCTTTCCACTTTGGCTTGGCCGTTGGCTGCAGGCATCAGGTCCGTACCCGCAAAATCGATCTTTGTGGCTCCGCCACGATGCTTGTAGTTAACTGCCCGCACGCTGCGACTGACTACGGTGACTCGGAATGTCGGGGTGCGATCCATGGGCTCCACAGCTATATTTGATTGAGAATTGGTCTGAGCAAAAGCACTCAAACTAAGAGTAAGTCCGACCGCTAACAAAAGAGTGTTCTTCAATGCGTCTCCTGGAGGCAGATTCCTGCCCTGAATTGCGCTGTATCGATGTTGCATTCGTAGTGCAGATTCCTTGATGGTGTTTCGTTCGTATTCAGCTTCACGTGCCAATGTGGATGCGTGCAAGGGAATGAAACAGCCCGAAGACGTTCAGCAGCCACAAGACGACTGCGATGACTACGACACCATTCAGAATGGACTTGATCGATCCCTGCATGGGGATGAAGCGATTCACCAACCACAGCAGGACGCCAACTACAACGAGAACTTCCAATAATTGAACTAAAGGCATGATCTTTGACCTTCTCTTTCGCAGGCTAACGCCCCTCATCTGCATGCGGGCTGCCTTGATTTTCGGGTTGAGAGCTTTTCATTTCGACCGTGCTCGCCGTAAGGTTTTCGCGACGTACACACGGATGAAGAATGCTGATGAGCTGGATGTGGTCGCTTCGCCTTCTTTGCCGGAGCCGGTCCTGGCGGCGACCTAAGAATGAGAGCTACGAATCAGCCGTCGTGGCTCGGTCTACACACTCAGGTAGATAAAAGAATGACAGATGTGAGAGTGGGTGTCTGAGCAAGATAGCTCACATCTAGCAATCAGAATTGTACGGTTGAGCGCGACTGGGTCAGTTCACCGCTGGCTCAGTGTGCCCAATGCGCTTCCGAGGCGAATCGCTCTCCGCAGCATTTGGACCGACAGAACGCATCAGCTCCCAAGAGTAGGGAAATTCCTGGCCACATTGGAGGCAGACCTGGTACGTTCGTCTCTTGATGGTAACTATGCTGCCCAGTTTGTTATGGTGACACCCGAAGGCAAACTGGAAAATCCAAAGCAGTAGTCTCATAAATCCTCAGCTCGTTGCCGGCGTTCGCAACTTCCGTTCACATCCAGCCAATCCAGTAGTGAGCGCACGCTTGCGCGAGCCAGCGCGATCGAGCAGTCCGCCGCTCCGTAGTAGAGATTGATTGTGTCGCCATCGGGATTCATCGTGTAACCGCAAGGGAAGACAACATCATCGACGTCGCCGTGGAGTTCGTATTCCGCCTCGGGCCCGAAGATCCACGAATCCCCTCGCAATAAGCACTTTTCGGGTTTGTCAAGCTCGAAGAGAGCCAGCCCCAATCGATACAGGCAGCCCGAAGGCGTGTGCCTGACTCCGTGGTAGAACACGAGCCACCCTCTGGGAGTCTCGATGGGAGGCGGCGACAAACCAATTTTGTTCGCGTCCCACCAGGCGCCACGCCGTGCTTCCAGCATGAGCCTGTGCCTGCCCCAATGACGAAGATCAGGAGAATAGGAAATCCACATGTGCGCTCCCAGAGCAGTCATGGGACGATGAATGAGCGCCCAGTACCCATCGATTCTCCGCGGAAGGAGTGCAGTATCTTTGTCATCGGGTGACATGATGACGCCGTAGCGTTCGAAGGTGCGGAAGTCTTTGGTCAGGGCCAAAGACACTCCAGGGCCGCCGCGCGAATAAGAAGTGTAGGTGACCACGTATTGCTGCAACTCGGGCACAAACGTGATGCGAGGATCCTCGATACCCCAGATCTCTTCTGGATATTCCCTCGGACGGGACATCAGTGTGGGTTCTTTATCAATTTCCCAGCCGTCGACACCGTTCCTAGAGCGCGCGGCACAGAGATGCGACAAGCCGCGTCGATCCTCCACGCGGCAAGGCAGTAGTGTAGAGCCATCCGCCAGCAGAGTCGCGCCGGCATTGAAGACGCTAGTAATCGGGTAGGGCCAGTCTTTGCTCGTCAGGATGGGGTTTGCCGGATGGCGAAGAAGTAGTGGCTCATAAGTGCTGACCGTGCTCGAAGGTTTCTGTACGGGAATGGTCACGATGGGATCTCCATTTGCCCAGAGCTCTCCAGCGAACGCATCTCCAGGAGTGCCATCAGAAACGATAGCGTCGACTCCGCTCCCTGGTTTTCATTGGGGCGGTCGGGATGCAGACCATCCCGGCACCCGCCCGAGTCGGAGTCATAAAGAGGAAGTTGCAGATCGTTGTCGCCAAGGAACCAGTTGAATGCCGACCGGGCTTCCGCGCGCCAGCGGTTGTCACCAGTTACGTTGTACGCCTCGCAACACGCCGAAACCGCACCGGCGGCTTCAATCGGCTGTTGATCGAAACGGGCCTTCTCACCGCCGCGGCGATAAAAGCCTTGTGATCCAATCGGTACAAAGTGGCCGCTGTCTTCGCTGCGCTGCGTGGCCAACAGCCAATCCAACGCTTCGAGTCCGATGGAAACCATGGACTCATCAGAGCACGCCGAGCCTACCAAGAGCATGGCCTGGGGCAATCTCGCGTTGCCATAGGCGAGCACGTCCTCAAACCACTTCCAGTCCGGACGGCGGATGGACTTGTACATTTCAAGAAGCCGCCCACTGATTACCGAGCGTATTTTCTGCGCGTCGCGATCTCCCGCATAAGAACCGAGGTATGCTTGGATTCCCAGCAGGGTGTAGGCCCAGGCGCGCGGACTGATGAATTCCACGACCGCAGGAAGCGAGAACTCAAACAGGCGCCCCGCGGCGCTCCTCAAGCCCTGGTCCCGCGACTTTTCCAGAACTGTCCCAAGTGCCCACAATGCGCGCCCGTGACAGTCTTCCGAACCTTGGGCTTCATTCCACCGGCGATCGTAGCCGAGGAAGTTTCTGAATCTACCCTTCTCTGGATTAAACGCATGCTCCAGTAAGGACAGATAACGGGAGGAAGTATCGACGGGGGTGAAATCTGGAGTGGCTGAGTGAGACTGCCCGAGCAAGCGGTTACCAGGTTGAGCCAACAGGACTCTGAGAATGAGTGCGCGAGCATTGTCGTCGGTGGTATAGCCCTCTCCATAATTGGGGACCGTGAAGATTGCGTGCTGCAACACTCCGCTGTCATCTGTCAGGCGGGCCAGGTGACTTAGTTTTATGTCTGGCAGTCGGTTTAGAGCTTTTGGGGTAGCGCCGGCGAGGAACTGTACGCGTGGGGTCTGCATGCGGTCACTGCGGACCCGGACAAAGCTTGCCATGTAACCCTGCGCTACTTTTTCCCAGATCATGTCGCGCGCAAACAGATAGGCCCGTTTACGCATGGCATGGCGAATCGCGGGCGTGTCCAAGAGTTCGATGGTTTTTTGGGCTACAGCGCCGGGATTTTGGAAGGGAACCAGGGCGCCCCTATGGTCGTCCAGCAACTCAATCGCGTGCCAGTACGGAGTCGAGATGATCGCCTTGCCGGCGCCGAGTGCATAGGCCAGCGTCCCGGAGACGACCTGCGCTTCATGACGGTAGGGCGTGATGTAGATGTCCGCCGCGCCGATGAATTCGACCATTTCCTCAGGGCTGACAAAGCGGTTGTGGAAGATGACGTTCGAATCCACGCCGATGTCCTTCGCCAAGTCTTGCAAGTACGTTCGATACTTGTCGCCTTCACGACGCAAAATGTGAGGGTGAGTCGCGCCCGCGACCATGTAGACCACGTTCTTATGCTTCGACAAGATGTCAGGCAGTGCCTGAATAACGTTTTCGATTCCTTTATTGGGCGACAGCAGTCCGAAGGTCAAGAGTACGGCCTTTCCTTCCACGTGAAAGCGGTCTTTGTAGAAGTTCGGATCCAGGAACGGCAAGTCGGGAACACCGTGGGGAACCATGTCGATCTTGTTGCCGGGAACCTTGTAGATCTCCTGCAGAAACTGGGACGAAAGCTCGCTCATAACAATAAGCCGATCCGACAGCTCTGCGATCTGTTGCATGACCATGAGTTGGTTGTGATCCGGCTCACGAAGGACGGTGTGGAGGGTAGTGACAACCGGCATCTTCAGGGCGCGCAATAGGCGCAAAATATGACTTCCGGCGGGCCCGCCGAAGATGCCGTACTCGTGCTGCAGGCAGACCATGTCGATATTGTTGAAGTTCAGGAACTGAGCGGCTTGTTCATACGACGAGAGGTCGTCCTGTGCGAGTGACCATCGTACGCGCGCCGGATAGTCATATCCCAGTTGTGTGTCGTTTACAGGCAGCGCCAATAGGCGCGCGGTTCCGCACTCTGCTGAGATTGCGCTGCACAGGTCTGTGGTGAACGTAGCAATTCCGCACTGTCGCGGAAGATAATTCCCGACCACAGCGATTCGGCTGGGTAGCGATGCATTCGCCCGCAATCGCGGGCGAGGTGCGCACACCCCCACACGGGCAAGGGATTGGGGGCTGACGATTTGCAACGTCGCCGTGGAAAGTCCAGTGTTTAATAATGACATTTGCCCCCTGGTTTGGCTGAGGTGAGAAAGAGGTAAGGTTTTCAGCTAGTCAGAGAACAACCAACGGCGTTGGCCTGAGACCAGTAAGCTTGCTTAATACGCTGATTTCGCTGTTGTTAGTATCGACAAAAAAAGACTGAAGGAATGATCAAAATTGACCACTAATCCTTTTGGAGGGAATTGTCGGAGAGCGCCGCAGGAAGCAAATTGACGGCATTGCGGGCGTTTTCCGAGGGGGAGGTCATTTGAGCCGAAACGGCCTTCGAGTCAGGCACTTTTCCGTTGTTGGCAAATTCTTGACGGAGGTGTGGCAGTCGGAGGGTGACTTACCAGGGTGCATTTTCCACGATTGTTCTTGAAAGTTTGGCAAGTATTAGCGTTGGGCGATTGCTTCGTCGTTCTTCTTTCAACCATTACGATCCATGATCCTTTGAGTTCGAGCCGTATACAGGTCAATTTGAATCAAACGAATCTCGTCTAACCTGCTATCATGTTTCTAGGGGCGGCTACCACCTTCACCTCTTTCAGGTTTTCTGACCTAAGCCAGTCCATCTGAAGTTTTCTCACCTTAGGCTTTCAGCCAGAGGTCCGCACATGCTTTTTGAAGCGACCTTGCGTAAAGCACGAACGCCAGCGATTTCGTGTTCCTGGGGACAGTGCGGAACTCGGGAAGAAGGGGTCGTCTTTGTGAACCCAACCAGCATTGCTCTCGGCATGCTTCTTGTCCTGCTGACTGTCCTGCTTCTCTACAGGATGCGCAGGCTCAAACCACAGATCGCGGGGTATGGAACACAAACCATGTGCCCGTTTTGCGGATTGATCACATCTCGATTGAAGCAATCCTGTTTGGAGTGCGGCAAGTCCCTCACACGCGTCGTGTATTCAACGGGAAGAAAATGAGCCGACAGCATGTTCGCCGTCCGTTAACTCCGGCTGGAAAATTGAAAGTAGGTACAAACATATGACAAACACAAAATTTGTGGTGAAAGTGAAGCGCGGCGACGCCAATGCACCCATGTACGTGCAGCGGGTTGATCCGACCCCAATCCTGATGACCAGCAATCGAAAGAAGGCGCTCGTGATGGGCAAGTTCATGGCTGAAGATGCTGTGAACTCTCTCCAGACCTCCCGGTGCAGTCCCGAGTTAGTGTCCGTGCGGGTGAATGCCTAGAATTGGTGCTGTTCGCTGTTTCAGAGCAATTGCGGTCAGTCGCACTTCTGAGACCGTGGCGCCGTCAAGGGCTTCATATGTAATGTTGTCGTTTAGGCCTCTGTCTTCGTAACCCAGAGACGGCCAGACAGAAGCCATCGGACAGAGGTCATTTCAAACCCTAACCGATTTCCGCTCCTTAATGCGTGGGAAGCGCCTCGCGGGCTTCGTGGGGCTGCTGATCAGCTGATGTCTCGCTGCTATCTTCGTGCGGCATGGCGCCCGCGAGCAGAAGAACGGCGCCGCCATACATCAGCGTATCCGCCATGTAGTTAAAGCCAACAAGGCTGGCGCGCTCCACGATTGCAATCGGCACGTAGACAACCAACTCCACAAAGAGCACAGTCAAGCCGAGCCAGGTCGCCGATGCGCGGGTTTTCTTGCCCATGAGCAACAGGATTGCCGCTGGTGCATAAGCCACGGCTGCCAGGTATGTCCAGATGGCGTGTCCGTAAATCCACTCGGGAGTCAGCCGGTTCAGCGGAATGCCGGGAACGTAATTGCCATGCCTGAATTGCTCGAAGCTGTAAAACAGTACGGGAACTGTGATGAAGTATCGCGCAATGGTCGCAACGATGTGCTTGCTGCGCTCGCGCTCGGTGAAGCTGGCTGCCAGCGCCAGAGCGCCGCCGCTGAAGGATAGTTGCCGCAGCGCGAGCGTTATCGCGAACCGATCTCGCGGATCTTGTGCGCAACCTGGGACGTCCATCAGCACTACGAAGAGGAAGAACGTAAAGGCGAGCAAACTCGCCGACAGACGCGCCTGAATTCTGGTGACCAGGCTAAGCCCAGCCGCGATAAAACAAACACCGATGAAGTACGCCCAAAACTGATGCCACGAAATCCACGCCGGGACCATCGAGGCGATGTTCTTCGCCAGCGTGAAATGTTCGGTGCCGAAGCCCGCGACGGGTGCCGCGTAGAAAAGCGGCCCGAACAGAATCAGCTTGTCGAATCCGCGCGCCCCGTGCCAGTCGCCGCGAAGAAAAATCGTGACCAGCCCGATGGCGAGAACCGTTCCAAAGGCAAAATAAGACCATTTCACCTGACTGGGGATTGCGAGGAGAACGATGACTGCCGCCGAATTCAACAAGCTCACGACGACTCCTTTCCGCCTGTTGCGCCCTAGCCTAATCGATATCTACTTCAATCTGATACAGCAAGGCCACACTTTGCTCCGGCTTGTGGCTGGTCGCCGGCGGTCGATCCTCGACGCAAAGGATCAAGTCTTGGTGCGATTTCCTGCCTCACCTTCTATGAAAGCCGGGCAGCATGTCGTGACTGCGCACGGCAACATGTGAGAACGGGAATTCCTTGTTACTTCCCCAGTGCCTTGCGGTTATCCTTGGCCCAAGCGCTATCTTTTGGCACCGCTTTCAGTGGCGGTCCGCCATGCGTTCCGCAGGCGCACGGCCCTTCCATCTTGGCCTCGGTCATGCAAGGGCAGGATTTTGTCTTCAGGCAGGCACAGACATAGACGACCTTGCTCTCGTCCTTGGGAATATCCGGCATGGGTGGATTCTGAGACTGAGCGCCAGATCCGCTGGAAGGGATGAGGGCCAACAAGAATGCTGCAAAGATTGTGGCAGTGAATCTGAATCGATTGGTCATGACCAGGATTATTCCCCAAATTGGGTGGTCTGCCGCAATACCCACTTGACCAGATTCTGATATAACCACTTACGTCATCTCCTATGCGGAAGGTTTCGTCTGCGATTAACCCGATCATCGCTGTCGACCGGAAAGCACCGGGGCCTTTGTACCGGCAAATCTACGACGGATATCGCGCTGCGATCATGAGCGGGGCTTTGCACCCGGGACAGCGGGTGCCGTCGACTCGCGGACTCGCCTCCGAACTGGGGATTTCCCGCATTTCCGTTTTAAGCGCCTACGCTCAACTCTTGGCTGAAGGATATTTTCAAAGCCGGGTCGGAGGAGGAACTGCGGTGTCCCGGTCTCTGCCGGACCAGTCTGTGCCGCCTGAGGCCGGGAGCGTACGTGGGGCGACGCCTCCCCGGATTCCAGGCTCCCTTGCTAAACACCCTCCACTCTCTTATCCGATTTCGAATGCACCCTGGCGGCGCGGATGGGGAGCATTTGGCGTTGGCCAAGTAGCTTTTGACCAGTTTCCTTTTCAGGTGTGGAACAGTTTGATGACGCGCCACCAGCGGAGCGTGAGCACCAGATATCTGGACTACGGTGATCCGATGGGCCTAAAGAGCCTGCGCGAAGCCATCGCAGTCTATCTCGCAACCGCACGCGGCGTACGCTGCACGGCGGACCAGATCATGATCGTCAGCGGCTCGCAGCAGGCGCTCGACATCTGTGCTCGAGCTCTTCTCAAGGCAGGAAGTCGAGTTTGGATGGAAGAACCTGGATATCGCTTCGCTCGAAGCGTTTTTGCTCTGAATAGTTGCAGAATCGTCCCGGTTCCGGTCGATCAGGAAGGATTGAATATTGCCTCGGGAATTAAACGATGCCGCAACGCGCGGGCGGTGTTGGTGACTCCCTCGCATCAATATCCGCTTGGCTTCACGATGAGCGCTTCGCGCCGACTGCAGTTACTGGATTGGGCTGAGAGTTCGCGAGCCTGGATTCTGGAAGACGACTACGACAGTGAGTACCAATTTGAAAACATGCCCATCTCCTGTTTGCAGGGCCTCGACCGTAACACCCGTGTCATCTACATAGGGACTTTCAGCAAGGTGCTGTTTCCATCCCTGCGGCTGGGATATCTTGTCATCCCTTGTGAGCTGGTCGAACGTTTTCGAGTCGTCAGAGTGGCAATGGACATTAGTCCAGCTATCTTCAGTCAGGCCGTGCTGGCGGATTTCATTCGTGAGGATCACTTTTCACGGCACATTCGAAGAATGCGCTTGCTTTACCGGGAACGACGGAATGCGTTAGTTGAGAATCTGCGGAGTGCGCTCGGGTCTGTGGTGGAAGTTACGGGAGAGCAAGCGGGCATGCACCTTTGCGTGTTGTTGAATGGAATCTGCGATCGGGAAATTGCGCAGCGCGCAGCCCTCGCTGACCTCTGGCTTGTGCCACTCTCTTCCTCCTACGTGGGCAGCAAAGGCTCCCGACACGGTTTTATTCTTGGTTTTGGCAGCACGAGCGTTGAAGAGATGCCGGGCGCCGTCAAAAAACTCCGCCTTGTGCTGGGTTCGGCACAAAGGACGCGGGCCACCTAAGGCCGCAAGCTTCTGCGAAATTGGAGCAAGATCGCTCGAACAGTCGAGTGACCCTGAAGGGGACTGTAGTGCCGAAGCGAAAGATCATTGTCAACGTTGGGACTTAGGACGCCGACATTCTGCAGACCCGAAAAAGTCCACGCAAGTGCGGGCGATATCCAACAGCTATGGGATTTGGCGGTTTGGCCCGGGATGCATGCTGACGCCTGACGAAACTCAAGTTCTTACAGTGGAGCTGATCGTCGGTCCGGCAGCCTCGTCAAGAGTTCCACTCTCGTTTGAGAGGAATGATCAACTCTGACTTGCCTGTGGTGCCCCAGAATCCCGTTCAGGCTCTCGGTGGTCAGCTATCTTGTAGCGACCCCCATATGGTCTTACCGGTTGAGACGAACGACAGACTGGGCATGGAGTAGTGTTGCGAACGCTGACGCTCCACTTGCCTACGAACTTGCCGCCACCCTTGCATTCAGACGTAATTTGCACGTGCCTCCAGCTTACGAAGTCGGAATCAGAACGGTTCGAAAGTCTCTAGTCCTCTTATTTTTGGCAGTGCTTACGCAGGGGAATGTTGGATGCTCCATAAACGTGGCGGTCCGGAGATACAGAGTCCAGCTTCAGCGGTTCAACAAGAGACCAGCGAGCAGAATTAGGCACAGTGCTGGTAGCAACCAGGAATACCAGTCTCTATCCGGATCAGCCATCTCTCTTCGCCTGCTTGCTCTCAAGGTTCGCCCCCGTCACCGATCAGTCTGAGACCAAGGCCATAGCTGGGACAATGGCTCTGACGTGGTATTACTAAGGTCTAACGGATGCGAGGCGTTCACTCTCAGAAACCATTCCGGTTGCGTGTGCAATCGGAACTTTTCGGCAGACGGTGTGGGACAGATTGATCTCCGCACGGGCGGCAATTGACCTGTTGGCAAGTCCTTGTCCATTTCTGACCAACACTTGCTTGGGCCAGCCGCTCGCCAAGGCTTTTTCAAGCCGTCATTGCGGGTCGTGAAGCGTGGTAAAGCTGCCAGGCAAAAGCTCCCAAACCCAGGCAGACGATGCCAAAGCGGACCAGCCCGCCAAGATACGGGATGAACCCAACGATGGTGAGGATCAGCAGGCCCAACAGTAGTCCCAGGAGCCAATCGTACTTGGTGGCGCCGGTTGGCCTCAGAAGTATCCAGCCGAGGAAGGCTCCGACCCAAATTTTCGCCAGGTAAATCGCAGTAAGATACGCCGCGAACAACATGAGCGCGATCGGGATGCCAACCAGCGTGATGGCTACCACGACGATGGCTACCGGCACACCCGCCAAAACCCCAATCCCCAGCCCGAGGCTGCGCCAGCCTGAGCCCACTGCCTGAGTCGTTGCCCGGAAAAAGCCAGGAACCAGAATCAGCCCCAGCCAACCCACCAGCATGGCCGAAGCGAACGAAAGCGCTTGGCGAAAGTAGAATCGGGAGCGCGCGAACTGACTCTTCCTTACGCGCGCCTGGACGTCGCGTTTGCCCGCAATGATCGCGCCGTCTGCGATGTGGACACCTTCCAGCTGGCGCACGCGAGCGGTCAGGTTGCCGCCGACTCGGGCTGTGTTCGTAAGCGTCAGGCCACGTCCGGTTACGGTCATGTCGCGACCGATGCTGCCGCTCACATCGGCATTGCCAGAGAGAAGCATGTCCACGCTCCGTTTTACCTCGCCTTCAAGGCTGACGTCGCCAGCAGCGGCCACGATACCGTCGCCCACGTGACCCCGGTCAGCCACACGCAAGGACTGCGTAAAGCCGTAGATGCTGTGACCCAATTGCCCGTCCAGGTCGAGCGACTGCGAAAAGTTGTAGATGCGGCCTTCCACGCTCCCGCTGACCACAGTTCTCTTGGCGAAACTCACCAAGTCACCTTTGACGGTGCCAGAGACTTCCACTGACCGGCCAAAAGCCAGCAGGTCCCCGTTGACCACGCCTTCTATACGCACCGTGTTGCCGATGGCCAAAAGGGTGTCGTCCACAGTCTGGTTCGCCGCTATGGTGACGAACTCCTCGTGACGCCGCTCCAGTGCAAAGCTGGGTAACGACAACGTAAGCAGGACGATCAGCAGGCCCAAGCCATTCTTTGGTAGCCGCCATCGACGTCCCAGCAGCAACACACTGCCACCCAACAGCACTACCAAAAAGAGACCTCCAACAACAGCGACATACTCAGTCAGCATGGCAGTACCTCCGTGTGCAAAGTAGTAGGAAAGGTTGAACATCAGGTTCGTGAGGCCGTTCAGGCTGAAGGGATTGAACCATTCCAGCGCTCCCGGAATTTCCAGGTGATCGATCCAAACGAAAAGGATCGAACCTAGCGTCAGCACCGCGGCCATCATTGCCAGGTCACCCCACACCCAGGAGAAGCCAAGATGGGAGAATGCCTCGGGGCTGGGGGCTTCTTCTGGAAGTTCGCGCAGGCTTTCGGTCAGAACACGGCTCTCAGCGCGCAATGCGTGCACCAGATCCCGGCAACGCTGGCACGTGACTAAGTGGTCTCGCAGGTGACGCGCCGCATCCGCGGTTAGTTCGCCGTCCACGAAGAGGGCGCAGGTCAGTTCCGAATAACATTCCATGATCATTGGCTCCTGTGGGCCAGTTTCCGGCGAAGTTCCTGTTTGGCGCGAAGTATCAACACCGCCACATGATTCCTTCGCAGACCCAACTGTTGCGCGATTTCGTCATAGCTCAGCTCGCTGTAATAGCGCAGGACCAGTGGCAGGCGATAGTTCTCCGGCAGGTGTGCGATGGCAACCCTCAGCTGCGCTCTCTCCTCCATGCTGATGACGGCGGCTAACGGCGACGGCTCCGAGCTGGTTGCCTCGACGACGACTCCATCTTCAACTTCCACGATCACCCGCCGTCCACGGTTACGGCGCCGCAAGACGTCAATGCATTGATTGCCCGCCACCCGCAGCAGCCATTGGGGGAACGGTATCGAACCGTCGTAGCTCTCGATGGAACGCTGAAGCTTGAGGAAGACTTCGCTGGTCGCGTCTTCTGCGTTCTCCCGCGAGTCCAGCATGTAACGGCACAAGCCGAATACGCGACGGACATAACGGCGATGGATCTCCCCCAGCGCCTCGGCATCGTGGCCCTGGGCGCGCTCTATTACGCTCTCCAGATCCCGCTCCTCCATCTGCTTGGCTTTAACCGCTAGTCTTCTTCCTTTGTCGTCCATGAAGCAATACGCCGCAGATCGAAGAAAGTTACACAGATTTTTTGGGCGGTGGTCGACCAAGGCTGGACGGCTGGTCGTCGTTCAGGCAATTACACTCAAAGCCCAGCAATGAGTTGTATAAAGAAGGATGGCAAGAAAGAAGCCCTTCCTCGGCGGAAGCCGAGATTGCGTCTCTTTTCGACGGGAGCGGGTCGGCAAATCCGGTAGCCAGGTGTGTTTGTTTTCGGTTTGCCTGTCATTCGCCAATAAACAATTGCCGCCCGAATCGGAAGCCGCTCGCTATGGCGCCTTGCTGGCGACCACGCCGATGTTGGCTACCGTCTCACCTTTCCTCATCGAAGGTACGGCGCAGACATACAGGACCACACCGCTCGACGGTGCACGCGCTTCCCAAACCGTCTTGCCGAACAGATCGGTGACGTAGCCGATTTTCATGCCTTGTTGCACGTACCAGCCGCGCTTGACCGTGGGATAGAAAACGCCGGCAGTTTCGCTGGTGACGCCGGCAACGTTCTCGATCCATACTGGGTTCTGCACCGGAGGCGCATTACCCGGCAGCATCTTCAGGTAGCGCATCACGTTGAGGCAACCGCTGATCAGCGCCGTCACGTCTTCCGGTTCTACGGTGCCAGCGTGGCCCGCCTCGGCCGTGAGCGACGGCTTCCCCCGCAGACTGGCGTTGGTCTCCAGATAGCGGGCGCTGTTCGGGTCGCGGGGACGATCGGTTGAGAGGATGATCGTGTCGAGCCCGAAGGCCAGCACCATGTCGCGCGAGACGGCATCCTGCTGCGCGTTACCGGTCGGCGCCCAGTAGGAATACGGCCGCAGGCTTTCATCGAGATCGCCGCCGTGCAGGTCAATCAGGTAGTCGGATTTTTCCACGACCTGCTTCGTCATCGCCCACGACGCGCGCTCGGTCTGCGTTCCGTTGGAATTGCCCGGATAGAAACGGTTCATGCTCTTGCCGTCCACCGGGTTCACATGCGGCACCTTCTGTTCAAATGACGCGATGTTTACCAATGGGACGATGATGACCGTTCCGGAGATATCCGCGGGATTGAGTTCCTGTATAAGCTTTTCGAGTGCAATGATGGACGCATACTCAGTGCCATGCGCGCCCGCCACCAAGGCGAGTGTCGGCCCCCGCTTCGGACCGCGAATTACTACAACCGGGATATTCGTGCCCACGTCGCTCCCTGCCGACACTTCGATGAATCCAGTAACGGTCTGCCCCGTGACTGCTGTCGCCGTTCCTACAGTGAGCGCCGGTTGTTGTGCCGTGGCCACCACGCACAGAACGCAACTCAGAATAATCAATGCCAGCCGCTTGCGCATACTCGTCTCCTCTACACGACGCTTGAGAGTCGGCAGAGTATAACGCCGCCGGTGGAAAGCTACACAGGGCCCGCCGCTCTCGCCACCAAGAATGTAGCGGCCTGTCCTGACAAAGCTGATGACCACCTGGATTTGTACTTAAATTTTTTTTCAGGGTGCATGTCGAGAAATGACGCTTCGGCTCCGACTACCTCATGAAAGGGCAGATGCCAAATCTGAATGCAAGTTGATTCAGGCCCGAGGAGAACGACCAATGTCCGAAGCGAACCAAAGCTCTCGCTGCCAATTCATTGGTTCGGCGCTTTCGACCACGGCTTGCGCGGCATTGGCCACCCACTCCATAGCAGACGCCCAGATGCAGGCTATGAAGGGAGATGAAATGACAACTTTAACGCCCTACCTTTTACTGGATGGCAAATGCCAGCAGGCAATGGAGTTTTACAAATCCTGCTTTGGCGGAGAGTTGACTCTCACCAAGGCGAAGGATTCTCCAATAAGGGATCAGATGCCAGCAGTCCAGCAGGGAAAAGTCCTCAACGCACGACTCAGAAGCGCCGAGCTGGAGATTTCAGCATCGGACTGGCTCCGACCTGACCGATCTCCAATTCGCGGCAACACGGTTTGTCTTTATCTGAGCAGAGAAACACTCCAAGAGTTGAAAGCTCTATTCGAAAGGCTCTCGGAGGGAGCAGAAGTTACCGATCCTCTGAAAGAACAATTTTTTGGCACGTACGGAGCACTCAACGACAAATTTGGTGTCCGGTGGATGTTTCAAACAGACAAAAAGGCTTAGCAGAAGGCAAGTACATTAATCCAAAGAAAGACAACTAGGAGCGAAAGAAATGAAATACATTTTGCTGATGTCCGGCACCAAGGCAGGGGTTGACACCTATCACGCCTGGTCGCAAAAGGACATTGAGGCGCATATGGCGGTCCTCAGGGGCATCAATAAGGACCTGACCGAATCCGGAGAGTTTGTGGCCACACAAGGCCTAGCCGAACCGGGTGAAGCCAAGGTTGTGCGCGGGGAGAAAAACGGCATGCCGGTCACAGACGGCATTTTCCCCGAATCGAAGGAGTTTCTGTTGGGCTACTGGATCATTGACGTTGCGACTCCCGAACGTGCTTATGCGATAGCAGGGCGGATCTCCGCGGCGCCTGGGCCGGGCGGGGTGCCTACGAACATGGCCATCGAAGTGCGGCGGTTCGCGGCGCATGGGTAATCCAAGTCCCACTGACGGGATGTAGAGAATGCAGCGCGCACTCCGAACTTACATGCGAAGTCGCAGAAAGTTAGCGCCAAAGTGAAATCGAAGGAGCGAGAGAATGAAATACATTTTGATGATGAACACAATGAAAGCCGGGCAGGGTATTCCTCAGTGGCCCGGGAAAGACTTGCAGGCGCACATTGCATTTATGAAGAATCTGAATAAGGAGCTTCGCGATTCCGGTGAACTGGTTTCAGCCGAAGGGCTAGCTTTTCCCGATCAGGCTTGCCTGGTGCGCGCTGGCAAGAATGGTGCGCCCATTACCGATGGAGTGTTTCCCGAATCCAAGGAGTTCCTTGCGGGTTTCTGGATCGTCGATGTCGACAGCCCGGAGCGGGCATATGCCATTGCCGCGAGAGCGTCCGCTGCGCCCGGCCCTGGCGGAACACCGTTGAACATGCCGATTGAGGTGCGCCCGGTTATGAGCGGGCCGCCGCCGGAAATGCTGTAACGAGTTATCGATGACAACACCGTGGGACACAACTTCCGAGCAGCTGTTGCGCGAACTTGCGCCGCAGGTGCTCGGCGCCGTCGCTCGCCGCTTTCGCGACTTCGTATCGGCGGAGGATGCGGTGCAGGAGGCGATGATCGCAGCGTTCACGCAATGGCCACAGCAGGGAATTCCCGACAACCCACGGGGCTGGTTGATTCAGGTTGCGTCTCGACGTTTGACCGACCAGGCGCGCAGCGAGATCGCCCGCCGCGAGAGGGAAACGGCGGTGGCCATGGAAGCGGAGATCCTGGCGCCTGCAGTCGATATCGAGTCTGATATGGATCCGGATGACACGCTCATTCTGCTGTTCATGTGCTGCCACCCCGCGTTGACCTCGTCTTCGGCCATTGCCCTGACATTGCGGGCAGTTGGCGGTTTAACTACGGCTGAAATCGCGAATGCGTTCCTTGTCCCCGAAGCGACGATGGCGCAACGGATCAGCCGTGCAAAGCAAAGTATCAAAGTTTCCGGCGTGCCGTTCCGCCTGCCTTCTCCGCAGGAGCGCGCTGAACGGTTGCCTGCAGTTCTTCATGTGCTGTACCTGATCTTTAACGAGGGCTACGCCAGCAGCGTCGGAGCACACCTGCAACGACTCGATTTGGCACGTGAGGCGATCCGGTTGACTCGCTGTGCGAAAACGTTGCTTCCCGATAATGAAGAAGTCGCAGGCCTGTTGGCGCTGATGTTGTTAACCGATGCGCGCCGCGCGGCGCGAACCGGACCGGACGAGGAGTTGGTCCCGCTCACCAAACAAGATCGAACTCTGTGGGACCAGGGCGAGATTTCCGAAGGTATCGAGCTTCTGACCGCCGCCCTATCAAAAGGATCGGTAGGCCCGTATCAGCTGCAAGCGGCCATCGCTGCAGTTCACGACGAAGCGGTTCGAGTTGAGGACACGGACTGGCCGCAGATCCTCGCCTTATACCAACTGCTCAAACGCGTGTCTCCCAGTCCCATGGTGACGCTCAATCATGCAATTGCAGCCGCCATGGTACACGGCTCCTCGAAAGGTCTCGAACTGCTGAGGACGCTTGATACCGACGCCCGGCTTGCCGGCCACTATCGTCTTGACGCGGTTCGTGCCCACTTGCTGGAAATGACTGGCGATTATGAAGGCGCTATCAAGCACTACCGGATTGCGGCTAGCCGGACCACGAGCATCCCGGAACAGAATTACCTGATGACACAAGCGGCTCGGCTCGGCGACAACACAAGAGGCTCATAAAAGAAAACAGCTGCACCCTTTCATAAGCACGATCCCATGGAGTAAAGGGCTAACTGCCTGGCGCGAAGGTATTGTAGTTCGATCCGAGGCGGAAACAGTTACTCCGTCAATTCCTGCTGTCCCCGAAAGGAGAGGGGAGCCTCGGCTGCAGGGGCGGTTCCGGGCAGTCTGCCTCCGACGCTGACGCCGTAAGTGCCGCTCGCAACGATCCGGTCTCCCTGCTCATTCACATAGCTCAAATCGCGCGGTTGCGAAGTGAACGAGAGATGTTGGGTGGCTCCGGACGACAGGTGGATGCGAGTGAATCCACGCAACACACGGAGCGGAGCACCCGGGGATTGTAGCTCATTCATTTCCTCTAAACAGGTCCGCTCCACTAGCGAATACAATGATTAGAACTCCAAGGCAAATACTGTAAAACCATCCCCTCAGTATCGGACTAAAAAAGATGGTCAACTGGATAGCTGCTGCCGCTGACCCGAGCATGAGGACGAGTCCTGTGTTTTCCTTCTTGGTCATGGTTTCACCCCTTGTTGTGTCCTTGGTCTCTCCCCTTAGCAAGCAGGCAACGCACACGACACACTGAAAAGAGCTTGCGATCCATACGAGCATAAAACTGTACTGTTTGATTGGAAGGCCCTTCATGGCCTCGGGGGAGCACTTTGGTACAGCATCTTTGGTGCACTCCATGGATCTTCTGGGCGAAGTCGCCCCGTTCGCGATAGTGGACCCGCAACTATAAAATCGCCATTCCGACGGGTGCCCCACGTTTCGCGGTGTTCGAAACGTGGGATTCCACGGCTTGTTCCACAAGACTCATCCCCACGCTTTAGCACCGATACGAGAACCTGCATGCGGCCGCGTGAGGACTGCATCGTATTTCAACGAACGCAACCTTCAGTCGCTGAGTGTCATGTTTCTCTCGCCGTCAAACGGTACTTCAATAAGGCGTTCTCCGGGTAAGAATGCGAACAATGATGATTGGGGTAACATCCCAACTGTTGACGCCTCCACTGCCAACACTATAATGATGACCCAGAGGTTCGGGGATGCGCGTAGTCGTGTGGGCAACGATACTGGCCCTCGGAACGGTGTCAGGATGGGGCCAAAGTCCAAAAAAGCGTGTAGCCGTTTTTGACTTCGATAATGCCGCCGTCCAGGGTGGCATGAAGCTGCCCTTTGTCGAGATGAACCCTCCCAATCTCGGAAAAGCTGCCGCCGACCTCCTGATCACTAAATTGGTGCAAGACGGCAACGTGAGCGTAATCGAGCGCAATGCCATCGATAAACTCCTGGCGGAGCAGAACCTGACCAACAGCGACCGTACTGATCCGGTCACCGCCGCCAAGCTGGGCAAAGTGCTCGGAGTCGACGCCATTATCCTGGGCACCATTACGCATTACGATTACGCTGACAAGACCACCGGCGGGGGTGGGGCTCGCTTCGGCGGTTTTGGCGGCAGTTCGATGAAAACCAAGCACGACATCGATGCCAAGGTGCAGATCAGCACACGACTGGTTAGCCCCGACACGGCGGAGGTGCTGGCGGTGTCTCAGGGTACTGGCGAAGTCAAGCGCAAGGGCGTAAAGCTCGATATCCGCGACACGAGTCGGATCAGCGTGATGGGAGGCAATGCCGACAATCCGCTCATGAACGAATGTATGGACAACGCCATTGCACAGCTTGCGGCGCAGCTCGAGCAGGCGTTTCCTAAGCTGCCGCCGCGCACATCGCTGATCGACGGGCTGGTAGCGGACGCCAGCGAGTCTGGGCATCTGGTGCTGAATGTCGGCGCCCATGATGGTGTGAAGCTCGGCGATCGGCTCCAGGTGTGGCGCGCCGGCAAGGAGATTCGGGATCCGGCAAGCGGCAAGGTCCTGTTACGCGACGACACGCTTCTCGGCGAAGCAATCGTGACCGGCGTGAACGACATCTCCTCAATCGCGCAGTACAAGGGTACCGAACCGGTG